>Ga0265797_10004517_pt1 | contig 21164 bp, 19 predicted proteins | sample P2T30metagenome_FD_192433 | JGI IMG/M metagenome (GOLD analysis project Ga0265797, IMG submission 192433) | Plant litter microbial communities from East Loma Ridge, Irvine, California - P2 T30 | ecosystem: Environmental > Terrestrial > Plant litter > Unclassified | place: USA: California...
AATACCAGCACCTGCGAGACTCGTAATACGTGCAAGTACGAGAGCCTCCATATATTCGACTTGCTTAGACGACAACAGATCTGGAATACCCATCGCGCTCGAATGAAGAGATTTGTTATTTCGATATACCAAGTTCGACAGGCTATGGCAGCCCGAGCCTTCAGAATCGAACTATCTACAGTCTACCGCCCTGCCAAGGTTTCTCATGGCACGAACCTCTTCTACATCAACATGATTTATGTGCAGAAATCTCCACTTGAAGGATTTGATGTGCCATTCCAATCATTCAATTTTAGCAGGCGATCAGGGCGCACACGTATCAGAGCCATATAGGAGGTTCGAATTGCCCGCATGTACCACCGAGCGGGTTATTTCAGGTGATCAAATACATTGACATGTCTAAAGGTTGGCAGCTGAACACAGTATTACTTGCGGACGCTTCAACTGTCACGCAGCCTACGATACCGACAAAATGATGGCTTGGAAGACTTTTGATTGCAGTATTGGGTTCGAAGAATGCTGAAAGCATACATCTACATGAAAATTAAACGGTCCACCATCGCAAGCCATCAACTATCGACATCTTGTCAAGTTGCCATCGCACCCAAACCGCTTTCTGATCAACCCGACTCTATACACTACACTACTTCTCGTTCAATCTGCATCTAAGCAGAGAAACGCTTCCACTGTCCACCAGGCTGGCCCCAAGGGTTGCCGGAAGGTTGCCCCCACGGGTTGCCAGCAGGAGGAGCCTGTGAGTTGCCGGTAGCGGGAGCAGTCTGTGCGTTGCCAGTAGTAGGAGGAGCCTGTGCGTTGCCAGCAGCAGAAGATCCGTCAGTGTAGACAACAGGGCAACCGTTGGCATCAGACGCCTGAGCATCGCCGGAAGCAGGAGCTTCGCCAGTCGAGGTCTCAGCGGAAGCGCTGGTAGCGGGCGCCTGCTCGGTCGAGGCCTCAGAGGTAGTGGGAGCGCCAGAAGAGACCGGAGCGGCAGCGGCGGTGGAGTTGGCAGAGGCGCTGCCGGAGACGCTGGCTCCTGAGCTGGTGAGCGAGGTGAAGAACTCCCAGGTGGCCTGGGGGGCGAAGTCGCCTGCGGGAGCACCGACGTGACCGCCGTCCCAGGCGATGAAGGACACAGGCTCGGAGCAGCCCTCGAAGTCGGTGCGGACCTTCTGACCGCTGCCGGCGGCAGGCTGGGCGATCTCCTTGGCTTGGCAGCCGTTGGTCTTGACGAAGGTGTCGGCGAGGCTCTTGCCCATATCGATGGGGAGAACGTTGTCGCTGACACCGTGAATGCCGAGGTAGGCAATAGGGTCCTTGCCGCCGTCACAGCCAGAGATCAGACCGCCGGCGATGGGAGCAACAGCACGGAACTCGCCGGCGCGAGCGCAAGCGATGGCGTAGGACATACCGCCGCCGTAGGAGAAGCCGGTGGAGAAGCGCTGAGACTGGTCGACGCAAAGGTCGGCCTCAACCTGCTTGATGATGGCGTCGACAAAGGCGATGTCAGAACCGCCACCGTTGGCCCAACCGTTGTCAATGCCATTCGGGGCGACGAAGATGGCAGAGCCCTCAGAGAGAGTGTCCAGGCCGTACCATTTGGGAACGCTGTTGCCATTGACGACATCGTTCATGGAGCCTCCACGCCAGTGGAAGCCAAAGACCAAACGGTAGGGGTTGCTGGAATCATAGTTGTCCGGGATCTTGAGAGTGTATTGGCGACCATCAATGGTTTGAACGCCCGACTTGAGAGTAGCCTGGCCGTTGCAACCGCTAGAAGATGCGGCGAGAGCTGCGGTCGCGAGGGCCGCGATAGGGAGAAGAGTCTTGGGGGCCATTATTGTAAAGTTTAGGGCTCGTCCAGCAAGCCGTGTGATTGGTTAAATGAGTGGAAGTCTGTTGGAAGTGAAGTATATGGAAGTAGGGTTTCTAGGGCACCTTGGGCGTGCCCTCTCTCATGTCTTATACACAAGCCCTACCTAGCCTTGCAGCAAGCCCACCACATGGCGCGTGCAGTCTTCACGCGCACCATTGGACGCAACCGACATGTCTGCAACAAGCCAGACGTCTGCCAAGTCGCGGGAGTCAGGAAGGTCACATCCATCGTGCCCTGTACCATGTTAGCACTTCTGGGCAAGCAATATAGAAGAGACCGGAGCAGAGGCCGGTTGTGGGGTCTTGTAGAACACAGAGCACATTAACGCCGATCATGGTCCAATGTACGGAGGAAGTCATGAAAATGGGCGCCTCCGTGTTTCGCTCAAATTGGGCCGGTCACGGGTTGCCCTGTGCCATGCGACGGCACTTGCGACAAGCGTCTACCCCAAACATCCTTCGACGTTCGCGCGTTGAAACGCAGGATTCGACGGCTGGGCGTAGTTTCGCAGTTGGCCGTATTGGTAAAAGCGTGCGCGAGTTTGCTGGAAGATTGGGAAGAGGTTACGTCGGCTTCGGTCTGGCGTGTTCTCGGCCTGCCAGACGCCGTGCCCGGGCCGGCAGTATGGCCGTTCGTCGTCTGGTCCGAGTTGATACCATGGTCGTGTCCTTTCTTGACAGCGCCCCAAGAACAATCTCTTTGTCGGTACACGAGATTAATGCCGAATCGTTACGCTGAGTGGTAGAGATGCACGAGCAGAGAAATTTAGCTTCGTACTGTAGACACCACGCCGAAGCAGATGAAGACGACGAAGTTACTCGATCAAGGAATGTCTGGCTGGTGGCTTCGGCAGCAGAGATGCTGTATTCAGACTTTGTGCACGAGCGCGGACTACGGAGGTAGCCTCCGTCGAAACTTGCTGCTCGCCTGCGGTATCTAAACAAATTTGTTGACGATGAAATAAACCACATCAACCATCATCACAACAATGGCCGAAGAGACCATCTTCCCCTTCGCTGTCTGCTGCACAGCAGAGATCAGCGCAGAAGTAAGCCTCCAAAACATAACATGCAAATTCAAGTCTCCCAAATTTAGTACCAACCATTTTCTCTTCAGTGTAAAGACCGCTTCATCCGCGCCAACCTAGAGTTCACCAAGAAACCCATGCTCGAAAACGTCGTCTTCATGGACAGCCTAAAAGCAAGCTACACGGACGAAGACGTTCCCACGCTGGGCAACAACATCCCCAGCTCACCAACTTCGCCGTTCTTGGGCAAGAATGCTTCAGAGTGCTATCAGATTCTCGAGCAATTGGCTTCACAGGAGGGGTCGAGTATCAACCCGGAGCCTTTTGCGATTTTGGACGAGAGGTCGATGCAGGATGATACGGTTTTGCTTTGTGAGGCTGGGGAGGAGGGTGTGCGATGTGTGAGGGCTGCGTTTGCTGTGGCGGAATGCAGACTTCTTCAGTACTTTGCTGCTGACGCTGGTGTTGAAGAAGATCAAGCGACAGCCGCTGGTACGGGTGGAGTGCTGCAACAATGATCTGATCTATCGTCGAGCTGGAAATCCTCCGCCATTGATAAAAGAAGGCCACGCAGAGAAACGAGAGAAGTTCATGTGTTTAGTGTAGTATCTATTGTGGATCCTAATATTTCCATAGTACATCATGGTTGAGCACACTCTACTAACTTGCTAATTATGGTCAGCGAACCATCACAAGCCAATCAAGACGTGACAGTCATTAGTGCCCAATAGTCAGCCGATATAGATGCCGACATTATGTTCCGTGCTGATACTTTACGCCGTGCCACCTCGGCCAGACATTTGCACGTTCCTCGCCACTGCGGCGCGCTGGCTCTCAATGGTCCGTCCATTCGTTGCCAGATCGAGCTCGCTGGCATGCACCTCCACTGCCAGGCCTTCTCAAAGCGCGAGTGGTACCGGTCAGGCACGCCAGCTCCGCGGATGTGGTTATGACGATAAGGATTGCAGAAGAAATATAGATGACACGCATCCATTGAGCATGAGGAGTCGAAACCCGTTCTTTTGGACGAAGGCAGTCTCCAAGGTCCAGGCTTAATGTTGAAAATGGTGAGTATGGGTCAAACGCAGGTTCTGGTGACCTGCCAGGACCGCGCACGCTGCATGCTCAGACGCCAAGTTCTCTCAAGGCCGCATTTCCTCAGCGTTTGGCATCCGACAGAAGAACTCCTCCCCTTTCAACACCTCGGCGGCCAAACGTGCCTCCGCATGCGCCTCAGCATTCAGCTCATGCAGAATGAGCCAGAACCTGACTTCCAGCCCCATGCGCGACAGTTCCAAGATCTCCCACAGTAGCAGCTCCCACAAGTCTCTGTTCTTAACCGCATCGCCATTGTAGCTATCTCCTGTTTCTCTTGATGTGAGCCAGCCGTTCTGCTGCCAGATCTCGATCCAATTTGTGATGCCTTCCACCAAGTATTCCGAGTCTGAAGCGATCGTGATTGCTGTCCATCCTTCTGCCCGCCATTGACGAATTTGTAACGCCGCAATTGCTGCTCGAAGATGTGCGCGGTTGCTCTCTTGCGGGTATCCTTGGCCGGTGGGACCTCTACGTTCGAGGCGTAAGGCTATGGATCGGCTCTCAAGGTCCGTCGGCTTGAAGACGCATGAGCTGGCGGCGCTGCGAGCATCTGGGGAGGTGTGCTGGTTGAGGCAAGAGGCAGATGTGTAGATCAAAATCTCGTCGTCTGGTGCGCCGAACCGGATCATGCGCGCTGGTCGGCTGGCATTGGGAGGGTAGTAGTAGTCGAGCTCGCGAGCGGAGTGGGCGAAGAGGTCTCGAGGAACGGCGGCATGATCGTTGGGCCAGAAGCGGAGGGCGCGTGGGAAAGACTGGGCGTCCTCGTGTGGTTCGGCGTAGTATTCCTGCTGCAGAGCATCACACTCTCGCTTTTGAGGACATAAGCATTGGTGTGTCGAGCGGCGTCAATCTGGCCGCACCTACCTGAAGACGAGCGATTTTGCTATACAGCTTGCTTTTGATGGCTTCACGTGATTGCCGCAGCTGGACAACCTGCTCCTCTGGCGTCAGATGCGCCAATGAGCCCTTCTGCCGGTATGGAAGGTTGAAGGTCTGCCTCTTCTTTTGCACGCCGTTCCTCGAAGCATGCGATGTGGGATAAGGGCCAAGGTTCGGCAGTTTCCAAGCTGGCGCGTGGGAGGGTGCAGGTGTGGCCTCAGGCTCTAGTTTGGGCGTCACAAACGACGGCGGGAATGACAGTGGTATGCAGGCCATGGCGGCGTGTGCAAATGTGTAGACGCAGACCAATGGATGAGAATGAGAGGAAGAAGGATGGCATTTGGAAGGGCCATTGGAGCCTTGCGAGCCTCGGCAGGGTCCAAGGGTCTTGTCTTGCGCCAAAAGTTTGGGCAGAAAACGGTTCCTGACGATCTCGACTTCACTTTCGTTGGGCTCAATCTCCACTCCACTCCTCACTACCCATCTATGCCATTTAACCTATCGCTGCGAGATGGTCGCTTTGTTTTTCGTTCGCTATGAGTCTTCCACGGTAACCGCGGCATAAGTCATCAGCGACCCATACATTATTGCATCGTAGTGGCGTGGGAAAAGCAGGTCACGATGGAGCAATGAAGCGATTGCGTTCTGCCTGCACTTCCAGGCTTTTGGGTGTGTGTTTCCCTCATTGCAGCGTTTTGTCGTCGCCAGGTGTACATGTACAACATTGTTTACTGTTAGCATCAGCTGTATGGACGTTGGGAGTCGAGGTCAAAAAGTAGTATGGCAGGCGTGCACGTTCTTATTTGCATGCAAGCTACCTGGATGTTTTTTTGCGTCTGTCGATTGTGAGTTTCGACCCCTGCCAGATCTGTCTGAACCATTGATATTCGTGGTGCAGCGGGCGTCGAGTGAAGTGTGCTGGTTGCTCATGAACAAACGCTGCTTCCGCTCCGCTCACTGCCTCCCAGCAACACAACAACGCCCAGGCAACAACAAAAAAACGTTCACCCACCATCTTCTCTATTCACAGTCCGCATCTCTAGACGCCACTGGTACACATCAATTCCAGCATGGCAAACACACTCGGCTCGACTGCCTTTGCGCCAGGACAAAGCGACGAGAGAGCGCTCTTCTGCTCCAACTACAAGCGTGGTACCTCAGAGCACTCTCGCACCGACGCAATTCGCCACTCACCACTCGTATCGCTTGCCGTCAAAGATGCCGTCAACAACAACAAGAAACCCGCACCGAAGCCCAGCACCGTCCCAGCCGTCAACCCTCAAGCCCGCACTTTGTTTGGTGCTGCCAGCTCTGCTGGTGTTCCGGTCGGCCGCCCACTGTTTACAGCGTCGCCCTCGCAGAAACCGCAGGCCGCCACGAACCCGCTACCCTCGTTCTCGTTTGGCAACTCAGACCTGCAGTCTGCAGCATCGCCTTCACAGACCTCAACGAATCAGCCGCCGTCATCCTCGTTTGGCACGTCAAACCCAATGTTCGCCTCGAACTTGAAAGCTGGGCCTACTGCACAAACCCCGAACAGTTTCGAAGCTCAGTACTCAGCTCCCCGCGCTCCGACCGGTCAATCTGCGAGCTCCCAGCACAAGCGTCAACATTCCTCCCAGAACGTCATCGCACCATCCGAAGGTGTGGCGAAGGTGCAGAAGCGGGAGAACCAGTCTTCGCCGACCAATGGAAGACTCGTCAGCAATGGCGTCCCAGGACAAGCCATCGCATTTGGAAAAGAGAATGTGAAGCCGTCGTTCTCATTCTCGTCTTTGCCGCCGCAAGCAACGACCAGCGCTGCGACTACATCCATCTTCGCCACAACGCCCAAGAACAACTTGTTTTCCACTCCTAGTTCCAGCTCCAGCTTCAACTTCTCCGGCCCGAAGAACCACAGAGAAACACCTGAACAGCCTGCCATATTTGGAGCGCCTCAGAAGACCGCGCAACCTACTCGCCCGGTAAAGAGCAGCCTCAGCCTTCCACAATACGGCCTTCTTGGCTTCGACTTGGACAACTGCGACACTGCCGGCAACCCTGAGCCTATCTTGCTCAACACCAACTCACCCAGCTCTGTTTTCCTTTGCGGCTCCCAGGGAAGTGGAAAGAGCTACACTCTGAGCTGTATGCTCGAGAACCACCTCTTCTACGACCCAAGCGTGGGAGTTCAGCGACAGACTATTCCAGGCTTCGTCTTTCACTGGGACACTAATACTTCGGGATCGCTCGCTGAGGCCGCGAGCTTGTGCTCGCGCGGCATCAAGGTGCGCCTGTTGGTATCGTGGAGCAACTACCAGCAGATGAAGACTCTCTACGAGAACTTCGCGAGGAAGGTCGGCGGCAAGATCGAAGTCCGCCCGTTGTTGTTCGAAGACACTGAACTCACAGTCAACAACATTCGCAACCTGATGGCCTTCCGGGACGGTTCGCACGACGCGCCACTCTACCTTGAGGTCATACAGAACATCCTGCGCCGGCTTGGACGCAAGAATGAAAAATTTTCAGTGAGGAACTTTCTTCGTGATTTGTACGCAGCCAACCTGAACTCTAGTCAGCTGCAGATGCTCGAACAACGCCTCACCATCCTCAAAACCTTCTCTGCGGCGACTGCTCCGGACATCCTTGTTCAGGACAACAAGGGCCTTGCAGGCCAGCAACTGGTCAACGAGCGCAAGAAGCAAGGTCTAGGCATGAAAGGCGACTGCATCACTGTTGAAAAGGGCACACTTACCATCGTCGACCTCTCCGACCCGTTTGTAGACGCCAGCACCGCCTGCGTCCTCTTCGACATCTGCCTTGGCATCATCCTCAAGCGCCATAAAGAGGCCGTCACGGCCAACAAGATCTCTCCCGGCCTCATCATCACCCTTGACGAGGCCCACAAGTTCCTCGACAAAGGCATTCCGTCGGCACATATTTTCACAAGCTCACTGCTCACCACCATCCGCGAGCAACGCCACAACGCCGCCCGCGTCATCATCGCCACACAAGAGCCAACCATCTCTGAGAAGCTGCTGGACTTATGCTCCGTCAGCATTGTGCACCGCTTCAATTCTCCTGCCTGGTTCACTGCAATTTGCGGTCACCTGTGCGGAGCTTCGAATCTGACGAGCGAGAAGGATGAGGAGAAGACGGCAGCCAAGAAGGAAGAGCTGTTCAAGCAGATCCTCGCGCTGCAGACGGGCGAGTCTCTCGTCTTTTCGCCGACCAGCTGGGCTCGCGGCGGCGCGCTGCCTGGCGGCGGTGATGCTGTGGAGCCTGCGAGGCTGGGCAGCGGAGCCCTGCGCATGAAGACCAGAGAGAGGAAGGGCGATGATTCTGGAAAGACGTGGAACATCGTTTGAAGAGTTCGCGGATCGCAGTGGCTGTTGCTGTGGTACGTTGACGATCCTTGGAGGTTGTCTTTGGATGATGCCACAAGCTTTCGAAGGTCGCTCGGATAGTCGTGTAGTTGTAAAATAGCAGTGTGAGATAATCAGCGCCAAGAGTCTGACCGGCAGAAGCACCACGGCCCGGCTTTGGGTCCAGGCAGCCTGATTTGTGGCACCAAACTCAATAGGTAAAGATATACTTAGTATGAGGATCAACGAAATTTTGAAAAACGAGCAGCCGTCAAGTACGACTCAAACGTGGTAAAAGGGCTTTACGCCACCGTGATACAAAGCGTTGAGGAACTTGGAAGAGTGTGACATCGAAGGAAATTGTGTTATCAAGATTCTTATCAGGATCGTTTAGAGCTCTGCAATTGCATAGACCCCTCCCTGCGCTACGAGCAAGTCACCAGTCGTAATGCATCGGTAGACTGCAGCTTCGAACCGTATTAATGCCCCAGAGCGACCGGCCCCGGAGACGCTCTTCAACTATTGCTTAAAACATCGCCGCCTTCATCAGTATAATCAAGTTGCCAATCAGCGAAATCCACGCGGCTCTTGGAGACTGCCGCCGGATTATCTTCATCGTTCCTTATCTTTTCCAGAACTTCTTCCGACAAGATCCGGTCGCGGTGGCCTTCTGGCAGCGTCCGCTGCCTCATATCGACCACATAGCTCATGAGCTCGTCGGCTTCCGCAAATCGATTGTCGCACCAATACGCACGCGCGAGCTCATGCTGAGATACCAATCGATCCGGATGAGTAGCAGGAAGCTTGGACCGCATGTCCACCACGTATGTATACATCTCGATGGCATGCAAGGTGCGATCGTCTTCGAGGTAAGCGCGCGCGAGCTCGTGCTGAGCATCCAGTCGCCTCGGATGGCTAGCGGCCAGCTTGCTTCTTGTCCGCACTACGTGCTTGAATATCTTGACGGCTTCGGACGAGCGGCCGGTCTCGAGGTATGCCGCGGCGAGGACGTGCTGGGATGTAAGCCGGTCTGGATGGTCAACTGCTAGAGTTCTTTTTCTTGCTGCGACGACACCCTCGAGGATCTCTATCGCTCGGTCGAATTGTTCGTCTTCTAGGTAAGCGCGTGCGAGCTCGTGCTGGGAGGAGAGGAGTTCGCGGTGATCTACGGGGAGGTTTCTCCTCGTAAAGACCACATGCTCGAGGATCGCGATGGCTTTGGAGATGCTCCCGTCGTCGAGGTACGTCCCTGCGAGTTCGTGTTGAGTTTCCAGACGCCCGGGGTGGTCTTCAGCCAGGTTGTCTTGCATCTGCAGCACGTGCTCAAAGATTTTGATCGCCTCAGCGTTGCGTCCGTCTGCGGAGTATGCGCATGCTAGTTCGTGCTCAGACGATAGACGCCAGGGATGCCTTTCATCTAGTCTCGCTCGTACCCTGACTACGTCTTCCAGCACAGTCGTTGCGTGAGACACCTCTCCATCTCTCAGGGCCAGCACGGCTAGGAAAAACCGCGGCTCCGTGGCCAATAGATCGTTTGCCGTCGTACGACATGTCAATTCAACTTCGCTCGAGAAATGACAGACTACGTCTGAACAGCAGGGATGGTGGCAGAACACCATCTGCCACGCGAAATTGCACCAGATTTTGCAGATTGCCTCGCCATGAAGGTCGATGCCTTTGCTATTTTGCATCGCCCGGAAGTTTGTCTCACAGTGGAGCGACAGTTGGGGTGAGTAGGGCTCCCAGCCCTGGGACCCCTCTCCCGAGAGTGCCAGGATTGACGCAGCTGCCGCCCACGGCTTGGTGGGGTGCTTCAGCCGTTCTTTGGCCCAAAGATGCACGAGGGCGTGCAAGTAAATAGTGTTGTCTTCAAGATTTTGCTTCACGAGCGTTAACCGGATCAGATGCGCTCGGGCTTTCAGGAGCGCCCGCTTCCTCACATCGCTCGATCCATAGGCAAAGTATTTTCGAGACTGCGTGACATGCCACATGGAGAGGTATTGCGGCTCTCGATCTTTCATCAAACAATTCGAAAGAACCTCTTCTTCGTGATTCCATGCGCGTACGAACACGTCTTCCGACAAGCCTTGATGATGCATAAAACCCAAAAGATCCAGCAGATCCAAAGCATCTCGCGCGGATGGATCAGTCGCAGCCAGCTTTTGCAGAACGCTCGCAGACATTTCGAAAGTGGCGCTGACCCTCCGATACGTTGCTTGCTCCGTTGAGGTGTCCAGGAGTTCTTTCTGTGTGAGGCGATCCTTGAGGGACTCAGCGAGCTCTCCTAGCGAGTAGGCTGTACTTTGCAGGAGTGAGCTGGCGATGACAATTGCGAGTGGGTGGTAGTCCAGAAAATTCGCGATATGTTGTGCTTGTTGGTGTGCAGCTTGTTGTGCTGGCATATCGCTTCGTCCGTTCACTTGCGACGCTTCCAAGATAAGCTCCGCCGCCGATGCGGTATCCAAACCATCCAGCCGCAAACAGAGCCTGCGGTCCGCGTCTTGTGGGTCTAGCGATGCATATTTGCTGGCATCTGACAGCCGTGTTGTTAGTATTACGCTGACCTGAGGGCCGCTAGGGATGTAATTTCCGAAGTTAGTCGTAGGGTCATCGCAGTTGTCAAGGAGCAGTAGACACTGTCTGTCGTGGCTAGCTAATCGATCTTTGACGCCATAGAGCAGGTCTGAGTCGTCAGTATCCCAGCCGCAGAGATTGCCGATACTTTTGAAGTCGGCTCGAGTGGTTGCTTCGCTGGTGCAATCAACCCAGAATACAGCCCAGAAGCTAAGCAGGTGTCAGCAGATGTGTCGCCAAAGCCTCCAAGAGCTCATGAATACCTCTTGCGAAGCGCAGCGTTATGTTTCTTCAGAAACTGCAGTACCGACTCGCTCTTCCCAACGCCTCCCATGCCCGACAGAACGATAATGACCTGTTATTCTTCTGGGCGAGATCTAAGGATGCAGCGCTCAAGCTTCGCGGAAACATCTGCGTAACCACTGTAGTTGCTAGCCGCCTGACGCGGGAGTCGCCATGGTTGCTTGTCTGAGGCAACCTTGCGGTCAGAATTCGTACAGTGGATGTGTGTTCTCCGTGAAAAGCTCACCTTTGGGCCGTTGATGTTCATCACGCTCAGCGTGTTGCAGATTTGGCGTTTCTCGCGGGTAGACCGCAGCCAGCAAACGCTGCCTGGCTCCTTCGTAGCCTTCTCCATAGTTGGCGCCCAGTGTCACACCGAGGATTCCATACAGGGCGTATGACACATCTTCCGGGCGTGTCGTTGTACGGCGATTCATCCACTCCAGCTTCTCTTTGGCTGTCAGCGCACGGCTTGTCGTATAGTCGTGCAACACCGACACTGGTATGCCGGTGATGCGGGCGACCTCATCCGCCAGATCTCGACCAGCATTCACCCTGCGCTCACCTCCGAGGCTGCCTTTGTGACCAATGACTTGCCATGACTGGGTAACGAAGACAGCCAAGCTAGGCGCAAGCAACTCCTGCAACGTCCAACCTCTCGTGAACCACACACTGCGTTCAAAACCGGTCTTCTCATCGGCGTACTCGACATCCTCCATATATACAATGCAGATCGCAGCCCTGCGATACCACTTGAACATGGAATTGATCGAGTACGACAGTTCCGCATCACTGTCCTTGTTGATGCAGCAAGTATCTATCCACAGCCACTTGATCTCGGGCAAGTGCTGCTCTATATACTTAGCAAACGCTTCGACTTTGCGATAACCCTGGGTATCTGTGTTGCAGCCATCCCGAACATCTCGGAACGTGGCCTCGTCGCTGCACCAGCGGTGGGAGGCGATAGCGTACGACGGTTCCTCGCTATCTAGGAATTCGACGAAGGCCAGGTCTTCGACGCGGAGGAGCCGCATGTTTCCGGTGGTACTGATTTCTTGCTATGTATGCACATGTGGAATGCCGAATATGAAGATAGACGTAGAGCAGGGCTCCGTCCGTCGGTATCCTGGAATCGCAAGATTTCTTGAAGGATTGTCCGAGTTGTTGTTTTACATAGTAACCCAGTAGTTATACATTTAAGCTCGTTCCTGTAGCATCCAAAGGGTCTAAAGTGGCCTTGTTGTGGCGGTCCTGTCGAAGAGGCGCAGTTGAATTGTGGTCGGGATTAGCGCCTGAAGTTGCAGGAGACCGGCGGATTTCCCCGATGCTGGCGTATGAGATAAGCGTGGAACAGCAATAGAGGCGAGTATTGCGAGCACGCCCACGCGACGCTACGGGATCCAGACGAGGTTCCTGTCGTTAAGGAGACCTTTAGAGGGAAAAATGGGAAAGTGGGCAGAAGCCCAACCCGCCAGCCGATATCTGGATCACGTGGAAGACGGCCATTTTGAATCCTTCCGTTCAGCTCGTTCGCTTGCGAGTGGTCCGAGTGGCCATAGTGCATGCACCGCATGCATGATTTCGCTATCGCGCGCTTGTGAAGCTGTACGCACATCTGAAGACCTAAGGCCGGCTGGGCTACAAGGCCAATAAAATATCTACGATCCGATCATAAATTCACGCCTACCATCACCCGTCGCCACGGCCCTCAAATTCCCATCAAACAGGCAGGATAACAAACCGCATCCTCTTCCCCTTCGCATGCAAATGCGCTACTCCGGCCCTCCACTGCCTCTCATTCTCAAACTCATACACCGACGGTTCTGTTGTCGCACCCTCACTACCCACATCCTCCTCAACAAATCCTAGACGATCTCTCCTGCGGTCAAGACCGTGTTCAGTTCCTAGCAGCTTAATAAACTTATCAAAATCCAGATCGTCGATCAACGTGCCAGCGTAGCGAGTCGGATTGGTGGCGTTCTTGCGACTCGCGTCGTGTTTTTTACATGAGAAAGAGTTGTCAAGGGTGATGTCGCAGGGCGAGCAGACGATGCAGGTGTTGCCTGTTTTGCGTGTGACGAAGAAGGTTTCTGATAGCAGGCCTGGGTCGGGGGCGGAATTGGGTTTGGGTTGCGTTGGATGTGTGGTTGTCTGATATGCTACCATATCGAGTGGCAGTGATGGATCTGGCGACGTTGGAGTTTCATCTTGGGCTCGATTGTCCAATCGCATAATTTCGCGCACGAGGTCATCACTCGTTGGAGGCGCGCCGCCACTTCTTGTAACATCATTATGAGTACCCCTGTTTCGATTGCCTACGTTCGCGCTTACGGGGTTGCCATCGTGATTGTGAGGCTGCATTTGGCGATGATACTTTAAACGCCAGGGCTGATCCTCAGACTCGTCGTGAATAATCCACATCTTGAAGGGACAGCCGCACTTGATGGTGCGAGTTTGGCGCTTGCGTTCGTGATCTGCGATCTTGCGAGTGTTTTTCATAGCGCCTGCTCGCGTGCATACGTAACGGCTGAGTCTGCCTGCGGCGCCGTTTTTGGTCAGTCTGTAGCCACGTTCTGCGGCCCAGGTTTCGCAGTATGCTCGTAATGCTTCGAGGGTTGGGAATGAAGCTTCTGGAGGCGGGATCATGAGTGCGCGTGGGATGGAGCCCGTCAGTGGGAGTGTTCCGGGGGTTATCGATGTTGGTTCATGTTTATGTTCTGTTGATGGTTGCTGTATTGATGACTGCTGGCATGCTGATTGACGAGATGCTGATTGATGAGAGGGTTGTTGTTGGGGAGGCGACGGCGGTATTACATGCGGATTCATTGCTGAATACGATATTCCATATGGCTGGGACAAGCCAAAAGCATTCACTTGTTGTTGATAAGATATGTATGGCGATGAGAGTGGTACATCGGACGACATGCTGTCCCTAGGGAGGTAAATGTTCGTAAAGGAGGACAGGCGAAGGCTCCACGGGCTTAGGGAGGCCAGGCACGGACAAGCAATTGCAAGTGGAGTGTGAAGAATTGGCTTCTGTCTGCCCATGCGCCACCCCGCACGCTGTCAAGTGCTATTTCCACGCTAGGCCCTTCTGGACGCTGAACCCTCGATGGTTCCTGCTCTAGCTCGACACCAATCTGCCGTCACACCACCCAGACTGGTCCTGTGAGCATGTTCAATTGTCGCGCAATGTACCTGCTTACTTGTGTTCCTGCCCCTTCAGCCGCAGCGCCGCTTTCCATGGCACGACATCGCTCTCCTGTTCCATCGTTGTATCTCGAACCTCACTGAACATCATCGTCCGGCGCGTACTGTCTGTCGCTTCCCTCACTGTTCTCCAAGACGTGCCCTAGAAAAGGAAAGAGCGACTCAGGCCAGGGAGATTGCCGCAGCATTCCTCACTCGGACTCGCCACAAGCTGTACCATAGCAGAAGAGTGACACCTCGCTCTTGCTGTACACATCGACTCTGCCATCCTCTTCGTGACCCTCACTACACCTCTCCGCCGCCTTCGCGGATGATCCGCCCTTAGCCGCCGCCATGTTTTCCACCACCATGCTTACCACCGCCCTCCTCGTCCTCCTCTCCGCCTCCCTCGCTTCCGCCCAGCTGCTCGCTCAAGGACTGCCGGCATGCGCGCAATCGTGCACCCTGCTCAATCAAGCCGCCCAAGCTTGCAATGGTGTCGCGAGCGCAAACCAGAACGCCTGGGCCTGCTTCTGCCAGTCTGGATACCTTAAGACTCTATACTCTTCTCCCAGCGGAATATGCGATGCCTTCTGTACGGATCCTTCGCAGAACCAGCAGGTCATGACCTGGTACCAGACAAATTGTGGCTCCGACAACGGCGCATCGGAACACCCAGACAACGGAAGCGGAGGACAGACCACTGTGGTCATTACATCCACGAGCACATCCGCCACTCCTGCCGCGCCCGCCACGGCCACTAGAGGCGCCGCTGCGACTGCTTCGTCAAGCTCTGTGACTGGGAACCGCAACCAGCCTGAGGGAGGCAGCTGGTGGGATAATCACTGGGTAAGGAAGTAAATGCATGCCTGGAAAGAGTCCATCTCTAACATCTTCCCGCAGAAATGGATCGTCATGGTCATCGTCCTCGCGATCGCCCTTGCCCTGATCGCCATTCTCGCCACCTGGCTGAAGAAGCGCCACTACCGCAAGCGCGACGAGCCGAATACATCTTTCAACGAAGGCATCACCACCCGAACAGCGCCCTCGAATCCCAAGCTAGGTCAAGTCGAAAAGCCAGAAGCGAGCGGTGCCGTGCCTCCAGTAGCGCCCACATACAACATTTCACCCAACGGCCGTAACAGCCCGATCCGCACGCGCGAAGCATTCATGCCATACGGATACAACTACACACGCTCAGAGTCACGGCTGGCTTCTGGTGCTTCAGCATCCGAAGATGCGATTGAGCAAGTTCCGCCTCCACCGCCTGTTGTTGCGGCAGGCCCGCTCGCAAGTGGAAGGTCAAGTCCGCTTGCCAGGGGTGGCACGCCTGTTGGAGAATTGGAAAAAGGTGGAATCGAAGGCACACCCACGCCCACAGGACAAGTAAAGAGGAAGAAGGTTCTTGTCAGGGAAAGAAGTGTGGAAGACGATATTGAGACACCGACCAAAACGAGCGGCTTGCGCTGAGGCAGGAAGTCCTGTTGTGTAAAGCTTTGCTGACTGTGTCTTTCTTGGATATGCTAGTTTTCGCCAATAATAGATGAGTTACGAATTCTATCTTTGTATCCATTCTCTCATCAGTTTCGAAGTCTAGACATGGACTTGTAACTTTGGATGATCCTGCGGCACATGCCAGAGGCGTTGTCTGCTTTCTGTGACGTTCTAGCTGACCTCCGGAAAAAGACTAATTTGATTCCCCAGCGCAGGTCGAACTGAAGCACACGACTTACCTCACTCACGACTTGCACTCCGTCTTCGGCGCATGCTCCCACGTCCCCACAGTCGGTCTCGCATCGTCAATCCCCATATCATCACAAACACTCGCCGCCACCTTGCGCATTCAATCACTGCTCCTATCCGATTTCCCCAGCGCCACATCCTTCCCATCCAGCGAGATATGCCACCCTGCTTCGCCCTAAATGTCAACATCGGCGCAGAAGCCGTCATCGCCGCAGAATTCTCTGAACGCGAGAAAAGACGGGATCGTGCCGGTGTAGGCGTCGAAGGCGAATGTGTTCTTGGCAGGTGTTGGGTGAGTTCTTGTTAGTGTACGCGCGTGGACAGGGCGGAGATGGGGTCGCCGGGAGGGTTACCGGTGGCGCCTACGACGGGGCTACACATGTACATTAAGGGAGCCGGCGTTGGCGGAGGGGAGAGCGCGAAGGCTAGGAAGGGGACGCTGGTGGAGAATTTCATATTTCGTTGACAATCGGGCGGTTGTGGGATGGTTCTGGGGTTGAGTTGGAGTTGTGAAAAAATTGAGGATGGCTGGTAATTTAAACCTCACAGCGACTCAGGCTGCGAAGAGCATTGCGATCGGAGTGGATTGCAACCGTGACCACACTGCCTGCAGCCGCTGCCAGGCTGGCCGGTGCGAGTTCGTGAGTATTCTTCCGGCTTCATCTTGACCGCATGCGGGACTCGGCTGACTCTCGACAGATCAACGACCGATACATGCCCTTGGTCAACGTCATCAAAGGGTACCGCAACGCCTCCCACCGTGAGCTGGCGCGTGTCCAGCGTGGCAACTGGATGTGGTTGAGCAAGAAGCGTCGGGAAGGCATCATCCGCCGCAATCGCGCTCAACATCTCCTTCTTCCTTCTCGAGTTCCAGGCGATCCGCACTGGCGTCAACATCCCCATGTCGACTTCCAGGCTGCGCAGCGTTTGCACGGACGGTCAACTTCTGACTGGCGGCGCGCCAGCTCAGCGTCAGACAAGACGAGCAACGGGGCGTTGTGCAAGTTGCTGGTGCGGATGTTCAGGACGAGACGGCCGCCGTAATAAGGAGATCCCATGCTGCTCGCAAGGGCGCTGTGGGTAGACAAGTCACGGGCGTTGCGATTGCTCGAACGCAGCCACTGCTTAAGTCGAATGGGGTAGAAAATGTCATCGATGGCGGGCAGATAGCTGTTGGAGGAGTCTGAGAATGAGCGTACTCTCATGAAGGGGAAGAGAAGAGATCGCCCGGGCTGCGCGGCGATTGAGGTGATGAAGGATTATTTTTAGTACTGATTGTATCCAGACATCTTTGAAGGCACACTGTTGCACACCCAGCATTTCAGCTTTTTACATACGACTCCATTGATTCTCTGCTATCTTCTCGCTGACAAGAAATCATTCGTTCATCACAACACCTTCAGCTCTTTTTCCAGCTCGAGCCTTTCCTCCGTCGTCGTTGTCAATGCTATCGCAGACATGAGATTGGTCAGTTCCTCGAGACGTCTCTCACGCGCACGAGTCCTTGGGTCATCATGGCCCAAAGCAGTGCGCGAGTTCGAACATATCTCTCGCATCGTCTTTGCGGCCGCGCTGAACTTCCGCAGTCTTAGTTGGCACGTCACTAGTCTCTCCGTGTTGCGCACTCTTCGATCGTTGAGTTTGCCAAGACTCATCTCGTCGCGTGCCAGTAGGTCGTCCAAGTACTTCTTTGCCAAATCGAATGCCGCTCGTTGGCCATACATATCGACCAGATTGGACCGCAACGTATCCACAACGCGATGGTTTTGACCGAGACACTGTACTCCGAGTTGGAGTGCTGTTAGCTGTGCGGAGATGGCGACTGACAATGCAGCGAGGTACTTGCTCCATGCTTCCATGCGCCGCCTCTCGGCTTCTTCCCCCGTCGAGTTGCTCGTTTCTTCCTTTCTGACTTGTGCTGACCATTCTCCAAGCTGCATGGCCATCATCGTAGCATCCCAGGAGGCAGCTGCAATTCTGACCCAGCCCTCCGTATGTTTACGGATCGGTCCCAGGACTAGTTCGGCTTTTGCGGCATCGATATTCCCATCCACTGGGTCATCATAGCAGAAAGAGCGCAAGAGGTAGAACCTGCCCAGTTCCACCTCAACGTGCATGGTCTCGGATGCATTCTCACCGAAAAGCTCTGCCTTCCAGTCGCGTGCTGCTTCAAGAAAAGCTCCTGCAACATCGTAATCCCTAACGCGCGCAAAAGTCGTGCCAATCGTAAAGCAGGAATCCGCGTAACCCTTTTCCGTGAAAGCAATCAAGTCATATGCTTTCCGCTGTCGTATGTATTCGAACAGAGCTGGGCGAAAATCAACGCCGTCATCGCACTCGTTCCATGTGCGGCAACAGGCCCACACGAGTACAACGCGACAGATCTCGTACTCGGCCTGTTGCGTCTGAGCTGCAGTACACCACCGTACCAGGCCGTGAATGGTGAATCCTGGCCATGACACGGACATGGGATGGGTGTCGAAAAGACTGACATGTTCGCTGTATACGTCTTGAGAAGCTGGGCGTATCAAGTTGAATCGCTTCAGTCGGGCGACAGTTTTCCTGTAGGCGAAAGAGTCCCACGTTCCTGTTTCCGAGACTTTCAACAGGTGCTTGAACCACGGAGGAACAGTCAAATCGGTCTTCAACGCGGTGCATACCGCTGCCAAGGATTGACTCGCAGCTCTGAATGTCTCTCGGTGCACAATGGCAGGTCCAAGTACCACCGCAAGCTTGAGCAGTTGTATCGTGAAATCAGGACAATCTGAGTCATCGTCCTGTTCAGAACGTTTCAGTGAACTCAAGATGGTCTCCCACACACTCCAAACGGTCTTTCTGTTGGTGCTGAGGTCGGAATCGGACAGTACACTCTTCGCGTGTTCCTCCAGGTCGACCAGGTATTGCTCGACAGCACTGATCACAGGATCTTCTGTGTCGGTATTGTCCCCGGAATCTTGGTTGTCCATGTCGTCCCGGATGCGGGCGCCTGCCAGATCTAGGGCAAGTGCAAGATGTTGCAGCCGGTTGGCGAGCTTCTCCAAACACGAAGTGAGTCCCAAAGAAGCCTGCGAGATATCTATCTCCATGCATCGTGCCAGCAGTGCCTTGCACTCTTCAACGTCCATCCTGTCGACGTCTGTGCATTTTGCCCTTGGGATGAGTTTCGCGGCCTTTCCATCCTGGCTTGTGATGATGACAGAACCCGCAAGCGCATTATAGGGAATGATCGGTGTCAGGTCGCTCCGTTTGTCCAACCCGTCGGCATTGTCGACCACGACTAACCACTTCTGCTCTTTCCCTCTCGCCGCCAGCCACGCCAGGAGATTCTGCACTGCAGGCGCATCATGGAGCAAGCCATCAGTTGGACGTTGTTCGAGCGCGATGGATAGGGCGCCACAACATCTCTTGAAGCTGGACATCGTAGTTGTTTCATCGCGGACGTCGAGCCAGAGAATGGTGTCGTAACGGTTTTTGTGCTGCTCAATATAGCGAAGCACGAGCTGAGTCTTGCCAGTTCCTCCGAGACCAACCAACGCGAGTGCATGTACCAGTGTCTTGCTGCCGGATGACTTCTGCATCTTGGAGGCAATCTCTGCCGAAATGGCAGGACGTTCGACGTATGTTCCTGAGGGCGACAAGTTTGCTGGCGAAATGCACGGGTTGTCTCGCGTCGGGTTGAGAGCCACGGTAGGCTGGGCATTGCTTGAAAGAATGTGTCAGCCGAATCTTTAGTTTCACAGATGACGTGACAAGAAGCAACGTACAAGTTGTTGATTTGATTACCATGGATGGTGGAGTTGTGGTTGACTGAGAACATCGCTGCTGCTGCGAGAAGAATGAAGTCTGCCGCAGGCTGTCTTCGGTTTCGATGTCGACGCGCTGATGCTGTGGAAGACTCTCCTGCAGAATACTTCGTACCGTTTTATTGAAGGAAGCAACGCAATGTCGGTGAAAGAAAGTTTCTCAGTCAAACGCAGCGCAGGAGCTCGCAAACAGGCGTTGACACAGCACGGCCACCTGCATATCGCTTGCCAGCGACCGCTTTGATCTCTGATTCTGGCAAACTTCCATGTTTGCTTCAGCAACAACGGGCGCCGTCACATCACGAGGCTTATAAGGAAGCCCTTACGAGGCCGGAACAGTTCAGATCTAATTCTCCCAACAGTTTCAAGACCAAAGATCCTCTCAACATGGAGATTGCAGGCGTCGCCATCGGCGCCGTTTCTCTCTTGAGCATGTTCGAGAACGCCATCACTTGCTTCACTCGCGTGAAAATGGCAAAATCGTTCGGCCCTGACCTCCAGCTTTTCATGGTCCGCCTTGAAGTCTTACACCTGCGTCTCACACGATGGGGAGAAGCAGCTGGCTTGAACGCACCGTCCAAAGACAACAAACCGCCTAGCACCAACATCCGTACGTCTGACCAAGCTCTCGCCAACAAGGCGCTCAAGCAAATCGAGACGCGCTTCGAGCATGCCGTCAAGACCGTGCAAGACATTGACATCGGAGAAGACATTGCCGCATCGACCGCCGACTTGGGGGACAAAAAGACCTTGGTTGAGGGGATCCGCGCCATGTCGATCAAACGCCACACTCGCACCAGCGTCACGTCCAAAGCGAAATGGGTGATCTACCAGAAGGATAAGCTGGAGAGTCTCATCGAGGATCTGTCGAAATTCCTCAACGACCTCGACCACGTACTGCCCGCAGAAACCACGATCTTGACTCCCATCTGCGACGATGAAGCAAGTCAACTTCTCGGCAGCGAACAACTCCATCAGACATCTGTCGCAATGCTCGAAGACGTGGCTGCGAAGCTCGATTGCAAACTGGCCGACGCGATCGCACGCCACAAGATAAAGGTAAGGGCCAGCGCTCATCATAACAGTACACGTGAGATACTGACGCCATGACAGGCAAACGCCGGAACCCAGGTCACCAACTACACCAACAACAAAGGTGTCAACTTCGGCACCACCCTCCACGGTGATCAGACGAACCATGTGAATTTCTCCTGATTCCAAGATTGTTGTGGAGAAGAGATGTGGAAGCAGAGGGCAGAAGCTTGGCCGTCTCCTCCACTTGGTGTCGGTTGCTTTGCTGGAGATGGGCGGTTGGCCAGGAATCTATGTACACTTAGCTTCGGTCCACG
>Ga0265797_10004518_pt1 | contig 21161 bp, 18 predicted proteins | sample P2T30metagenome_FD_192433 | JGI IMG/M metagenome (GOLD analysis project Ga0265797, IMG submission 192433) | Plant litter microbial communities from East Loma Ridge, Irvine, California - P2 T30 | ecosystem: Environmental > Terrestrial > Plant litter > Unclassified | place: USA: California...
CTGCGTGCTCACTTGCCCCAGCTATCCTTGAGGGTGGTGACCCGGTTGAACACGGGCTTGCCCGGCGTCGAATCGACGCGATCGGCCACGAAGTAGCCGTGGCGCTCGAACTGGAAGCGCTGGTCGCCCACGGCGTCCTTCAGGCCCGGCTCCAGGTACGCGGTGATCGTCTCGAGCGCATTCGGATTGAGCACCGACTTGAAGTCCTTGCCGCCGGCATCCGGCTGCGCATCGAGGAACAGGCGGTCGTACAGGCGCACTTCGGCTTCCAGCGCGCTGGCCGCGCTCACCCACGTGATATTGCCCTTGACCTTGTAGTTGTCGGCGCCCGGCGTGCCCGACTTCGAATCCTCGAAGTACTTTACGTGCACGGCGGTGACCTTGCCGTCGGCATCCTTGTCAAAGCCCGTGCACTCGACCACGTAGCCATACTTCAGGCGCACGCGGCTGCCCGGCAGGTCGCCCTGCGGCGGGGTGAAGCGGAAATAACCCTTTACCGGCGTTTCCATGAAGTCTTCCTGCTCGATCCACAATTCGCGCGTGAACGGGAAGGTGCGCTTGCCCATCTCGGGGTGGTGCGGGTGCACCGGCGAGCTGCATTCGTGCGACTCGCCCTCGGGGAAGTTGTCGACGATGAGTTTCAACGGCCGCAGCACGGCGATCGCGCGCGGCGCTTTCGGGTCGAGGTCGTCGCGCAGCGCGCCTTCGAGCGTGCTCATGTCGATCCAGCCGTCGGCTTTCGACACGCCAATACGTTCGCAGAACAGCTGCAGCGACTCGGGCGTGTAGCCGCGTCGGCGCAGACCGACGATGGTCGGCATGCGCGGGTCGTCCCAGCCGGTGACGGTGCCGTCGTCGACCAGCGCGCGCAGCTTGCGCTTGGAGGTCACGACATAGGTCAGGTTCAGGCGTGCAAACTCGTACTGGCGCGGCACTGGCTGCTTGAAGAAGCCGCCTTCGACCAGCGTCTCGACCAGCCAGTCGTAGAACGGCCGGTGATCCTGGAATTCGAGCGTGCACAGCGAGTGCGTGATGTTCTCGATCGCGTCCGAAATCGGGTGCGTGTAATCGTACATCGGGTAGATGCACCAGGCGTCGCCCGTGCGGTGGTGGTGCGCGTGGCGGATGCGGTACAGGGCCGGATCGCGGTTCGTCATGATCGGCGAGGACATCGCGTCTTCGCTCATCTTGGCGCGCAGGATGTGTTCGCCGTCCTTGTACGTGCCGGCTTTCATGTCGCGGAACAGTTGCAGCGACTCTTCGACCGGGCGGTCGCGGAAGCGCGAGTTGGTGCCCAGCGTGCCGAAATTGCCGCGGTTCTTCGCCATCTCTTCGGCGCTCTGGCTGTCGACGTAGGCCTTGCCATTCTGGATCAGGTACTCGGCCATCGCGTACAGCTGGTCGAAGTAGTCGCTGGCGTAGTACAGGTGTTCCTGGCCGTTCTGGTCCCACGAGAAGCCGAGCCACTTGACGCTGTCGATGATCGTGTCGACGTATTCCTGGTCTTCCTTCTCCGGGTTGGTGTCGTCGAAGCGCAGGTGGCACAGGCCGGCGTAGTCGCGCGCCAGGCCGAAGTTCAGGCAGATCGATTTGGCATGGCCGATGTGCAGGTAGCCGTTGGGCTCGGGCGGGAAGCGCGTAATCACCGGCGGCAAGCCGTCGCGTGCATGCGTGCCGGCGGCCAGGTCGGATTCGACGATGGCACGCACAAAGTTCGACGACGGTGCGTTGCCCGGCGTCGGGGAATTCTTGTCGTTGCTCATGAGATAGTTCTGGGAGGGTAAGTTGTTGGGCATTTTACCGTAGACGGCGCCCATGCAGCTTGCCGCTGTTGCTGGCGCCCCTATATAGGGAAGCGGGCGCTCGCGCCCCGTCAAACCTTTTCTATAGGATAATCTCACTTTATTTGCTTGACGGCTGATGCCGGGAGAGTTTCAGTTGGAAAATTTATACGCGATCCTCGGCGTGGCCCCGAACGCCACCGACGACGAGATCAAGAAGGTCTACCGCTCGCTGGCCATGCGCTACCACCCGGACCGCAACCAGGCGCCGGGCGCCGAGGCGCGTTTCAAGGCCGTGAGCAAGGCCTATGAGATCCTGTCGGACCGCACGAAGCGCGACGAATACAACCAGAGCGTGAACCACCGCATCGTGCTCGACGCCGAGGCCGAGGCCTTCGAACTGTGGCGCTCGCTGTTCGCCCTGAACGGCGTCAACCTGCCCGCGCACTGACCAAGTTACGCCAGGGCCGCGCAGGCGGCCCCGCCAAACCATCTACAGGACACACTATGAAAAACGTACATCCCGAGTTTTCTTTCCAGTCGCGTGAACTGGAAGGCCAGATCGAGGGCACCCTGGGCGATCCGCCCAACCGCAAGAACTACGACATGATGGTCAATGCCCTGGTGGCCGAATACGCGGACGGCGGCGGCATCGACGACGTCAACATGATGGCCTTCGCGCTGGTCGACAAGATCCGCTTCCTGGATGCCAAGGGCCTGATGCGCGAAGCGCTTGACTACGCCGACGGCGACCCGGCCAAGGTGTTCGCGATGGCCGAGTGTACGGGCGACGAGGGCGCGAAAATGTACGAAGCCATGACCGCCAACTTCCCTGAACTGGCGCGCCAGGCGATCATCACGGCGTTCCTGTTCAAGAACCAGAATCGCTGGGACGATGAAGACCAGTCGCTCGAGCAGCTGGGTCGCAACGACGACGGCGACGACGTCGACGAAGACGGCGAAGCGACGGACGACTTCAGTGGCCTGTTCGACGAAGGAGACCGCGATGAGCGATGAAACCGGTAGCAACGAAAACAACAAAAGCGAACACTTGCCGGCGCTGACGCAGCAGGTGGGCGAGCTGGTGCTGGCCGGCTCGCTCGACCACGCCGAAGAAGTGTTTTCGAAAGCGGCCGACGAGCATGGCGACTACGCCGTGGCGCAGGTGCTGAGCGAACTGCCGCCGCAGGTAACCGCGCTGCACCTGGCGGGTTTTGACGGCGGCAAGACGTCGCTGGCGACGATGCTGGTGCCGCCGAAGGCCTGGGCCGACAGCCTGGCCTACATCGCCGCGACCTGGCCCGACAACCTGATCGAGGACGATCCCGAGCGCATCGCCGAGAACCTGTTCAACCACGTCCATGGCGTGGTGTATGCGCAGGACGACGAAGAGCGCCGCAACGAGCTGCTCGAAGCCGCGTCCGCCACCGACCACGGCGCGACGATCTTCGCGATCATGTGGTCGCTGGCCCCGCGCGAGATCCTCGAAGTGGCGGGCGAGATCCTGTCCAAGGGCCGTTACGTCAGCGGCCAGACGAGCGCCGACAGCGACATCGTGCCGCTGGCGGTCGACCTGGCCAAGGCCAGCGAAGATGGCTGGGAGCGTTCGCTGCTCGAGCTGTTCCCGGAATTCCGGCACAGCGCCGAGATGGCCGAGATCGAGCTGCCGGACGATCCGGACGAAGAGTCCGAATTCATGCAGCGCTCGACCCGCGACCTGCTGCTGCGCCTGCGCAAGCAAGTGCCGTCGGTGCGCAGCATGCCGCGCCGCAGCCCGCGCCGCAGCCTGGGCACGGACATCTTCTCGTGACGGCAGGCCACAGCATGTTGCCTGCCATCGTCATCGAAAAGCCGCCCCGGCTGGTGCGCGCGATCCGGCTGCTGCCGGTCGACGCCACCGCGGACGAAGCGGCGATCCTGGCCGATGAACTGTCCGGCATCACCGCCATGGTGGCCGAGAAGTTCACCAACGACCGCACCGCCGAAGGCATCGGCCGCGCGCTGCTGCTGACCATCGGCGGCATCTCGCTGGGCCTCGAGCACCTGATCCAGACCGAAGAAGAGGGCGACCTGGATGCGCTCGACATCCTGATCGGGGAGGGCGCCGAGCACGCGTTCCAGGCCGGTTTCCGCCTGATCCGCGAGCTGGCCGCGCTGCCCGAGGATAGCCTGGTAAGCGAGTACGACCTCGATCCGGTCTATTCGCAGCGGCGCCTGAAAGAATTGTTCGTCGATATCTGCACCGCCGATCCGGGCGAATCCTGGTCGGGCTACGAGCGCTACCTGGGCCAGGTCCAGCAGCGCCAGGAAGTCCAGGCCGTGGTCAAGGCGGCCGAGTGGCTGCGCAAGAACCACTACGAAGGACCGGTGGTCGACCCTGACCTGAATGCCGAAGGCGTGATCGCGATGGCGATCATCTTCGCGGCTGAGGGCGGCGCGCGCATCACGGCGCGTACCGGCCAGCGCGAGTTCGAACGCTTCGTGAAGGCCGTGCGCAAGCACAATCCCGACTTCGAAGCCGGCTGGGCCGAGCTGATGGCGCGCGTGCCGCCGGCGCACCAGGCGGTCATCGCCGCGCGTATCGCCACCTACCGCGCCAGCTGCACGGTGCTGCAGCTGATCCATACCAAGGCCACCATCGCCCAGTTGATGGCTGAAATGGAAAACTACGCCGGATCGGAGCTCGATCCGGAGTATCCGTGACACTCGCGCGCGTGATTCGGGCATGACGACATCCGGTGCGCGCATTGCCACCGGCAGCGTTGCGTTCCGGCGCATCAACCGCGCCATGGCGTTCGGCGGCTTTTCCACCTTCGCGCTGCTGTATTGCGTGCAGCCGCTGATGCCGCTGCTGGGCGACGATTTTCACCTGTCCCCGGCGCAGAGCAGCCTGGTGCTGTCGGTGTCGACGGCCATGCTGGCGCTGGCATTGCTCGGCTCGAGCAATGTCGCCGAACGGTTCGGGCGCAAGAAGGTCATGGTCGCCTCGATGCTCAGCGGCGCGGTCTTCACGCTGGCCTGTGCGTTCGCGTCAGACTACAGTCACCTGGTGGCGCTGCGCGCGCTGATGGGCCTGATGCTGGGCGGCTTGCCGGCCGTGGCCATGGCCTATCTGGGTGACGAGATCGAGCCCACCTCCCTTGGCCTGTCGATGGGCATGTACATCAGCGGCAGCGCCTTCGGCGGCATGACCGGGCGCGTGCTGTCGGCTTTTATCAGCGATTTCGCATCGTGGCGCATTGCGCTGGGGGTGCTGGGCGTGGCGGGGCTGTATGCGGCGTGGGAATTCTCGCGCAGCCTGCCGGCCTCGCGCCATGGCAGTAAGCTCCCGGCGCGCGGCCCCGGCTTCATCGACGGCTTGCGGATTCACCTGCGCGATCCGGGCCTGCCGTGGCTGTTCGCGCTGTCGTTCCTGCTGATGGGTTCTTTCATCACGCTCTACAACTACATCGGCTACCGGCTGCTGGGCGCGCCGTTCAATCTGCGCCCCAGTGCGGTCGGGCTGCTCTCGCTGTTGTACCTGCTGGGGATCGTCAGTTCGATGTGGGCCGGCAAGCTGGCCGACCGGCTCGGGCGGCGTAACGTGCTATGGCTGGTGATGGGGCTGATGATCGCGGGTTTGCTGGTCACGCTGGCCGATTCACTGGTGGCGGTCGTGCTGGGCGTGGGCCTGGCGACCTTCGGCTTCTTCGCTTCGCACTCGGTGGCCAGCAGCTGGGTAGGGCGGCGTGCGCAGGCGCCGCAGGCGCTGGCCTCGGGTATCTACCTGTTCTGCTACTACCTGGGATCGAGCGTGGTGGGCTGGTCGGGCGGCTACGTCTACGAGCACTGGAACTGGACCGGTGTCGTGGCCTTGCTGGCGGGGATCTTGGGCGTTGGACTGGCGATTGCGTTGCGTTTGCGACACCTGGTGCCGTTGCCGATCAAACAATAGCGGTTCAAAGCTGGTGCGTGCCGAGGCGAGGTGGCGCCGGCGATGCGGCGGCTGAAGAACTGCCGCACAAAGTAAAACGCCACGCTGCGAAGCGTGGCGTTGTGCGATCAGCGGCGCGCTGCGCGGTTTTGCGGGCGCGGTGCGCCGCCGGTCTTGCCAAGGTGACGGAAGGTAATCCGGCCCTTGCTCAGGTCGTATGGCGACAGTTCGAGACTGACCTGGTCGCCGGCGATGATGCGGATGTGGTTCTTGCGCATCTTGCCCGAGGTGTAGGCGATCAGCTTGTGGCCGTTTTCGCAGTCGATGCGATAACGCGAGTCCGGCAGCACTTCAGCCACGACGCCATTCATTTCGATGAGTTCTTCTTTTGCCATGATGGAGCTCCTGTAAATTTTAATATAGGGGTATCAGACCAGCCTGGCGCGCGGCGCCCGGGCTGGCGGGTGATGCGGCCCGCAAGAAGCAGGCAGTGTCAGGGTGGGAATAATGTTGTTGACTTCGCTGGGTGTTGCGGCCCGTGTGCCATCTCGTGCCGTGGCAGCGCGCTGAGCGCGCATCATTTGTCCACAGGAACACGATATGGGGACGGTAGTTGAAATTTCCAGTGGCAATCTCGTGTTGTCATTCCTGAAACTTTGTGATCGTGAAGGAGTGAGCGATGCCATACAAGCGATAGTGTAGCACGGTTGTATCGCTGCGGCTCATACACGGACTCAATGGCGATATAATCAGCCCAACTTCCGTTGCAAAAAGCAACGCTTTTCACCGGGTCTTCTGCATGCCACGTGTGCCTACGTGTGCAACGGCCGACTCCTTGGGCTTCGTTCATGACCGACCACGCTGCAGATCGTATTTCCACTGGCATTCCTGGCCTCGACAATATTCTTGGCGGCGGCTTGACGCCGCAACGGGTGTATCTGGTGGAGGGCTCGCCCGGCGCCGGCAAGACCACGCTGGGGCTGCAGTTCTTGCTTGACGGCCTGGCACGCGGTGACAGCGGCTTGTACATCACCTTGTCCGAAACCACCGACGAACTGATTGCGGTAGGTCAAAGCCATGGCTGGGACCTGAGCAAGCTGGCGATCTACGAACTGGCCGGTGACGACGATCTCGACCCGGATGCGCAACAGTCGATATTCCACCCGTCCGAGATCGAGCTGGGCGAAACGACGCGCAAGGTCATGGACCGGGTCGACGAGCTGCGCCCCGTGCGGGTGGTGTTCGACAGCCTGTCCGAGGTGCGCCTGCTGGCGCAGAACTCGCTGCGCTACCGGCGCCAGATCCTCGCGCTGAAACAGTTCTTTTCAGCGCGCGCCTGCACCGTGTTGCTGCTTGACGACAAAACCAGCCAGTCCGACCAGCACCTGCACAGCATCGCCCACGGCGTCATCAGCCTCGAGCAGATCGCGCGCGAGTACGGCAAGGAACGGCGCCGCGTGAACATCCTCAAGATGCGCGGCATCCGCTTTCGCGGCGGCTACCACGACTACGCGCTCGATACGGGCGGCATCGTCATGTACCCGCGCCTGGTCGCGGCCGAGCACGTGCGCGACTTCGTGCCGCTGGTGGGCTCGAGCGGTTCCGACGAGTTCGATGCGCTGCTCGGCGGCGGCCTGATTCGCGGCACCAATAGCCTGATCGTCGGGCCGTCCGGCATCGGCAAGACCACGCTGTCGACGCGCTGCCTGCTGGCGGCGCTCGAGCGCGGCGAAAAGGCTGCCTATTACCTGTTTGATGAAGGCCTGGGTACCTTCTTCGCCCGCAGCACGCAGCTGGGCCTGGACCTGCGGCCTTACCTGGCCAACGGCCAGCTCACCATGTGCCACTTCGATCCGGCCGAACTCTCGCCCGGCGAATTTGCCCAGATGCTGCGCGACGCCGTCGAACAGAACGGCACCCGCTTCATGGTGATCGACAGCCTGAACGCCTACCTGCAGGCGATGCCGGGCGAGCACTTCCTGACGCTGCAGATGCATGAGCTGCTTTCTTACCTGAACCAGCAGGGCGTGACGACGGTGATGATCCTGGGCCAGCACGGCTTGATGGCCGAAGGCCGCACCGACGTCGACCTGAGCTACCTGAGCGACAGCACGGTCTTGATGCGCTTCTTTGAAGCGAGCGGCAATGTGCGGCGCGCGATCAGCGTGATCAAGAGCCGCACCGCGCAGCACGCGCAGACGATTCACGAGCTGCAACTGGGCCAGGGCGGGGTGCGGATCGGCGCGCCGCTCGACGGCTTCGAGGGTGTGCTGACCGGCATTCCCAACTACCGGGGCAGTACGCCCATGCTGCCTCCCTCCGAGCATGCCGGGCAGTAGCGCCAGGCGCAGCGCGCACGAAGAACGCATCCTGATCTTCGCGCCACGCGGGCGCGACGCCGAAGTCATGGCGTCGGTGCTGCAGCGCGATGGCCTGCAGTGCGAAGCCTTCTTCGACTTCGCCCGCATCGCCGCAGCGATCGAGGACGGCGCCGGCGCCGCCATCCTGGCCGAAGAGGCGCTGCAGAACATCGATCCCAAGGCGCTGCACGCCTGGCTCGACGCGCAGCCGCCATGGTCCGACTTTCCCTTCATCGTGCTGCTGGCCAAGACGGTCGGCTTGCAGCAGGGCGCGGCGCGCGAGCGCCTGGGCGACTACGGCAACGTGATCCTGCTTGAACGCCCGCTCAATGCGCAGACGCTGCGCAGCGCCAGCATCTCGGCCCTGCGCGCGCGCCGCCGCCAGTACCAGGCGCGCGACGTGCTGGCCGACCGCGAACAGACGGCCCAAAGCCTGCACGACAGTCGGCAAGAGCTGGTGACCCTGAACGAAACGCTCGAATCGCGCATCGACGAACGCACCCGCGCGCTGGCCCAGGCCAACGACCGCCTGATGAACGAGATCATCGAGCGCGAACGCGTGCAGCAGGCCATGGCGCAGTACCAGAAGATGGAAGCGGTGGGGCGCCTGACCGGCGGCATCGCGCACGACTTCAACAATCTGCTCAACGTGGTCCAGGGCAGCATGGACCTGATCCTGTTGATGTCGAAGGACGACGTGGCCAAGGGGCGCGCCGAGATCGCGCGGCGCGCCTGCCAGCGCGGCGGCAAGCTCACGAGCCAGCTGCTCGCGTTTGCGCGCAACCAGAGCCTCGACCTGCGCGAAACCGATATCGGGTTGCTGTTCGACGGCGTGCGCGAACTGGTGGCGAGCTCGCTCGGCTCGGCGATCCGGCTGCGCTTCGCGGTCGACGACGGCTGCGCGACGGTGCTGGCCGACGCCAACCAGATGGAGATGGCCCTGTTGAACCTGGCCATCAATGCACGCGACGCGATGCCCGGCGGTGGCGAACTGGTGTTCGAAGCAGGCCTGTCGGCGCCGCCGGCTGGCTTGCTGGCCGATGGCGACTACGTGCGCATCGCGGTCACCGACAGCGGCGAAGGCATGGCGCCGGAACTGGTGGCCAAGGTGTTCGAGCCGTTCTTCACGACCAAGGGCGTCAAGGGCACGGGCCTGGGCCTGAGCCAGGTGTACGGCATGGCGCAGCAATCCGGTGGCGCCGCGCGCATCCTCAGCGAGCAGGGCGTGGGCACCACGGTGGAAATCTGGCTGCGCGCCGCCACCGGCACGCTCGACGCCGAGCCGGCCCCGCTGGCGCAGATGCCGGTGGCGAGCCAGCCGGCGCGCATCCTGATCGTCGAGGACGATGATTTCGTGCGCGCCTCGATGGTCTCGTCGCTCGAAGCGCTCGGCCACCAGGTGACGCAGGCGGCCGACGGCGAAGCGGGCCTGGCGGCGTTGCAGCGGGCGCGGCCCGACCTGTTGATCACCGACTACCTGATGCCCGGCATGACGGGCGCCGACCTGATGGTGCGCACGCGCGCCATGTTCCCGGGCCTGCCGATGATCATCGCCACCGGCTACGCGGACATGAAGGTGATCGAACAGGTCATCGGCGACGACATCGTGCTGCGCAAACCGTTCCAGCTGGCCGAGCTGGCGGTGAGCGTCGGCCAGGCACTGGACCGCCAGCGCCAGCGCGACAGCGCTGCGCTAATATGATTGCACTGCCACTAGCCAACGGACGATCGTGACGACCGCACTTGCCCCATTCGACTACGAAGCCGCCATCGGCGCCTGCGCCCGCGGCGACCGGCACGCCCTGCGCTGGCTGTATGACCAGGAAAGCCCTCGCCTGTTGGGCGTGGCGCTGCGCATCGTGCGCGACCGCCAGAGCGCCGAAGACGTCGTGCACGACGCCTTCGTCAGCATCTGGACCCGCGCCGGGAGTTTCGACGCCACGCGCGGTTCGGGTCGCGGCTGGATGTACACCATCGTGCGGCACGCCGCGCTTGACGCCGTGCGCGACGGCGCCCACGAAGTCGGCGTCGACGAAGACACGCTCGATGCGCTCGATGCCGATGCGTTCGATCCGAACATGGCGGATGCCTTCGAGCTGCGCCAGGACATGGGCCGCCTGCACGAGTGCCTCACGCGGCTCGACCCGGCCAAGCGCAACAGCATCCTGCACGCCTATGTGGATGGCTTCTCGCACAGTGAAATCGCCGAGCGGCTCAAGTCGCCGCTGGGCACGGTCAAGGCCTGGATCAAGCGCGGCATGAGCGCGCTGCGGGAGTGCATGGTATGAACACGACACACGATGATGACGACCTGGCCGGCCAGTACGTGCTTGGCACGCTGCCGCGCGCCGAGCGGCTCGCGGTCGATGCGGCGCTGGCCAGCAATGCGTCGCTGCGCGCCCGCGTCGCCTTCTGGGAAGAGCGCCTGCTGCCCTTGACCACGCTGGTCGAACCGAGCACGCCGCCGGCGTCGCTGTGGGCGCGCATCGAACGCAGCCTGGGGCCTGCTGTCAAGGCTGCGCCGGTTGCGCGCACGGGCTGGTGGGAACGCCTGGGCCTGTGGCGCGGCCTGGCCGCAGGCGGCTTTGCCGCCGCTGCCGTCATGGCGGTGGTGGTAGGTATCCGCGTGGTCGAGATCGAGCAGCCACGCTATATGGTCGTGCTGGCCGCGCCGCAGAACGCGGCGCCGGGCTGGGTGCTCAAGATGACGGGCAAGTCCACGCTGCGCCTCGAACCGCTCGTGGCCACCGCCGTGCCGCAGCAACGCGCGCTGCAGTTGTGGACCAAGGCCGACGACTGGAGCGGACCGGTGTCGCTGGGCCTGGTCAAGCCGGGCGAGACGGTCGAGGTCAAGCTCGACAAGCTGCCGAAGGTGGTGCCGAACCAGCTGTTCGAGATCACGCTCGAACCGGAAGCCGGCTCGCCGATCGGCAAGCCGACCGGGCCGATCCTGTTTATCGGCCGCGCCGTCGTGATCTGAATAAAGCGAAAACGGTATAACAAAAAAAGGGCGTTCCCACGCAAGCGGGAACGCCCTTTTTCAATCTACAACGTGATCAATGCAGCCAGATCAACGCAGCCAGATCGCGATGTCCTTCACGCCTGGCGTACCGGTGCCGATCACCGACGTGGCCGGCGTTGCGGCGCCCGTCACCGGCGTGCCGGCGCCGGTGGTGATGTCGACGCGGTACAGCGACGTCGGGCCGCCGTCGGTCGTGCGCAGGGCCGCCAGCACCAGGCCATTGGCGCCGCCCGCGATGTCCATGCCGCCGTCGCCGGCGATCGTCACGCCCAGCGGGCCGACGTTGACCAGCGTGCCGTCATTCGGCGGATTCTGCAGCGCCAGCACCGAGCTGGCGCTGTCCACGTCGAACAGCTGGGTCGTGGTCGGGCTCGGGACGCTGTTGGTGTAGGCTGCAGCGGCCACGATCGGCGCCACGCCGGCGCGGTTGATGACGCCGTCGGTGGTCGTCGCACCGGTATCGACGTTGATACGCAGGTTCTGGCCGCTGTTGCTGATCACGCGCAGGCGGTCGGCCACCGGGTTGAAGTCGACGGCGAACGCGGTGCCGGCAATCGCCGTGTACGGCAGCGTGGTGTCGGCGGCGTCAGCGGCCAGCGTCACCTTCACGGTGGCCACGCCGGTGGCCGGATCGATCGTGATCAGGCGCGCGGTCGAGGTCAGGCCATACAGCATATTGTCGCGTGGCCGCACGTCGATGCCCAGCACCACTTCGCCGGCAGCCAGGCCGCTGATGGCGACGTTGGTGTCGAGCGTGTTCGGCGTGGTGACCTTGAAGCCGACCAGGCGGTTATTGTCGGTCAGGCCCAGCACGACCGGCGCCTGCGCCGCGCGCAGTGCGATGCCGCGGATGTCTTCGGTCACGCCCAGCGCGCCCACCAGCGTGGTCGGGGCGGTGGTGGCGGCCAGGTTCACGCCGTACAGATTGCGCGCGCCGCCGACCGTGGCCACCATGTAGCCCATGTTCGTGCGCGCGTCGATGTCGAAACCATTCACCGGGCCGGTGACGATGCCCAGCGGGACCGGGTTGGCCAGCGTGCCGTTGTTTGGCGGGATCTGCGAATACAGCGTGTTGTTGACCGCATCGATGCCGTACAGCGTGGTAGCGCCGGTGCCGGCGAACGAATTGGTGTAGGCCGACGCGCTGATCGCGGTATTGGCCGCGCCGCCGTTGATGCTGCCGTCGGTGGTCGTCGCGCCGGTGTCGACGTTGATGCGCAGGCTCTGGCCCGTGTTGCTGACGATGCGCAGGCGATCGGCCATCGGGTTGAAGTCGACGCCGAAGTTGGCGCCGGCCAGCGCAGTGAACGCGTCGGTCGTGTCGGTGGCGTCAGCGGCCAGGCGTGACTTGTTGGTGGCGGCGCCGGTGGCGGCGTCGAGCGTGTAGATGCGGCCGGTCGAGCCGACGCCATACAGCATGCCGTCGGCCGGGCGCACGTCGATGCCGACCAGGTTTTCGCCGCTTTGCAGGCCGGTGACCAGCACATTGGTGCGGATGGTGGCTGGCGTGGCGCGGTCGAACGATACCAGACGGTTGCTGACGGTCAGGGCAACCACATCGCCAACAGTCGAGGATGCCGGCGGTGGGGTGGTCGGCGGCGTCACATCGACGTAATCGTCGTCATCGCTGCCGCAGGCGGTCAGGGCAAGTGCGATCGAAGAAGCGAGGACGAGCTTGGCGAATTGTGGTTTGTTCATGATGTGTCCTTATTAGTAGAATTAGTCGTCATTGATAAATCAGGGCGCATCGCAACCGGCAGGCTTGCGATGTCGACACGTGTACTACGCGCCAGATGCAGGATTGGATGCAGCAATTTAAAAATTATTTTGTTAAACAGCCCGCCGTGTTCATGCAGCTTGCATGGGCGTGAGAATGCACGCATTTTGATGACAATGTCGCATGTTACTGTTGGGAAATTCGGCTGCGTTTGTTCTGCGCCACTAACCTCTGATCAATGGCTCTTTCATGCGCGTCTCGTTGGGTGAGGTCGTCTCTGTCGTCGCGTTTGCCGTGGCGCTGTCAAGCTCGGGGATCAAGACCTGGTCGATCCTGGCGCAGACGGCGTTCAGCCCGGCGTTCTATGTCGCCAGCGGCATCTTCAGCATGCTGATCTGTTCGCTGTTCCTGCTGGCCTTTGCATCGGTGCGCGCATGGACACGGGTGCGATGAGCATGGATCGACGCAAGCGATTGACGTTCTGGGGCGCGCACGAGGACGATGACAGCCTGCCGCGCAGCGTGATGGCGGGCCGCAAGACCGTCACCGCCGATACGGTCGCCGACTATTACAAGCCGTATGGCGACTATGGCGACGGCAGCTACGCGCCGGGCGACGTGATCGAGGTGTATGACCTGAAGCAGCGGCTGCGCTGCATCATCCGGGCGACGAAGGTGATGGTGATCCGGTTCGGCGAGATTCCCGAAGAAGTGTGGCGCGGCGAGACCTTTGCCAGCGCCGAGGAATTCAGGCAGGTGCATATCGACTGCCTGCCGCACCTGGACCTGCATGACGACGTTGAATTCGTCACGCTGCATTTCGAACTGGTCGAGATCGTCGCCGCGTAGCCCGTGCCTGGTTCTTGAAGCTGGTGCGCCGGGATCTACACCACCCCTCGGTCCTGCAAGGCCGCGATCTCTGCCTCGCTCTTGCCCAGCACATCGCGCAACACGTCCAGCGTGTGCTGGCCCAGTGTCGGCGGCGCCACGTCGCTCGTGGCTGGCGTGGCCGACATCCGGATCGGATTGCGCACCAGCGTGACCTGGCCGGCGCTCGGATGCGGCAGCGCGATTTCCATCGCGCGCGCGCGCACCTGCTCGTTGGCGAAGACTTCGCCCACGTCGTTGATCGGCCCGCACGGCACGCCGTGTTCTTCCAGCAGCGCGATCCAGTCGGCGCGCGACTTCGTGGCGACCATCCCGGCCAGCAGCGGCACCAGCACGTCGCGGTTCTGCACCCGCAGCGGATTGGTGGCAAAGCGCGCGTCGAGCGCCAGCTCGGGCCGGCGACCGGCCTCGACGAACTTCCGGTACTGGGCGTCGTTGCCAGTGGCGACGATGATGTGGCCATCGAGGCAGGCGAAGGTCTGGTACGGCACGATATTGGCGTGCGCATTGCCCCAGCGCTGCGGCGCCTTGCCGCTGTTGAGGTAATTGCTGCCGACATTGGCCAGCATCGCCACCTGCGTGTCGAGCAGCGCCATGTCGATGTGCTGGCCTTCGCCGCTACGGTCCCGGTGCGTGAGCGCGGCCAGCACGGCCACCGTCGCATACATCCCGGTCATCAGGTCGGTCAGCGCCACGCCGGCCTTTTGCGGCCCGCCGCCGGGCAGGTCGTCGCGCTCGCCCGTCACCGACATCAGGCCGCCCATGCCCTGGATCAGGAAGTCGTAGCCGGCGCGGTGCGCGTACGGCCCGTCCTGGCCGAAGCCCGTGATCGAGCAGTACACCAGGTCGGGTTTGAGCGCCTTCAGGCTCGCGTAGTCGAGGCCATAGCGCGCCAGGTGGCCGACCTTGAAGTTCTCGAGCACCACGTCGCACGACAGCACCAGTTCGCGCAGCAGCGCCTGGCCTTCGCTGCTGGCGATATCGACCGTTACCGAACGCTTGCCGCGATTCGCCGCCAGGTAGTAGGCCGCTTCCGGCGTGTCGCGGCCGGCGGCATCCTTCGCATACGGCGGGCCCCAGGCGCGCGTGTCGTCGCCGCTGCCGGGGCGCTCGATCTTGATCACATCGGCGCCCAGGTCGGCCAGGTTCTGCGAACACCATGGCCCGGCCAGCACGCGCGACAGGTCGAGCACGCGGATGTGGCCGAGGGCCTTGGGCACGGTAGCGGGAGCGTTGGATGGCGTCATGGAGGCATCGGGATGAGCGGTCGGGAAGCGCCGATTATAGCGGGCCGGACGCGGGCTTTGGCGCCAGCAAGCCAGCCGCGAACAGCGCGCGTTCGCGATCGACGATGGCGTCGACCGTGCGGGCCTCCAGCCCCATCGCCTCGAGCACGAAGCTGGACAGTTGCAGGCTCGCTTCCAGCGTTTCCGGTACCACGACCGAGGCGCCGGCCTGGCGCAGGTCGCGCGCGTGCTTCTCGTCGCGCGAGCGGGCAAACAAGGCCACGTGCGGGAACTCGCGCCGGATGCCGTGCACGGCCTGCAGCGCCGCAAGCGGCTGGTCCATCGTCAGCACGATCGCGGGCGCTTCGCCGGCATGCACGCGGCGCAGCAGTTCCGGCCGCGCCGCATTGCCGAACCAGACCGGCCAGCCGTCGGCGCGCAGCTGCGCCACCAGGCGCGCATCGGTTTCGAACGCGATGAAGGCGATGTTCTGCGCAGTGAGCAGCTTGCCCAGTTGCTGGCCCACGCGGCCGAAACCGGCGATGACGACCTGCCCACGCGCGCCCGCCAGCGCCGCGTGGTCGTGCTGCGCGACCAGTTGGTCCGCGCGCGTTTCCATACGCTCGCCAATGGCGGTGCCCAGGCGTGCCAGCAGCGGCGTGATGAACAGCGACAGGCCCACCGCCAGCATCACACGCGCACCGAGCGCCGGATCGAGCACGCCGCTGTTGGCCGCATAGCCGATCACGATGAAGGCGAACTCACCGCCCTGGCCCAGCAGCAGCCCGCCTTCGACGGCGCGGCCCCACGGCAGGCCGCCGAGGCGAAACAGCAGGGCGATCACGCCCCCCTTGATGACCACCAGGCCGAAGACAAAGACCGCGAGCCACAGCGGTGCGTCGAGGATCTGGCGGGTGTCGATCGTCATCCCGACGGTCATGAAGAACAGGCCCATGAGCAGGCCCTTGAACGGCTCGACCATCAGCTCGACCTCGTGCTTGAATTCGGTCTCGGCCAGCAGCAGGCCGGCGATCAGGGCGCCCAGCGCCATCGACAGGCCGGCGGCAGCCGACAGCGCGGCGATGCCGAAGGTGGCCAGCAGCACGAGCGCCATGAACACGTCTGGCTGGCGCTGGCGGGCGAAGGCGCGAAACAGCGGATGCACGACGCGCCCGCCAACCAGGTAGATGATGGCGATGGCGCCGGCAGCCTTGCACAACGTGATGGCGGCGAGCATGGCCACCTGGTCGCCGCCTGCATCACTACCCCCCGCGCCCTTGGCCAGCGCGCCGATCAGGATCAGGATCGGCACCACGGCCAGGTCCTGCAGCATCAGCACCGCGAACGCGGCCTGGCCGAGGGGCGTGCCGGTGCTGTGCTGCCCGTTCAGCAGTTGCATGACGACGGCGGTGGACGAGAGCGAGAGCACGAGGCCGAGGATGACGGCGGCCTGGCCCGGCAAGCCGTAGACGTACAGCGCAGCGCCGATCAGGACGGCGCTGGCCGCGACCTGCGCGCTGCCGGCGCCGAACACCCAGCGCCGCATTGCCCACAGGCGGGCGGCGGACAGCTCCAGGCCGATCATGAACATCAGGAACAGCACGCCGATTTCGGCCAGCATCGAGATGCCGGGGCCGGCGGGGAAGGTGAGGAAAGACAGCCATGGCGTGGCAGGCGCCAGCGAACCCAGGCCGAAGGGGCCGAGCAGGGCGCCGACGGTCAGAAAGCCAAGCACCTGGTTGATGCGCAGGCGCTGCAGGGTGGGGATGAGGATGCCGGCCAGGATCAGGAACAGCAGGATTTCGCGCAGGAAGGGGAAGGCGTGGTGGTCGTTCACTGGGTGGCCTGTTGGTGAGGGGCCGGGGGATTGTAACTTGTGGGTGGTGGGTTGCTGTGATTGTCGGGGTTGTCGCGGCTGGCGACGTTGGGTGTTAACTTGGGTCCCCGCCTCCGCGGGGACGACGTGCTGGGTTCGAGGGCCAGAACCGAACCTTGTGCCATGTGCTCACGTACGTCGTTCCCGCCCTCGCCGGGCCTTGGCGGGGACCCAAGTCAACACGCCAACCCGCGCCTCAGCCGACTACGTCCCCGCCTGCACCGCTTCCACGTCCTCAGCCTCGACCTGGCTGTCGCCACCGGCCACGTCCTGGCGCCGTTCGGCTTCGGCTTCCAGTTCGCGCCGCTCATCGCGATCGGCATTGCGCAGGTCGATATACCGGCGCAGCGCATCATCCAGTGTCGGCAGCAGCGCGCCCCGTTCACTGGTCAGTGCGCAATACCTTGGGCGCGGCGCCGTGAAGCCGAATTCTTCGGCCGGCAGCGCTTCGAGCCGGCCCGCGTCGATACCGGCCAGGTCGGCCGCGCGCCGCGCCAGTTCGGCCCAGGTCAGTTCGCCCTGGTTCGCCAGGTGCCAGATGCCGGCTTCGCGGTCCACCGCCAGGTCCAGGCACGCATGCACCAGGTCGGGCACGAAGGTGGGCGAGACGGTCAGGTCGCTGGCCGCCACGAACGGGTCGCCCCGTTCCAGCGCGGCCAGCGCCTGGGTGACGAAGTTGTGGCCGTCCCACGGACCGAAGAAGGCGCTGGTGCGCACGACCAGCGCGCCCGGGTGGTTGGCCAGCACCACGCGCTCGGCCTCGGCCTTGCTGCGGCCGTACACGCCCAGCGGCGCGACCGGGTCGGACTCGACATACGGGCGCTCGTTGCTGCCATCGAACACGAGGTCGCTCGAGAACGTGGTCAGGTGGATGCCGTGCTGCGCGCAGGCGGCGGCCAGCGTGGCCGCGCCAACCGTGTTCTCGCGCATGCAGCGTTCGAGCTCGCGTTCGGCGTCGTCCACCCGCACGTAGCCACAGGTATTGATCACGGCCCATGGCTTGTAGCGGGCCAGCGCGCGCTCGACCGAGTCGGCGTCGGCGATGTCCATGTCCTGGCGCGACAGCAGGCGGTGCGCCAGGTTGCGCTTTTCGCAGATGCGGGCAAAGGCGCGGCCCAGCGTGCCGGTGGCGCCCAGGATCAGGATCGGCGCCGCGCTCGAGCCGATCAGGCGGTGGCCGTCGGCGGCAATGGACGTGAGCGCATCCGGCGTGGCGACCGGCTGGCACACGAAGCGCCCCGGGCGGCGCCACCAGCCCTGCGCGCGCAGCACCGGGTGCGACAGCGGCGTGCCGGCCGCCAGTTCGGTCATCATGGCCGCCAGCGCGGTGGGGCGCGGCAACGGCGAGCGCACGTCGAGCGGCCCCGGTTCGTAGTAGCCGCGATTGGCGGTGACGAGGCAATTCCAGTCGAAGGAACCGAGCAGCGCCCAGACCGTGACGGCGCGCACGTCGACGCCGTTGGCGCGCGACTGCTGCGCCGCTTCCCAGATTTCAAGCAGCCAGCGCATCTGGTCTTCGCGGTTGGCGTCGATATGCGCTTCGGTGATTGCCAGCGGGATGCCGTAACGTTCCCAGATCTCGCCCAGCAGCGGGGCAATGCCGGGGGTGGGCGTGGCCAGCACGCGCGAGGCTTCGACGTCGGCGCACGGGATGCCGTCGGCCATGCCGCGGTGGTGCGCCGGATAGCGATCGGGGCGGTGGTCGAGCCAGCGTTCGCTCGTGACGTAGTAATTGCAGCCGATGATGTCGGGCGGGCAGGGGTTTTCGCGGAACCAGAGGATCTCGGCGGCCTCGAAGCTGTTGCGCAGCAGATAGTTCCAGAGTGGATGCTCGGGCCCGACCTTGCCGCATAACAAGTCCCAGCCCAGCCAGCGGCGCTCGTTGTAGAAGTCGGCGATCTCGCTCAGTTCGGGTGTGCTGTAGGTCTTGCCGAGATCATCGGTCTGGATCAGTTTGGCATCCGGGTTGACGGCGCGGATCGCGCGCATCGCCAGCACGGTCGCGCGGCACTGGTTGAACAATGCCTGGATAAAGGTGCGGTCGTCGCGGCCGTGCGGGTACCACACGCCATACAGGCCGGCAAAGCGCGCCGTGGTGCAGATTTCATTGACGGGGGTGTAGTACTCGAGCCACGGATAACGCGCGGCGACGGCGCCGGCGTACTCGGCAAGTTCTTGCGCGAAGCCCGGGTCGACCAGGCTGGTGTGGCGCGGGCCGCTGCCGTGGTGCACCAGGCCGGCGATCGGGGTGACGCCGGCGTCGCGCAGGGCGTTCAGGCGTTCGTCGGGCCAATGCCAGCTGGCGTGTTCGAGGCCATCAGGGGCCGTGCGTTCCCACAAGATCGGATAGCGGATGGCGCGGATGCCGAGTGCGGCGAAGCGGTCGATATCGCAGGGGCGGTCGGTGTGGCCGTTACGGTCGAGCTGGCTGAAGTATTCGTCTTGCACCCGATTGACGGTGCATTCGAGGCCGCCCCAAAGTTCGAGTGGATGGTTCTGGCTGTTCATGCTCTTGTTCATGGCTTGTTATTCCTTAATATTATTGCAACTAGCTGGTCGACATGAAGTGCTCTGGATCATCGGTGCTGTTTTTGGGAGAGCCCTGCTGCCGAGCCATGGAGCGGGTTGCGGTTGACAGGGCGGCGTCAACCTGCAACCATGCGGTCCATGATCTTTCCGAAAGCACATCCAATTCTTGTTTCCTGGTGGCGCCGCTGATAGCGCGCGGCCACGGGAAATGATGTGCATTTCATAGCCGCCTCGATTCAGGCGGCGTTCACTTTTGATGCGCAGCGATCGAGGCATAGAACCAGGAACCTCGATGACACTGCCTACCTCTACTACTGCGCCCACTACCCCTGCTGCCAATTCGATCATCCTCACCGGTGACCGGCCAACGGGCCCATTGCACCTTGGCCACTTCGTTGGCAGCCTGCGCGATCGCGTCGCTTACCAGCACCAATACCGCCAGTTCGTGATGCTCGCCGACTCCCAGGCCATGACCGACAACATGGATGACTTGGGTAAGGTACACCGGAACGTGGTGGAAGTGGCGCTCGATTACCTTGCTGTCGGGATCGACCCAGGCAAGACCACCGTGTTCATCCAGTCGCAGATTCCCGAACTGACCGAACTGACGTTCTACTACCTGAACCTGGTAACCGTCGCGCGCCTCGAGCGCAACCCGACCGTCAAGGCCGAAATCGTCCTGCGCGGCTTCGAACGCGACATCCCGGCCGGCTTTTTGACCTATCCGGCCAGCCAGGCCGCCGATATCAGCGCCTTCAAGGCCAATATGGTGCCGGTGGGTGAAGACCAGATCCCGATGATCGAGCAGTGCAACGAGATCGTGCGCAAGTTCAACCGCATCGTCGGGCGCGACATCCTGGTCGAAGCCAAGGCCTTCGTTCCCGAAGTGGGCCGCCTGCCGGGCATCGACGGCAAGGCCAAGATGAGCAAGTCGCTGGGCAACACGATCAACCTGGGCGCCAGCGCCGACGAGATCCGCGCCGCCGTCCGGAATGTCTACACCGACCCGCTGCACCTGAAGGTGTCCGATCCGGGCCATATCGAGGGCAACGTCGCCTTCACGTACCTCGACGCGTTCGATACCGACAAGGACGGCCTTGCCGAGATGAAGGCGCACTACCAGCGCGGCGGGCTGGGCGACAGCATCGTCAAGAAGCGCCTCGAAGGCATCCTGCAAGAGATGCTGGCGCCGATCCGCGCCCGTCGTGAAGAGTTTGCGAAAGATCCGGCGCAGGTCATGCAGATGCTCAAGGATGGCACGATGAAAGCGCGCGAAGTGGCGGCGGCGACCACCGACGAAGTCAAGAAGGCGCTGGGCCTGTCTTACTTCTGATGGGTATCGTGCGGCGCTGCCCACGGTAGCGCATCGCAAGGCTTTGGTGACTGTCGGTAGCGTGAAGCACTTCGGGATGGCAAGCTGCGTGCTTGTCCATCATCCGGGAGTTCCCCATGAGCAAAGGCTTGCGCCTGACTGAAAAATGGATGCAGCGCGCCCTGTGGCTCGTTGCCTTCGTGTTTGCCGGCTTCCTGATCGGCCTTGGCAGCCTGATCGTGCAGAACGTGCGCGACGTCGAAGAGCCGTTGACGCTCGAGCAGTTCATGAACCCGGCGCAGATGGCCAAGGTGCGCGCCGAGATGGACGCGGCGCATGAGGCGCAGCAGCGCGCCCAGTCGCGCCTGGAGCAGGCGAGCCAGAAGCACACGGTGGCCGCGTCGAATACCGCGTCGGCGCGCGCGACCTTCGGCAACTGGCTGGCGACGCGCCAGGCCACGGCGCGGCCCGACCAGGACCCTGAACTCATCCGGCGCACCGAAGCGCTCGATGCGCTGGCGCTGGCCGAACGCACGGC
>Ga0265797_10004519_pt1 | contig 21159 bp, 18 predicted proteins | sample P2T30metagenome_FD_192433 | JGI IMG/M metagenome (GOLD analysis project Ga0265797, IMG submission 192433) | Plant litter microbial communities from East Loma Ridge, Irvine, California - P2 T30 | ecosystem: Environmental > Terrestrial > Plant litter > Unclassified | place: USA: California...
AAAAAGAATCAAGTCAAGGGAGGCGAGGCGCCGCACCAGCGATTTTCGACTTACCGCGGAGGGGCCCCAAGGGGTGAGGGAGACTGCTATCTAGCTTGAGTATCCAGCCAATGTGGTAGGTGATTATTGTTACTTGGTAATCCAAGTTCAGAAATTGGTGAGGTTGTGGGGATGGTATAAGCAACAAAGGACCAATATGTGGAGTCGTTATACTCAGACCAGTCAATTTGGAGTCGCTTACCAACTCAAGTCCTTTTATTGGAGCTCATCAAAAAATCGTATCGGGAGACGAGTTCCCTTCTGAGATGATTCATGTGCCATGTAGGTATTGTAGTATTCAGTGCACTAGTATTACCAGGCACAAGTAAAGATCAGCTTATGTTTACCAACGAGATGATATTTGAACTAGAGTTTGGTTAGTATTTAGCAAATCAGTACCATCGGACTTGGGCGATGATCTACTCACCGTTTCCGCCGAGTCACTGTTTGAAGATAGACATTTGTTTAACATCCAACGTACTAGAGCCATGCAGCTCAGATAAGATTTCACTTATCTCCGCCGCTGAGATACTATTTTGCCTGCACGTTTAGCATATATTGCAATAGTGCTATCGAGCTCAGATGATAATATGCTCGTCTTTGCCATTGAGATGCTTGTACTGCTAGTAGTCATCTGGAAGTCATGCTTCGTAATCGTGATCGTACACATTTCTCGTACCGAACTCTGCTGCCAATCCTGACCCTGCACCACGTGAAATGCAAAAGCCAATACTTTTATGGCAATCGCTGTCAATATGCAGATGTAATGCTCGCCTACCACGCCTCCCACTTCTGGCCGCCCATAGCGACCAGCCTGTTGAACAGCTCGTCTCTCAGCACCATAGCAGTAACCACGTAATGGTTGCCCAGCTTGTCCACAATCTCCAGTCCGTCTGCAACTTCGCGATCCAAAGCCCATCCTGCAGAAAAAAGGGTTCAAGTTAGCACAGTGTCCCTAAAATTACAGGGGCTTGTGGTCTGGCTCCAAAATCCGGGCTGCTTGCCCTGCCGCTGAACCACCATCACGGACTCTGAAGCTAGACCGCAAGATTGGATTAGATCATTAGTTCACGTACCTACAACAAGCTTTGCTTTCCAACCGAGCCTGGAAGGAAAGAAAGAGGAGGTCAGCAGGGTGTTTCAGACATGGGGTTGGGTTGCGCTTCATTCACTTACCCTCCAATCTTTTTCAGTTCTTTGATATCGCCAATCGGAATGCTCCAGACGGGATGAAGTTCTCTCTCTTCTCGGCCAGACGTGCCATCAACACCGATCTTCTTGTCAATGCTGAATGCAACGCAAGGAATCGTAGATTTGGTGGCGATGTATGTGTAGCCTTTCTGGCCATGGTATCTGCACTTGAAGTCCGAAGGGCCGGAAACGTCAGACTTGGGGTCCCTTGGCACAACACCCAGACGTTGCTTCGCGTGTTCGGAACCGGCTTTGGCTTTGAGGTGATCTGCGCCCAGTGCCGAAGAGACGGCACCTTTCACGCCTGACTTGAGGGCTCCGAGTACACGTGAGCCCTTCTTGCCGTGGGGCTTTTCTTTCGAGGCGGCAACGTCGTCGCCAGTGTGCTCGTGTGCGGTGTTGGGGTCGTGTGCCATAGCTGCTGCGAGCTCTTCTGGTGTTGCGTTCAGTGGCTCGTCGGCACCGACTGTGCGCAGGTGTTCATCGGTAACGGCGACCGGTTGGTCAGGTGGTGGCAGGGCAGCAGTCGGAGGCGGAGGCAGAGGCGCTTTGTTTGCTTCGCCGATGCGAAGGAGAGTGAGCGTGAGTTGTGCATTAGTGGGAACGCCTTTCAGCAGTGTGTTGCGTAGCTCCAGCAGTTTTTGCCAGTTGGGGTAGGTCGAGTTGAGCCATTTGATACCCGGTTGGATCACGGGGTCCCCGAAGAACCCAAATCCAATTCCGAATGTCAGACCTTTGACCACCATGTAGCTTGTGATGAAGATCGAGGCCGCCAGCATAGGGACGACGACTGCGGCAAGCCGGAGACGGTATACGTCACGAGGGAAGGGAGGTGTAGGAGACAGCGCGTTGGCAAATCGTTCCCAGGTATCGTTCAGGTCACCGATGGCGTGCATGATCGGGCGCATACCATTCCACATGGCCGTCTCCATAGGGACCTTGGATTTGTCGTGTTTCAAATCTTTGCCATTCTGCTTCGCTCTTGCACCACTCGCGCCCATAGCTAAGGCGGTAGGGTCGGGCACGCTGTCATTAGGAGCACCGGCCGATTCCTGTGTCGCTGGTTCGTCTTGCGGATGCTTTCCAGATGCCGAGCTCAGAGCCACGGAAGCTATGCTGTTGACGAAGTTGGATGCTTCAGCTTCAACTGCCTCTCCCTTGTGGTTCTCAGGTGCTCCGGTTGCGCTGTCGGTCGATCCAAGAACACCAGCTTTGGGTTTCTGCACACCACCCGTGCTAGCCGACACGAGTGCGAGCGGAGCCGGAGGAAACATGAGGTCTCTCGACGGAGGGTATACGATCAAGGTAACGAATAGGGTGATGAAGAGCGGAACGAGGAAGTCGAACATCCACGCCACAAAGTATAGAGCGCAAGCCCAAGCTGTCCGTCTCTTCTCTCGCCATGAACGGAGTCTCATGATCTGCTTGCCAAAACCCATCATACCAATACCAACGGTCATGTAGAGTCGCTCGATGCTTGCGCGCAGTTTGTCCGGCGAGAACTCATCCTCGTCGGCAATGTTGAGATCGAGGTTGTTGGGGACAGGATGCGGGAACTCCTTGACGTGGTACATTTGCTTGAGAGAGCGTCAGAAAGCAGTCCATGCCACATGTTGATCGAATACAACTTACCTTGTCGAAACGACGGACCAGCACCCAGAGATCCTCGTTTTCCATGCCACCGACGAGCGGAGCAGGAATGGCCTCTTTGGGCTCGTTCCAGCCCAGGTCCTTCACTTCCTCATCGTGGTCGAGTTGCACGAGGCCTACCTCTTCGGTGGGCGAGGTTGCCAGTGCATGGCTCGCAGTCGGTCCCTCGTGCAGGGTTCGTGCCGATTCGTGTTTGGAGGGGTTGCTGATGCTCTCGGTGTCGGGAACGGGCACCAGATCGTGGTATGCAACGCCTGAACTGTCGGCCATGGCTGTGTATGGCGGTGTTTGCAGGCGAGTTGTGGGTGCAATGCTAGTGGAAAGACCCAGCAGCGATCGCGGGGCTCCAATCTACAGGTAATATCAACAATCTGGAGGATGTGCTGCCAGGGTGAAAGAAGCAAGCACCAAAGGAGGGCTACATGCGGTACGTCATGTGCAACACGTCATTGTTCAGAAATGGCGTTGCGGCTCGTCTCGTGCTCATGGCAGTTTGGTGAAGTGAAGTGAGATGCCAGACACATGTGCACCAACGTATGTAGCAGACATAGCATGCATTGCATTTGCTTTCCTCAAGCTCAGCACGATGACAATTATATTTATCTTATACTTTTCTTATGCTTCATTTTATGCTTCTTGAAGAGCCTCCTGCATATTCCCGTGGCTCTCAATGCGGAAGCCGCTAAGCCAGAAGCTGCAGAGTGCTTGGGCATAAATGTACGTACGTCGATCTCGACAGCGACTGACTGGTCGGTAGGTATATCTTCTGACCCGACTGTGGATGCCATCGAGATGACGCTAGATATCGGTTCGTATCGTAGAAAATAGTACGGTATGCTATGATGATAGGATTCAAATTGAGAAACGTAGATGCTTGCCATCGAGATACCAGGAGGTACTTGACTGAATCAATCAGGCTTGTACGTAAATTTACGCGCACGCTAGCGAACGACTCCGCGGAACCACAGAACTCTCTCGGCACCTCAGTGCCCATGCACGTACCTCACTTCCGTTCACGTGTTCCAGGCGCGTCCTACACTCACGCGTAAAGGCGAAAAGACATCACAACTTGTTGCACCATTCCCCGAATCTGGACACCATAATCACAATCTGGTAGGCTGTCAGCATGCGCTCATAGCAGAAATGCTACGCCGGCCCCTGTGTTTGACTCCTCGGCTGGCCCGACACCATTTCGCGAGGAATTGCTATGCCATTGTCTCTCCACATGCCTATCACGTACAATGGCGGAGAGGCATCTCATCTGACACATCCACGGACTCGACCAAATCCCCAGCGAACGTAAAAAAAAGATATTCTGCCGAAGAGGACAAGATCATTTTACAGATGCGAGCCTTGAAACATGACTGGACTAGCATAGCGTCTTGCCTGCCGGGCCGGAGTGCGGACTCTGTAAATCATCGCTTTTATATGGTGCTGAATCTTGCCGATGCCGACCAAAAGTACAAGAGAGTCACCACGGAGGACTTTGCCACAATCCGCGACATGCTTGATAGAGGTTTCTATCTTCACGCCATAGCCAAAAAGATTGGGCGAAGTTACCACAGCACCCGTGCTTTCAGTCGCCAAATCAGGGCAGAGCAGCGACCATCTCGGCCAACTTCTGATTCCAATACCACAGGAACGAAACATACCGGACGTTGGACGCGCGCAGAAATTGAGCGTCTTATTTGTCTGCATGCCGCTGGGCTCAAGCCTACCGCTGTTGCGAGAGAACTGGGTCGGTCGCTCAAGGCAGTGCAAGAACAGTACAAGTGCCATGTTCCACGCCGAATGCAAAATGCCCCATTCGTTGCCGAATGCTCAGGTGGTGATTCCGTAGCTACCTTACGGCCCCGTGCCCTCAGGAGCTGGTCGAAAGAAGATGAAGAGCATCTTGCCGAACTTGTCGGCAATGGGACGGACCTTGAACGCATCGCGACCGTTCTCAACCGAACGGTTGGTGCTGTGACAAGGAGGTGGAAAATTATCCGACTTCGCCTCAACTACGAAAGAAAACATGGCATTTCGAGTCTCGCCAGCAGCAAAGAGGAACAGCGCCAACCACCCGCAAACAACGTCTCGCAGATAGATCCTCAGTCCCGACGAAACTTCACCACGATGCATGCCCGGGAGCCACGTCTTGCGATCAACCTTCAGGCAAAGTCTTCGGCTTTGACTTACAGCTCACACCGGGTCGTTCATGCTGTACCTTGGAAACGACGCGGCGTCTTCAGCTTGCCATACCGCCCGCAGCAACGCTTTGAACATACGGACTCAACCCCATCATCTCGGACTAAAAAGGGTAGGAGCCACAAGCTCTTCTCTGAAGAAGAAATCTTGAAGATCGTCGAGCTGAGGGCAGCGCAGTATCCATGGGCTATAATAGCCGAGATCTTGGGTCGCGGAACGCCAGTGGTGAACCATAAAGGATTATCTTTGTTGAAGAAAGAGCGATGGCGGCAAAGATACGAAGCAGTCAAAGCTGCATTGCCGGATGACCAAACGTACTTTAGGAGCCAAAAAGGTCAGCAGAGGAAGGCCCGAGAAATGGTTACGTACTCCGATGAAGAACGTGGCCGGATTGTGGACCTGCGTGCGACGGGGCACACGTGGCGTGAGATCGGAAAAATCTTGGACCGCCTTCCTACAAATGTTTCTTACGTAGGCAGAGCGTTGTTGAGAGAGGAGCGATGGGTGCAAAGGTTCAAAGCAGCCAAGTCCACCAAGTCTGATGTGGACAAATCCCATGGCGACGGAAAACCGGCTAAATTCACCCCCGAGCAGGATGCTATCATCATTGAAATGCGCAAAGCGGGGTACACGTTCCCGCAAATCGCAAAGGCCATTGGACGTATTTAAGGGTCTGTCTCCAATCGCTGGCGACATTATCTCGACGAGAGCAACGGCGCGGTAAGACGGGAGAAGCCCACCCGAGGGCGGCGGCCTCGCCGATTCACTGCCGAAGACGACAAACAGCTGGAACAAATGGTCTCTTTGGGAAACAGCCCATACGACATGGCCATGGCACTTGGAGTAAGCAGGAGTTCCATTTACGGTCGGCTGGAAGCGCTACGAGCACGAGCGCCCATTCTCAAACAGCCAAAAGAACCATGGACTGAAGCCGAGAGGCAGAGACTGCGTTCGGCGGTCGAGGACGCCACAAATGCTCGTGAAATCGAGCACCTGTTCCCGAACAGATCACTGCGTGCCCTGGGAGATATGTGTCGCCGGCTGGAACTGCCAGTCGCGAAAGGGTTCTTCTATGGAGAGAACACATGGAGTCCGGCTAATGATGCCGAGCTGCTGAGCTTGAAAGCCGCTGGGATGTCCTTCGCAAAGATCAGTGCGAGTGTAGGTAGAACTCTTCGGGCGTGCATCAATCGGTACTGTCGACTGCAAGAGGCCGCGATGCGGAAGTCATCGGGTCAGTAATAAGCACAACAGAACTGTCCGGACAACCATCGCTTGCACATAGCGTTTAAGAAGAAGGGGATGAAGATGAAGAAGCAAAATGCATATCCTGCAGCCATTGCACCTTACATATGTCGAGATCGCCGCGTACAGCAAAGACTAAAGCTCGCGCATAATTCAATTTCTCAGCTGTCTCTCACTGTGGATTCTTTTCGCCGATTCATCAAGTAGCAAGGACAAATGTGCGGGCAGCACGACTAGAGGCTTAATGTATCTCACAATGGTACGTACTGCGACCGATGCCTTCCATTGGCACTCTGGGCCCTGGCTTAGCACGATACGTTTGAGCGCAGAGCACGACCATGCACATCAGTGGAAAAGGTCAAGCGGTCTATCGTCTGCGCTCGATAGTACCGTTTACAAACAGTACTTATTACGTTGTTAGAATGTTAGAGAAAATCGACTAGCCTAGATACGTATGTATGATTCTAGCGGTACAAACGTGGATGGTACATGTATATACCAATCTTACCTGCACTTGATGGTACGAGTGCCACTGAACATTTGAACAAACTCGTACAAATTTCAAAAGCGTCAAAGTGTTATCGGCCACTGCTGCTATCTCGATATACTGGGAGCCACTGTGGGAAGTCTCTAGGGGAGCGTTTCAGTGCTGGGAAGGGTGACGATACATCGACTCACGTGGTCGACAATGAATAGCAGCGTACTGGCTTCTGAGGTGCGAGGATCGTTTGTGTGGTAGGTATGGTTATATGTCCCTCACATGGTCGATGGTACCAGCGTACCAGCTCCGGGATATGAACAGTGTGCCACTGTAGAGGCAGGGTTGTTGATATCTTTGTTGTCGATGATAGTAGCACAAAAGCTGCATGGCTAGCCGTGTCTCAATGGCCTACAGGTCTGAGTCTATCTGCATCGTCAATAACAACCTCGCTCTAGCTGCTGAGCTAAACAGAGGTTGTTGACAGCATCTCACAGGCGGCGATAGTCAACACAATCTACTCCGCACGAATCGCAACTACGAATGCTCAAGGGATACGAGATTCAAAGGTATGCAGTCAAATCGAAAAAGAATTGTGGTATCATCTTATTTTTGTCATTCCAAATTATCTATCAAATATCGTAACAAAACCCGTGCCCATTTAGACCCCTCCTGCGAGCGCGCGCAAGCGTTGAGCACCTGATCCGATCTATCTACTCAGCATCGTCGACCTCACTAAGGCTCGCTTCCTTCGGCACGTCCTTGCCCTTAGCAGCTTTGGCAGCAGCCGCAGGACCACCAGTCTTCGCGGTGTCTTCGGCCTGTGAAAAATAGGCATCACGTTAGCATCAAACCATCTTCCCGAGTGAATGCGAGCGAGTGTGGGTGGTATTCAACAACAACTTACATCCTCGTCCGCGTCTTCCTCGCCAGCATCTTCCTCATCGTCTTCGAGGTCTTTGCCTTCGACTTCTTCGTCGTCTTCGGCTTCGGCTTCGGGTTCTTCGTCGTCGTCGACTTCTTCGGCTGGCTCGGGCTCGGTCTTGCGCTTTTTGGTTTTGGGAGCTGGGCGCGTGGTCGTTAGTACCTAGATATCCTTATGTCATGCAACTGCGCAAGGGACTTGACTTGACTTACGAGCAGCAGCAGCCTCAACATCCTCCTCCTCTTCAACCTCTGCCTCCTCCTCCGCATCCTCATCGTCGTCATCCTCGCTAGCAGCACCAGCGTCATCGCCCTCGGAAATGTACCTATACGAAGCGAAAAAAACGTCAGTGATCGTGATCGTTGTGCGACACATGCGCCGGGCGCGTAGCCATTCGGACGTCAGGCGGGGTCCAATTGCGCGCGAGCAAGCGTGCTGTCGTCGCATGCGCCCGGTTTGCGCCCGCGAGAAGCTAGATACCTAGCTATATGGGAGGAAATGGAAATGGACGTGGGAATGACTTACTCCTCCTCACTCTCAGCGTCGCTGTCCTCAGGAAGCTCGACCAGCTCCTCCTCCTCGTTCTTTCTCTTGCGGGTGCTGCGGGTAGACATTGTGATATTCGTGTATGTGTTTGTGTGTAAGTGTGGAGGGAGAGAGAGGGTTTCGCGTGTAGTAGAGAGGAGAGAAGGGAGAGAGGGGAGAAAAGGAGGGAGACAGAGGGATGGCGAGACAGAGAAGAGAGCGATACTTGGTTGCCGGGCTGGGCCTCTGAGGTGCAACACAGAGGCGGCTGGGAGAGGCTCCTCTCTTTGGCGCACTCTCGCAGCGCATCCGTGGGCATCGCATCGCGCAAGGCCAGCAGCAGCTTGAGCTCGGACGCACGCGATCGAGGGACGCGGTGCTCGGTCGGCAATGGCTGCGATGACGGTGCGGAGACGACACACGCAGTCGTTGGGGAACCGAGCTGACGGATTCCCAAGAAGAGCCATTTCTGGCTGCGAGGCTGGGACGTGCGTCTGAGACCGCAGTGTTATTGTTGTTCTTGCGGTGTGGTGTTATTATTGCTTGGAACTTTTTGCGCTATTAATTGTGATGGGATATGTTTGTTCAATTTGAATATATACTCAGGTCTCTATGGTGGCCAATCACTCTGTGGCTGCTTCTCCAACCATGCTAAGGGACTGTCTGGTATCCCAATCTTTGCAACAACGAACGCCATCAAGCGCTGTGTGAGACAGCTCAAGCTAAACAAATGCGATGGCTGGCGGAGTCTTCCCTCTCGTCGCCTGGTATCAATGGACTTTCAAACGCGCTACACTTTCCTACCATGCTCCAATGGATGGGCCGCCCAGAGGGTTAATCGCGTCGTCGTAGCCATCCTCATCGTAGCCGTCTGCGCCATAGTCACGATCACCATAGTCATCATCGTCCTCATCGTCGTAGCCGCCGGGGTATCGAGGGCGGTTGTCATCCTCATCTTCCTGCTCCTCATCTGCCGGCTCGTCTTCGCCGTCGTCTTCATCTAACATTGTCTCGTCTTCCTGCTGCGCGCCAGCAACAGCGTCGGGCTGCTGTGCCTGCGTGGGAGGCGGTGATGGCATGTTAGGAGCTGGAATTGATTTCTCCCTGACAGGCGCTGCAGCTTCTTCTTGAACTTGGGTTGCCTCTGGTGATGCAAGACCATTTGCAGGTGGCGAAGCACCTGCTCCCGCCGCAGGACTGTTGTCGCGCGAGGGGCTGCCAGCCTGGCTAGGCGCCACAGAGCCTGCTCTGCTACCAGCGCGTGACTCGTTTCCGTACACTTTACCAAGCGCTTCATAGTCGACGAATTTGGAGAAGCCTGGTCCAGCATGCTTCGCCAACATGGCAGCAGTCGCATCGGCGGGTGTCTCGGCAGGTGTACCAGCAGCGGTGAGTAGAGGCTCGCCCATCTTGCTCTTCTTCTTGCGGCCGTTCTTAGGTTTGTTGGCGCCCTTGGCTGCTGCGATCTTCTTGAGAAGCTCTTTCTCGTATTGTTCGCGAAGCCAGTCCTCGTTGTGATAGAGCCAAATCTTTTCCTTTTCAATGGCGGCCTGACCTGACAGCACGCAGTTCTCCACTTCCGGGTCGTCTTTGAACTCCTCCTCAAGCTGTTCAGCCGTGACAAGCTCAAGCGCATTGTGTTCCGTTGAATTGTGCCAGGTGATACCACTGGCAAGCCGGCGCGCTTGAATCCTTTGCCCGTCAAGCTCCCTCTGTGTGATCGCGCTTGCTTTGGATCGTTCTAATTCGTGTTCCTTGAGCAATTTATCGCGTTGTTGGTTGACCTCGGTGTCGTCGAGCGCTTCCTCAATTTGCTGCTGCAGCTCGCTCTCAATCATGAGCTCTTCCTCGGTAATCTGCACAGGCGCCGGTGCTACCTTCTTAGGACGCCCTCGCTTCCTCGGAATCACTTCTTCTTCGTCGACCATCTCCGGAATTTCAACAAGCGCCGGATCGATGATGACTGGCCGAACCGGAATGGCGGGAATGGCAAAACCATCTTCATCAAAACGTGGCTCTTCTTGAGCGGATACTGAAGGTCCAGACGTCCGAGCGCGTTTGCGGCGGTCTGCGTCTTCAGTGGTTGGAGGTCCAGGAGTGCCTGATACGGAGTCTGAGTCAATCTGATCATCTACAACGATAGGTCCCTCCGAGCCAAGGCGTTCATTCGCAGCAGCTTGACGTTTTCGTTTCTTGTCCTCAAGCTTCTTGACTCTCATCTCACTATCGTGGATCGAGGGCGGATCGTGCTGGTGTTTCAGACGCTCGGAGTATTGACGGAATTGTGTGACTGTGAGCGCAGCGCTTTTGGTGCGTCTGAACTCCTCGATACGTTTCGCGATTGTGATATCGGCGATCTTGGAGACGTAGACGACTTCACGGACGGTGCGCTTGAAGTTGTTCATGCGAGCGGCGAGTATAATACACGCACCGCACAGGCCAGATGGGTGACGACCAGTGGCAATCCAGTCTCGCTTCATCCGACGAACAATCTTGATGGCATCTTCCGCAACTTGGTTGGTAGCCGGACCGAATTCGAGTCGCCTGCAGTATTTGAGGATCAGGTTCTCGATGTCCATCATGTGTTGAAAGTGCAAGTCGCCTTTGCCGATGTACAGCTCCTTGCACATGGTCTTGTAAACTTCACCCAATCTGAATACATTGATTTTGATAACTTCAGCGATGTCGATCAGGAGGACTTCATTATCCGGGCTCCGGCGACACGAGGCGTACAGACAAGCGCCAACAACTTCCGAAAGTGTACGTCCAGCGGTGAAATTGTTGTTGGCAGCCACGCCCCAAATGGACATGGCTTGCGCGACGATTTGGGCATCGGTGATGGGAACTCGCGGATATATGCTCTGTAGTTCTTGATGGCCTCTGCGACGAATCTCCTCAATGTTATTGCGTTCGCCGCCGCCCATGCGCCGGAAGGCATTGGTGTTGATGGAGTTGGCGTGGCGGGAGTTCTCGCCAATAAAGCCGCCCTGCACGGTGGCGGCGCCGCTCGCGGATTCCTCAAAGGTGATATCGGAGACAATGTTAGCCTCGGAGATTTGGGTAAAACAGTTGATGCAAATTTTGGCGCCGTCGCGGTCCTGGATGTCTGGCTTGTCGCAACATTTGGCGGCGGTTTGTGAAGGTGGTGGCTTTTTGCGACCGCCGCCCGGTAGAGCGGCCGGTCGCCTACCAGGGATAATGCGACGAGGCGGTGGCATTTAGTCGAAGATCTCTTTTGTATGAATATGCGGGCTGCGCGATGATAGCAAGGCAGCCTCGAGGGTACTGCAGAGGGGAGTGAAAGAGGTCGAGCAAATTCAGTCGGCGTTGCTGCTGGTGACTGGTGGGGTCAAGGGCTCTCTCCCTCACTTGTGGTTCAATGGAATTGGGCAAGAATTGCAAAAGCTGCGGGTCTTGGCGCTCCAGGTCAGCTCAGCTTGCGCGCGGGCGCGAGTTCGAAGCCTGTGGTCCCCAATCTACCTATTGTGCTATTGTCGCACTATTATTGTTGCACTTCGAATGTGTTTGCTCCATGTACATGCAACTGCATTGTCTCACAGTTTGTTTTAGCCAACGCCAAACAAGCGGCACCAGACCACCAAGGACGTGTTCGTCATGTCTCAGACAAGGCACCATGCAGCCGGTACAGGAAAATACTTCACATAGCAGCATTTTCCAGGCATTTCCACACACAGTGTCCGTAAACGAGGCTCTACGCATAGCTTGGTCATTCCGTCAAACGCATCTCAATGGTAACCATGTCATTTTACTGTTGATGCCTGGCGGTACTAGCACAGAAGCTGTACGTATTCGATCGAGTTCGCCCTGTGTGTCTCAATGGCGTATATACCAGGTTCAATATACACAGTAAATTACAGCAGCAAATAGGATACAGGGCCGTTTATAGGAAGTACATCTATCTCAGTGGTAAGCACATCCATTTCAATATTTGACATTAATGGTATTAGCATACTAGCTACTCTGATGCAAAGCTGGTCTGCGTCTGCGTCAAGCCGTTTCTTGAGTGCTCGTCTCTTAGGTCCGCCGTGGACAGACATAACTTCGGCGTTGTCGGCCTCGCAAATCAGATCACACATCTAGTCAACGAAAGGCTGCTGCGTCAGATGACCGTACAGGTCGTCGCTCGTGAGGCGCTCGCCGTCTTTGCCGTTGATGTGCATGCTTTTGCAGGTATAGTCGTATGGAAACTGGAGTTCCAAACCGGACAACATGACTTAGATGGCCTCAAGCGTATAGGCCTCGAAAAGGAATTGTGCTGGCCCAGCGGAGGGAGCAGAGGGAGAGGATGGCATAGACGGCCAGTGTGAGGAGTTGAGCACTTTAGCCTGCTTCAGGTCGCCATGAGGGATCTGATAGTCGGCAAGGTTGTCGGGCTCGATAGGCTTGCGCTCGAGCATTTCCAGGAGGAACTTCTTGAAGAGTTTCTCGGTCGCGTTTGCGCCATTGGGATGAGCATCGACAATTACTTGGTGGGTCTCTTAAAATACTGAGGAGTGCCAGAAAACGGTCATTTGAGAACTAGTCCTCAGGTGTTACTTACCACAGCGCCTCTTTGCTCGCATGAATTGTCTCGCAGCTTGTGTTAGCCAACTGCGAGCCAGGTGGGACCAGAATATGAAGGATTATTCATCATGTCTCACACGTGAAGTACAACGTCGCCGGCACAAAAGAATAAATAAGTGTAGGATCACCTTCATTATCTTCTCATACACCAAAACAGTCTCATCGCACCCTGCCGCCCAATCACGAGTCTGAGTTGGAATGCATACGGACTTTGACTTAGTCCTCTCCTGCATTCATATTGCTTGCAGTCCGTCGCTCCACTGTGTGTGCTTTCACGTTGCTGCCAAGGCTTCTTCGCAGTCACCAGAGTTTTGACGAAGTCCCATCCTACATGAGACAAATTGTGAACTCCCAAAAAGCTGTCCATGTCTTCTCGATTTCAATACGGCCCCCATCCGCCGCCGGCCCCCATGCCGTCCAAAAACACCACTGACGGAGACCTCGCACGTGCACTGATCAGACTGCGCGGAATGCTCGGGGAACGACTTCTCTGCTCGAAAATCTCCTCTCGCTCATCTTCATATGTTCCCCAAGGGCCCATGTGGTTCTCAAGGTCCCGACCACATCTGTCCGGGCGTTTTAGGCAGTCCAAACAAAGGCCCTCGCAAAGGTCCTTCAGTTTCTCAGACAGGCTGATCACGTCGCGGGACGTCAATGGTGTCACATGCGAGGATCGAGACTTGAACCCGTGCCTGTGACGGACCAACGCGTCTGAGATGATGGGGATCTCGAGAGACGACAATGCGGCCAGCTGTTCTTGTAGTGGTTTTGATCTCCCACCGGAAGGCCAGATCGGCCAGAGTCCACTGGAACGCATCGCGGCCATGAGGTCGTGCACGAGTTCGAACTCATCCGATTCGTGCGAGATTTTCTCGAATTGATCAAGCAAGTTGGTTATGCAGTGGACAAGCTCTTTGCGTACGGCATCATGCTGGTGTGAAATTGATGCTGGAACGATTAGTGATTGGCAACGGGCAAGAGCTTGAGGAAGATGGACTTACTCATGAACTCCTCAGGAAGATGCTCACGGACAAGATCATTTGTGACTCCAGCTGGGTCGAGATCTTGAGAGTAGAGCACAAGGGCTTTGGTAGAGCTTCGGAAGTGCTTCGGTTGATCCAGGATGAAAGCACTGACGATCAAGTCAAACGAGTACGGACCGCTCAAAGTCATCTGACCTAGCATGCTGTCGGTAGCGGGCTTCAGTGCCTGAATGCAGTCGAATTTGTCCACAAGTAGCGCAAACTCCAGAACGTCTCGCTCCCTGACGGCAGGCTCCACGGGCTTCAGATGTAGCAGCTGACACAACGCGAGCATCGGGGCCGGGTTGTCGTTCATGTAGATCTCCCTGGTGCCTGCACGGATCGCTTCTCCCTCGATGAAGCAACCTCGGAAGAGGGTGCGGAAGACCTTGCTCGTGCTGGCGAGTATGCAAGAGCTGGCTTTGATCTTTAGTTGCGGGTGAAAGCCGTCCTCGATTACAAGCATGATGTCGCCGAACTCGCACATGTCGTGAACAGAAGGGTCGAACAGCTCTGCGAGAGACGGCAAGATATCTTCGGGGTCCTGTGTGTCGCTGTGTGTAGCAGAGCCTGCAGTAGACGGATTGGCGGTCGCCATGGTGGTTCGTCTTTGTTTTGGTGTGGTGCTCGTGGATAGTTGGCTGTTGTTCTGGAAGATGGTGTCGGCTGCTACGCGGAAGAAGGAACTTTATGGGATATAATCTCCGAGTGTGAAGAGGGTGCTGAGTGAGCGAAGCGGTATGCTCTCAGTGGAGCAAAGGTAAAGGTGCACATCACATGTGAATGCAGATGCCTCAGAAAATTTGCGCAAACTGAGTGGGCGAGGATATGCTCTCAGTGGAGTACATGTAAAGGTTCACATCACATGTGACCGCAGATGCCTCAGAAAATCTGCGCCAACTGAGTGAGATCAACCAGAGGATCGTAAAGAAGCACGTGATAGTTTCCAGCGCACATGCTTCTTGCGTAGGAGCTCAAGTGAAGTCATGTTGTGAGCACTGTCAGCTCCCTCAGTTGAAGTAAACCATGCGTGAATGAGCACGCAGCCTCCTCGCAGCACATGCTACTCTCAGTGACCCGGCGTACCTAGCAAGAACGGAAATGGCGGCCGTGGAACCGGTAACTTGGTCCACTCGATGAACGCACCACAGAGATCATGCGAACCTTCCTTTCGACCAAACCTCTGCGCAATCCTCAAAGCTTCAGCCCGAATGTGAGGCAGAGCGGTTCGATGTGCAAGCATCAGAAGAAAGCCCCGAGAGGCGACTTCAGGGGAGAAACTTGTGTGACCCAGATGGCCATCCGCTAGTCTTGCTTGTTCCATTTGATCGATCAGATCACTCGTGTAGGCGAGGATCTTCGGATAGCTCCGGTCCCAAGGAGAGACGTCGTCGTCAGCGCGTATGAATTCTTCGACCACTTTCTCGGCAGACCAGTGGACTATGCGGGTGGCGATCAAAGACATCGCCTCAGCGCGGCGGTTCTTGGATTTACTGTCGGGCAGCCAGTCGGATTCGTAGATGCTCATGGCCATATCCCAAGCACGATATTGCTTTAGGAGCATGCGATGTTGCTCCACCAGTTGGCTTGGTATGGAACGAGCGTACTTGTCCCGCCACTGATGGTTCGTCATCACGAAGACGCAGGCAGGTGTTGAGACCCTATTCAGCTGGAAATGGGCGTCATGGGGGTTTGTGAAACTCAGACTTTCCACGAGAATCTCCAGGGACATCGTTTCGGGTAGAGGATTTTCATGCTCGAAGACCGGGACTCTTTTAGCTTGTGCGATGGAAAGGCTCACATCCAGACGGGCAAGCGCCATCGCTAGAGAGTGAAATGCAGTTTCGGTACCTTTTCGTCTGGCCTGCTTTCTCGTCCTTTGCCAGGTGTTGAACATCTTCAGTGCGTTCTCCAGATGCAAAACCGCACTTGATTCTCGTCCGAACATTGACTCCATTGTGTGGAACATGATGCTGCAGGTCAACACGAGTTCATAGGAAGGCGACGGAGAATTCTCAATGTATTTCCTCAGCGCACTGCTGGCTTTGAGTGCCAACTCAGCGCTAAGCGTGGATCCGAATTCGTTTTGAGGTGGATTGCGCTGTGGAGACAGTATCCTTGTGACTCGTTCTCGATGTGCTTGGCTGAGAGCAATGGCAACCTGCCTTGCAGTATCCTCCAGCTGGCACATTTGTGGGACCAGGTGCTCCCAGAGGCCAACGGAAATTGTACCCGACACGTCTTTGATGACAACCGAGATGAAATATTGCAAAGCCATTTGTTCGCGCGGATCACGGGAGAACAGCGTGGACATGCTGTACGTTGGCCTTTCATCAATACTCGACGTTTCAGTGTGATAATAGTCGAGAATCGTCACTGTAGATTGTTGTGTGTTTGGCTGATGGACAGACCCAGATTCGATGCAAGTACTGCACCTAGCAGCCTGCGACAGACAACTCTCGCAAACATAGTGGCTTCGATTTGATCGGAAGGCTACTGCACCTCGTGCACGATGGCTCACAGAGACTTGACTACGGCTGGTGACGACGTTATTGTACTGCGATGTGCGTCGCCGTAGCAGGTCTGCATCGTTCGGCGCATGTGGGTTGGACGGAACAAGAGGTGCGGGTGGATTCCAAACAGTGTCCGGCAGATATGAACCGAATACGTAGTCGTTATAGCCGACGGAGGATTCGCTAAAATCGTCTAAGCCGAATATAGCTGGGGAATCGTAGGAAGCATGTACTGGTGGTCCTGGCAGATGGATGGTGTCATTCAGCCCAGAAATAATTCCACCATGAGCAGTTGAGCCTGAACCTACAGGAGGTTGGTCCGTCTCATTCGGAGCATCGTGCGAACTCTGCTTGGGCTCCTTAGGCTGATCCTTCTGGCGACCTTTTTTCTTGGCCCTTCCAGTATCCGTCTTGAACGCACGGATGTTGTTACTACGCTCCCGTCGTCTGAAGTCTAGCATCGCTCGAGAGCGTATCATCTTTCGTGTTTGCGAATCATGACTGACATCAGGGCCAGTGTATACCACGAAATCGGCCATGAGTGTTTGATCGTTTTGAGAAGCAGCTGTAGCTTAGGAGGAGTTTCAATAGCCAGTCCGCCGTTCGCCTTTCGCCTTTTAATGTCAAGTGGGGGCCAAAGAGGGCTGAGTGAGGCTGAAAAGGGCGTACTGCACGCTCTGTGCGACTTGAAGGCATTCAGACATCATCTTCAGCCCTGCTGATATTGTTTTGGTAAGGAAACGCTTTGAAGCGTTGCCTCAGCTCGGGTAAATGTCACGGACAGAGTGCGGAGAGTGCTTACTCATAAGTTTGCGTGTGTGCATGCACAATTCTGGACATAACTAGGCTATTCTTGTTGCCTCTGACAGTCTATGGTGTATTATTGACAAAAGCAATCATCGGACATCCCGAGAAGTAGTAGCTTCAACCGGACGCTCGAATAACTTTTGTGCACTCCTGGCGTATGAATGCCGACAGCTCTAGCCATATACATCTCAGGAGTAAGCATGGTCATTTTCGAGTTCTGACGCTGAGTGAAATAGCATACCAGATTGAAAGACACGACTAAACTCTAGTAATGTCTCAGCGGCTTAGACTGCGGACTACTTTGCTGGATCTTAGGGTAGTGCCGTTCTCATAAAGACTTCAGTGCAGGAGACGCTGCATTCATCTCACCGGGCTTTGGCCAATCTTGCTTCCATAAGAACCTTAGATACCAGTACGAACGCAAAGGAGAACGCAAATATCTTTAAGTGCATCTCAGTGGTCTGCATTACAGCTTACTTTGCTGACGTCGTAGGTATCACTACTATGTTTTGAAAAGAGGAACTTAGGGACGATCGGGCTCATCTCACTGGCTTCAACTAATTTCTTGCTTGCTAGAGCCTTAGATATCACCGCGAATGTAAAGCAAAGGCGCAGATTCTGGCGTATACGTCTCAATGGTAGTCTTGGATAAGTATGAAACCATGCTTGTCGATGCTATCGAAGTAGCCATTGAGATAGATGTACGTATCTCAGTGATATGCATTACGGATCACTTTGCTGAGTTTCTGGGTAGTACTGTATTTTGAAAAGAAGAATGTGGGAGCGATCGAACTTATCTCATTGGATCTCACTAATTAATTTCTCGCTATAACCTTAGATATCACCACGAATGTAAAGGGAGAGCGCAGAGATCGACATTAGATCTCAATGGTGGCCCTAAGCAGGATTGGAAACTAAGCCTGTCGATACTATTCTGTTAACCAACGAAATCGTAGGCGGGCAAAGAATTTCTCAGTGTCCTCTCTAGCTACTCCATGCGACCTTGCTCGCTGCCTGCGATAATTGAATCCATCATCTCGGTCCCGGTAGACTTGTATGTCTGTTTCGAAGCCAGAATGCCTGGTTTGATCAGACTTGTAGCTCTTAGGCTGCGTCGTTCTGCCTTCAGCCGCGCGCAGGAAATCGGTATTTGACACAGCAGTTTCAGGTAGGCAGCAAAGGTAGGCCGAGGGAATGGTTTCTATTACTCGGCCTGGATCCCGAAGAAGGACCTTCCAGCTGCGCTGGTTGCTCCGGAAACTCGATCGCGTAATCGTCGTCCTCGTCCAGTAGCCGAAGCTTTACTTTCACCCTTACTTGCTCAGAACTAGTTCTAAGCTGGTCGATGTAGAAGATGCCAATCGCAAGTGAAAAGGTTCCACACCCTAGGCCTGCGATCTTCGCCGCTGTCCACGGGCCAGATCGTCATTGTCAATTTCGCGATCTGTATGTGATTCGACCATCAAAGACGTGTGTCATTTATTATATTCTACTTACGCTCTTGTTCGGTGTGATACCGAGAGAGAAGTATTGGCCGTCCTCCAGCCAGAAGTGGACTGTCGCACCATCGTTGACTGTTCACGCATCTCCAAGACATCACTTTGAGCCTTTGCCCACCAGTTCATCCACATTGACCTTAGGACCCCGGCCCTGATCTTGCACACCTTCTTCCACCGGTTGCAAGAGACCATGAAGATGCATCACGTCGCCCCATCTTACAACCGAGCCGACACCTAAACCGAGCCCAATATCTTGTAGAGCAACCTTTCCATGATCCTGTAATTTTTGAGCGATTCCCACTTGGCCAACCAGATGCCGAGGTTTTACGACCCATTCATGCTTTAAATGCAATGCACCTGACCGGTCGATGGAGGAGGGAATCCTGTGATCCAGTATGGTCGGCACAACGAGCTCGGTAACGCAGCAATTTCCAAATCGCGAAACTTGGACGTCAGGAAGAAGTTGAATGTACTGGCCCGATAGCAGCACATCGTTCAAAAGAGAAGATATGGCAGCTCCATGTGAGACTAGAAGAATAGTCTGTTCCTCGGGCCCTTGATGTTGCTCCTGCTTTTGCTGTTGCTCAGTATTGATTTGTTCTTGGGAACCGGGAGGCACATGAACTGTAACGAGTTCGTTCCAGAAAGCCGCAAGCCGTTCCTGTAGATCCGCTGCATTTTCTATCCCCTCAATAACAGCGTCATTCTTCTTGTTTGGCGCCCTGTAAGGCTTGCCCTCCAGTGTTCCGAAACCTCTCTCTTGTATTCTGTCATCTTGCTCCACTTGAAGGTTCGCAACGCCGGCTTGTTTCGAGCATATGGCTTCCGCAGTATGACGGGCTCGCTGGAGAGGGGAGGTGACGATGCGATCAAAGCGAATAGAAGATAGACGATCTGCTGTTGTGCTTGCTTGGAGTTGGCCGAATGTGTTGAGCGGCGTGTCGAGCTGGCCTTGGATGATGCCGATTGTGTTCTCGAGGGTTTCTCCGTGGCGTACTACGAAGACACGCAGGCGGCGCGGAGGCTGGGCTGGGAGGGACGCTGAGACAGTCATGGCTCTCACGGATGGCGGGTGGGTTTCTGAGGGAGTTAATGGGTGTCTGCCAGAGTAGGGCGTGAGAGAAGGGAGAGAGAAAGGAAGAGAGAAAGGAAGTCGCAATAAAGGTAGATGCCTAGGTGTTTGGCCAGGCAGAAGCGCGAACTGCTGAGGCGCTCGTATAAGGTACTGACCACATGCACTGATGTTCTTTCTGTTCTTTCAAGGTGATGACTGTGTTGCCTTGGTCGCGCAAGACTTACGGTGACTGGAAATACTGGTAGTGTTTTCAGGCCAAGAATCTTGAGGGGGCGTCCTTTGATGAGATGCTCGCCCGTTCAAGAGGTATGACTGCCGAGGATTGTACTGCGTATGCGAACAATAATATTAATATTAAATATCTCTACACGGCATCAAAAGCATCAAATGGATGCCAGATCTACATAGAGTCAGTGCGCAATATGACATCATTCTTATACAATTCACTTGATCGGGAAGCTGTGCAATAATTCCATTGAAGCTCCAGAACGTTCTCGAGCTTACACCTTAACTCTAACCAACCAGACGATCACCTCCAGCGCGACACGCCATACACAGCTACATGTACTATTAATGTCAAATCACCACTAAGCACCTCTCTACTCAAACACCACCAACCCATGGCAACCCAACCGCCCTCCCACAGCCTCTACGGCTCATGCGTCTGCGAGCGCAACCAATACGAGATCGCAATCCCCCAAACCCACGCGCAATACCAAAACCAGCCCCACGCACACGCACACGTCTTTTTTGACAACAGCCGCTCAAACCGTACGTGATCGATCCCCTCTACCAATCCTTCCCACAATACAAAACCCACGCGACCAAAACAGCTGACATCTCACTCCCACCAAACAGGCCGCTCCCAAGCCGCCCCCCTCACAGCCTGGCTCCGCATCCCCCTCGCCTGGTACCACAGCAACACGCAAGCCTTCTTCCCCGACGAATCCCACGCCGGCATCCGCCGCACCTACTACACGCCCGGCGCTCTCACTAACAACAGCAATGGTAACGGCAAAGATGTCCGTAAACAGTTCTGCGGATACTGCGGCACGCACCTGAACGCGTGGCGGGAGGCTGAAGAGGAGTGGATGGATGTTACGCTGGGGAGTTTGTGGAGCGAGAGTTTGGGGGTGTTGGAGAGGTTGGGGTGGTTGGAGGAGGAGAGTAGTGGGGAGGAGGATGTTGATGTTGGGGAGGGACCGTCTTCGAGGGTGCTGAAGAGGAGGACGGCGGGGTCGATGAGGAATAGGGGGATGCCTTATTTTGAGGAGTTGGTGGAGGATAGTAGGTTGGGGAGGATTAAGAGGAGGAGGGGTGGGCATGTGGATGCTGAGGGGAGGGAGGTGCAGTGGGAGGTTACGGAGATTGAGAGTGGGAGTGATGGCGATGCGGTGATGGAGAATGTGATTGAGG
>Ga0265797_10004520_pt1 | contig 21156 bp, 21 predicted proteins | sample P2T30metagenome_FD_192433 | JGI IMG/M metagenome (GOLD analysis project Ga0265797, IMG submission 192433) | Plant litter microbial communities from East Loma Ridge, Irvine, California - P2 T30 | ecosystem: Environmental > Terrestrial > Plant litter > Unclassified | place: USA: California...
CTCTTTTTTACCACCGTCCCGCCTTGAGATGCCCCGTCGGCGTCTGATACGCCGCACTCCAGCTCGCACTATACGTGCTCGTACCCACAATCGTCTGAGTAGCCACATCATCATACATCGCACTCGTAACCACACTGTTCACAATCCACGTACTCCACGGCACATGCGTCGTCACCCCGCTCGCAGGCCCGACACTCACGCTCGTCGTCTCCGGCCACGCACCACTCCAGACCGTCGGTCCTGGAATCACATAGTCGGTCACACACGGCGGGGTGCTCGTCTTCGCTATTTTCGTCTCGGTCGAGCAATACACGTTGTGCACGACACCTGGGTCGTTGTGCGAGTAGGCGCCGGGAAAACTGACACCCTCGGGCAGTTCGACAGCGCCGTCGCCTGTGACTTCGATTTGCACGCAGTCGGGGTAGAATTGGGCGCCGCGCTTGGCGTTTGTCAAGAAAGAGACGTCACCTTCATGAAGTGCGATCATCTCAGCGCGGATGAGGTAACTTGTAGAATGTCAACAGCTGCCACATCGGGAATTTGACGAGGATATAAGGAAAAGGTTCAAACATACTGCCCAGCCTTCAGTCCCTCCGGGATGCGTACGTTCATATGGCCATAGTTCTTCTTGATATCATCGGTAGTCGACCACTTGCCTGCGGCTGGAAAAGGGTTGGACTCGTATTTGCCGGAGTGCCAGAGCTTGACGAAGGAGTTTTCCATGGGCGGGTCAGGTGAGATGTAGATGAGCGAGGGCCCTGGTGACGTTAGTCAGTCTCACTCGGGTGCGAGAGTGTTGTGCATCAACAAACCTTTGTGGCTATTGTCGATCACATCATCTGTGTCGTTGCGCCAGTCGTGGTGCCTGATGTCGAGAGTCAGACGGTAAAACAAGAGTGAAAAGGTAGTCCGTACCAGTCAAAGGTCAGGTTATCGCCCGGAACGACTTTGATGGTCTCACGAGCCTGAACATCGCCCATGACATTGCATCGCAGATCGATCAAACTCAAGTCTTTGATTGGAGAGTTATTGAATCCGCCCTTGCCAGGTGCGCCATTGTAAGCCGGGATGCGGACACCCTTGAAGAGTCCTTGATCCACGCCGTTGACATAGACACCCTTTCTGTTGTTAGTCCGAAGACTTCAAGGTCCCAACTCGACGACTTACCCAGATGAAAGTATGCGCAGCAGCTTGGCTGGCCAGAAGCGATAGTGCGATGGCGAGAGATCGAGCCATATTCAGAATGCGTATATATCCCAGGATCGAGAGGGACAGGCCGATTGATACATATACTGGTGCCTCAGAGGGGCGAAGTGCTCTGCGTATCACGCAAGCAGCACAAAGTGCTCGAGTATTACGATCCAATATACCCGATTGGGCCCATATTGACAATTTAAGTTGCCGCTTCGAGAAACCTCACAGGAACGAATCCGAAACGAGATGCCGGGATCATCGGACGTGAATCCGGGGACGCCTTTCTTATGATCGATGAAATTGAAGCTGAACATATTCAAAAAGTGGTGTCGTGATCTCTGTCGTTGGTTGAAGTTGGCTCCGCGGACACGATACGAGCCGGCTGTAGATTGGCGACCGCGAGGTGCGACGATCACACTCTTCTGTACATAGATCGAAGGCTCTAAGAGCATTCCGGGTATATGAGAGTATCAATGCTTGTGCTGACATATCCAACTATCGTCAATGGGAGGCGCGACGCAGTGGAGCGCTGTTGGTATTTGCAGATGAATTGCTTCTGAAAAGTGCGGAGGACGACTCAAATATGAGTATCGACGCTGGTATCAGATGAGGTCGGCTAGTAGACTCCTTGAATGTGCGTTGACGATGCTGGAACTACGTGAAGTTCCTCTGCTTTGCCAATGGGTAGTCCCCGTCCTGCCGCATGCAAGGCTCTTCCTGTCATAGTCGAAGCGACTTCAAGCCTTCGAGTATATGCTTGGCTACTTGTTGATATGGTGGTGAAATGCGACGCAGCAAAAATGATGGAAGGTGATGGAATTACGACTTCCCCGAAAGAACTTCCGCACTAGCGCCGTTCCCCACAATATCGAGGTGGAGCAAAAGAAAAGTCAAAAACATACAACAGCGGGTATTCGCCAGTGGTCACCCACCTGACTACTAATCCGCCGGTATCCTGCTTGAGTACAGCTGAGCGAACGGGAAGCTCTATTTTCAAGATCCTATGGTCGTATGTGAAAGATCTTGGTGAATTTGGTGTATATATTGTTGCTAGTAAAGCTCACTCAAAAGAAACCTACGTGCCCACATATACAAGGATACGAGCAGGAACGCATGTAGAACAACACGTTCGTGAATGCAATGCAATAGAATAGAGATGTTCGTGCGTTCTGGACCCAACATCCATAGAGATCGGTCCTTTTCATCGTACAAGCAACACCAACATGACGTCAGCTCTGTCAAAAGATAGGTGGAGGCTTCTTTAAGGTCCAAATGTCTGATACAAAGGCCTTTCAGAAGTAGTGGAGAGGGCTCACAGAAATTGCACGTTGCTCTACGAACTCTAATTGCCGAGTCCAGCGCACTGAAGCCTATAATTTGGAATGCAACCCTTTCCCGTACAAATCACTAACTACACCATAACTTGCGCCCCTCTCTTCGTTATCTTGACCAAACCAACATCTCCCTGCGCTTCAGTACTCGTCGTGTTTGATCGCAATGTAGTTTTGCCGACGACAAGGCCAGCCAGGTCCTCGATGCCAGCTGCTCCCATGATATCGAGCACGCTGGCATTGGCTTTCAATTCTCGCGCGATCCAGTTCTTCAATTCCAGGGAGATGAGCGAGTCGATACCAAATGCTGCGATCGGCAGCCGCGTGTCAATGTCGGCCACAGGGACGTTAAGCAGCGACGCAATTCGATCCACCAACAGCAGCGTAGCCGCTTCCGCCGCCTCAGCATCATCAGCCGCAGCCGCTATGATGGCCGAAGGGCTCGAGCTGTCGACTGCGCTGTTTTTCAGTCCGCTCAGCTGCGCCTGGCAATCCGCGAGCTGCATAAGATAGCGGCATATCGGTCTATTCGTCCAGTAACACGCACGAAAGATATCGTAAGGGAATGTCTCAGCCCCCAAAAGTCCTGAGACGATCTGCGCCCTTTCTGGATCCCTGGCCGCGGGACATTGTGGATCGCAGGCGTATTCGAGCAGTGCCATCAGTTCGCCTTCAGCGAGGCCCTGAAATCCATCACGGTGGAGCCCGGCGACGAGGTCGCGCTCGGCCGCGTACCCAACGTTGAGGATGACGCCCAGGTTCAGTGAGATGCAATGTCTCCCCTCGGATGCGAGCCTCCTAGCGAACGCATCTTGAAAGGTATTGGCAGCAGCGTAGTTACCCTGCCCCTGGGTGCCTACCGCGCCGGAGATCGATGACAGCATTACAAAGAAATCCAGTTGAGCTGGAAGGTACTTGGCGAGATTGATTGTGCCCTGTACCTTCGGCCTTGTCGCAGCATGAAGATCTTCCGAAGACATGTGCTCTAAGATTCCGTCCTAGATCATCATCATCATCAGAAGTGCACATTGAAGGGTCCTACGTACTTACCTTCAGCACCATCGCGCCTTGGATACAGCCCTTGATCGGTGGAAGTGACTCAGAGCTTTCTGAAAAGACTTGAGCGACGGCTAATCCATCGGTGATGTCACATCGAGGGGTATGAATTGAGACGCCAGCAAGGCGCAGTCGTTGAATCAGTGCCTGAGCTACGGCGTTGTTTTCTGCACCAGACCTCGAGAGCAGTAGGAAGTGCTTCGCATTACGCGAAACCATCCATTCGATAATTGTTCTGGCCAGCCCTCCCAACCCACCAGCAATCACATACGTGGCGTTAGGATCGAAGGCGTACCCTGGCTTCAAAGATGGAGTCACCTGATGAGTATTAGCATACGAAGGCCAAACACAAGATGCTTTGCTTACCTGAACCTTGTCACCTGGGTTGATCTCAATCACGTATTTGCCAATATTCCCTCCTTCTTGGTTCTCCCGGAAGGCCTGAGCGATTTCGCCAACTGGACGAGTTGCGAGGGGCTGTGGTGCTCTGATCGCGTGTTCTGTGTCTACGAGTACGGTGGCAATATACTTCATAATCTTTCTCATGATCGGCTTGGCTTTCTCCATCACGACTTCGAAGTTTACCAATGAGTAATTGACGCTGCTGTTTGATAGCCTATTGTGCAGAAGTCCCATTGCTCCTGTTCCGGCTTCACCGAGCTCGACAAATCGCCCGAGTGGGGCTACGCACTTCCAGGCATCCGCAATGGCCTGTTTGCTTCCGGCTTGAGTATTCAAAACAACGTCTATGCCATCGAAATACATAGCCCAGATTGCTTCGGTGAAACCTGCACCGACAAAAACATGGTCTTCCGCTATGCCGTGGGCTTGGGTGAGTAGCTGGTGCTGCTCGTCATTTTGTACACCAAGCAGGACTTTCGCTTCCAGTCGTTGCGCGATTTGAACAGCCGCTTGCCCGACATCGCCAGCCGCACCGAGTATCAAGACAGACTCTCCCTTGGTCAGGTTTGCAATGGAGATGATGGAGTAGTAGGCGGTAGCAAAGCATAGAGGTATGCCAGCGGCTTCGTTGAACGATAGATGTTCAGGGATGTGGATAAGTGCCGATGAGTCGACACGGGCAAACGTCTTGTAGGCTCCAGTACTGACACAACCACAGACTCTGTCACCTGGCTGAAATTGTGAATCAGTACCAGCTCTGGTGACGACTCCAGCACACTCCAGGCCGAACGTGTTGCCCGAGAGCTGACCCGAGGCGATCATCATGTCCTTGGTATTGACTCCTGCCGCTTCGACTTCTATCTCCACCTCAGTCGGCCCGAGTGGTTGGTCGTAGACGACATCGTCGCGGAACTGCAATGTCTCGAGCAAACCCGGATTGGTCATGGTTAATTCCAGCGCTCGGGAGTCGGCCCCGAATTCAATAAGGTCTGGCTGGCTCAGGTGGACTCGGTCATGCACAACACGATTGAGATCCGCATTGGCCACGAATCGGGGTATGCAGAGCTGCTGATTGGATTGTACAAGTTCTGTCTCCATATTCGCTGGATCTTGGCGGGCCCTGCGTTCATGGACCTTCAGAATCGTACGAGCGGTGTCTTCGTTCGAGACAGTTCCTTGGAATTGGAGGCTGAGCTCGCTAAAGACGACCGCTGGGTATTCAGAAAGAACATTTCTTCCGATACCTGTGGTTAGACCTTTCGTAAGGTCCGACAAAGACGAGTCACTCTCTGCTTTCACCCACAGGATGCTCCGGGAAGATGCGACCATTTTCTGAAAGCCTGCCCAGCTATCCGACGTGACGTTGTCGAAGAATGGACCGTCTAATTCCAGAAGAACAATCCAGTCAGAAAGGTTCAAATCCTGAGTAATCAAGGCCTTCTCCGATACGATTGAGACATCCTCAGTACCAGCAGAAAGACTTTTTTGTAGATGTTGTGCGACTTTTCGTTGAGTTTCCGAGCTTTCAGACGCCAATATCTTCAACCCAAGGGGACTTTCTTGCGGCGCAGCCGAATCGTTCGCAATCGCTACCATACCACTAAAAAGATGGCGCGCATCTTCTGCATGGTCGACAACACTAAAGTCCACGCCATGGAAGCCCGATTCCAAGAGCAGCTCGTGCCATCTTCGGACCGAGATACATGGGCAGTACTCACGCTCCTTTTCTACGCTCAGCCACCACCCGGGTACGAGACCAAAAGTGAAGGATGCTCGGGCAGTGTCGTAGGCGGTCGGCTCGACCATGATAAGCCTACCGCCGGGCTTGAGCAGCTTTCTGATGTTGCTCAACGTTACCTTGAGATCCGGCGTTGCATGTAAGACGGCACCACAGAGTATAAGGTCATACTGCCGATCAGCAAAGCCCTGGGTTGAAGGGTCTCTGCCAATATCAAGGGTCATGTACTCGATCGCCGAATATCCTCCCAATTCTACCTGTGCGGCGTCGAAGAACGCAGAGGAGATGTCGGTGAAGGTATACCGCTTATACCGCGCCACATCCTTGTCCTTGTGGTGCGACCGTTTCGAATAATCCGAGAGAGAACGGAGAATACGCCGTGTTGCTCCGCCTGTACCAGCCCCAACTTCGAGGATGTCGAGAGAAGGGTTTTTGTGCGCCAACAGATCGACGAAGGGCATCATTCGCTCCACGGGTAGGCTGAACATGGGGCTGTTGTACCAGTCTCTCGCCAGATCAGTGGTGAAAAGTAGGTCAAGGGCATCCGATTGTCCTTTCAGGATGGACACCAGTTCCCTACCCGTCTCTACGACCAATCTACCTTCCGCCCCTCTTTTGAGAAGGGTATCGAGAAAGACCTCCTTTTGATCATCGCTGCCGAACAACTGTTCATTTTCCGGCGTGGAAGTCCGGAGGTCGTGTAACGTTTTGGGGTTGAAGCAATGTTTTGCCCACGCCATGTACTTTTTGAGGTGTTCCGGCATTCGTTCAACATCATCCGGGTGGATGGCTTCCATGGATTTCTGCAGGTGAAACATAGCAACAAGCTCCAGCTTGTCGATATATTCATTGGCGATGCAGCTTGGGTCGATCGAGCTTTCACACATTTTTTGTGCTGACTGCGCATCGAGAAAATCCACATCTGGTTTGGAGTGAATGTGGTACGCGAGTCTTCCTGGTTGGCTTGGAACATCGAGTTCGGCACTGGCAATGGAGAAATGGGTCGCTCGATAGCCTTCAAGCACCATGCAAGGCTTCCCCTGGGCATCCACTGCACCAAGGATTGAGTCTGTCTCGCGTAACCCCTCGAACATCCTCTTGCCGACCCAGGTCAAGATATCCCCCGAGGTTCGGTCTAGGAGACTGTGTGATATTCGCAATGACTTCATAGAGGTTGGGATGAAGACGGGGCAGTTCGACGTAGAGCCTCGACTGTGTGCTACGACAGCCGTTTGGAGGAAAGAGTCCAGGTCGACCGGATGAATGACGTGTGATGTGGGTGGATCAACATCTATCTTCTCCGCCCATTTGTCCAGCATGATAGTAGCGACCGCCTGGCCTGTTTGGTTATAGCGGATGTTGGAGAGACTCTGGAAAGTTTGGCCAAAGGTGTACCCCATGGCGTCAATATTTCGGTAAAACATATTGTCGCCCACAGTCTTCCAGTCGTTACCATTGCTTTGCGTTAGGACAGGCTCAAGCCCCAAGTGGCGGTGCCTGGCCGTGAAGCTTGTAGACTCGTGATCAGGGGACTTTCGGAGGTGAACAGAAACTCTGCCCTTGCAGCATTCCTTCCATTCGTCATGAACAAGGCCAAAGACCGCGAATTCGTAGGTTGCCACTTCTTCGCTGGCACTTTCGAGGGGACAGAGCTGAAGTTGAGCCTCCATGATATCCGAATCGAACGGTACGATGAACGCATTCAAGAAGGCAACATTTTCGAACTCATAAAAGTCGATGGCATTATCGTCGCTGACGAGTTGACGCACTCCTTCCAATGCCATCACCAAGATACCGGTTGCAGGGTAAATTCCGAAGCTTCCAAACTGTGGCATGCGTTAGCATCTGTTGTGTACTCGAGAGATGAAAGTCCTCACCTTGTGTTCTTTGATCCAGGGCTGCTCGTCCAAGCGGATCAGATTCCTCCACCGAGGTCTGAGCGGATTCCAGTCGGGCTCTTGCGTGCCTAGTAACTCGTGACGCCCAGACTTTCGGAACCGACGGTTTTTGCTGATGCGACTTTCACACCAGTAGGTCTTTGAGTAATTGAAGGGATACTTCGGTAGATCGTGCAAAAGTCGAGGAACACTAGCATCGCCGGAGGTGCAGGCTACGAGGAGATCCACGGGAACGCCACGAGAAGCGAGCGTACCAGCTAGATTGGCGAGACTTGTCAATGGCTCTACATTCCTCGATAACGAAGGTTCGTAATCCATGTTTTTCGCACCAGTGGTTGCCTGTATTATGTCCTTGATGGGCATTTGAAGAGCCGAATGAGGTCCGATCTCAACAAGGACGTCACGGCCGGCTATGTTGTCCCCGCCAGTCTTCCGCCGTCCGAGTAGGTGTGCAGTCATACTCTGGATAGCCTGAGTGAACCGAACTCGGCTGACCAAGTTTCGGACCCAATAAGCCGGCTGGGTCAATTCTGGTATATTCATCCTTTCTCCAGTCACTGAGGAGAACATCTGTGGCTTTTCGGTTGCTGCTACGGCGTCGCCATTAGTTTGGTGTGAGATCACAGGAAGCTCACCAAGAGCTTCCAAGTAATCTGCCGCAACCTTCTCCATGTGGTGCGAGTGGTATGCAACACTGACTTGGATTCTTTTGGCAAAGGTGCCGGCGTCTCGGAGCGCGGTTTGCATGTGATTCAGAGCCTCGACGTCGCCAGTAATAGTCATGCTGCTAGGACTGTTCATACATCCACTATCGGCACATTAGCAACGGTCCGCATACTTTGCGACTTTATGGACTGACATGGAGGCTCTGGCGCCTGTGTGTTGACAGGCTTCTTCGATGTATCTCTCTGCCTCATTCTCTCCAAGGGCTACGGCCAACATTCCTCCCGCTTGAGTCTTGTCCTGGATGGTTGTGAGTTTTTTAACGACCTGGCCTCGTAGATAGGCAATTTTGATGGCTGTCGCGTGCGAGATGGCCTTTGCGCAGTACGCGGCGGCAATCTCTCCAGAAGAGTGCCCTGCAACTGCAACAGGACGTACGTTCCACGCTTCGAGGGTATCCACAAGTGCAATCTGTAGAGCTGTGCAAAGTGGCTGTGATAGTTCAGGGTCGTTCACGCGGGAGGTCATTTTGTCTCGCGCGAGCTCGTCTGGGAAGTCAGCATGTCGTGTACTTGTATAGCCAGAGGGAGATGACCTTACCCTTCAATGACCAGCCGCAGTTCAGGTCTCGTAGGTGAGCTTCCGATTTGTTCAGACTTGTTGCAAAGACTGGATGATGCTCAAGCCTCCGAGCCATGGTGAAATATTGTGCGCCCTGCCCTGTGAAGATGAAGCTGATGGACGGAGGGCTCGAGGACCTGAACCTTGCTTGTGCTACGGTGGAAATGCCCTTGGACAGTCCCTCCATATCCCTCACAACCGTGAATGACTTCCAAGGCAGGTGTGACCTTCTCACCGATAGAGTATAGCACAAGTTGCGAAGATACTCGTCTTGGGCGGTCTTGTCATCGAAGTTGACCTGTTTGAGATAATCGTCGAATTGCTTGAGAACGCGATCGACCCCTGATTCATCGGCCGAAGACCAAGGTAGCACAACTGGAAGTTGGAATGTCCCATCTGCGGGTATTGTTCCTCCTGCGAGAACACCGTTCGTGCCCGATTTGTGGACAGTAACTACTGCGACCGACTTCGAGGCATGCTCAGTTCCGTTCAGAACACCATTCTTACATGGGTTACCGGTGCCATTGACATTGTCATGCGCATTGACTCTTGGATGCTGCAGATCGGCATCACGATGACGCTCCACACTGGGGAATTCCACCGTGCAATGATGTGTTCGTAGCCCGCGCTTCTTCAAGAAAGACGAGGCATCGTCTAAGACAGCGTGCGCGTTGGCGCCGCCGTATCCAAAGTTGTTCACACTGATACGACGAACCCCCCCTCTCCCAGCCGGAAACAGCTTTGGCTCGCGAAGGAACTGTACGGTCAGCACTTGCTCTGGCGCTTTCTAAGGTAGATTCTCACCTTGATGCCCCACTTCTCTTCGGGAATACTAGGATTCACGTGCTCGAAATAGGCGTTTGGAGGCAGAATTCCCTCTTCGAGAACCAAGATAGACTTGATTAGCGCCCCGGCTCCCGCAACAGCTTCCATATGGCCGATGTTGGCTTTCAGGGATCCGATGTGAATAGGATTACTCGGAGGTCTCTGGAAAGCATCGTAGATGGCATTGGCTTCGATCAGATCTCCCATGACAGTGCCGGTTCCGTGCGCTTCAAAGTACCCTGTGTCGTTGAGGTCTAAGCCGTTCTCACCGTACGCTCTTCTTATGTTGGCTGTTTGAGCGACTTGGCTTGGCTGCGTGATACCTGGTGTCCGTCCATCTTGATTCAGTGCGGTCGCTCGTAGGACGGCCCGAATGGCTGCGAGAGGTGTAGGTACGAAATTAGTGTATATCTCACATGCACTTCGTACATATACACTTACTGTCATTGTCTCTGATGGCGTCTGACAGACGTTTGAGAACGACAACAGCGGCACCTTCGCCTTTGGCGTAACCGTTGGCGCGAGAGTCGAAGCTGTATGAGATACCGTCAGGGCTTAAGAACCCCAAGGTAGAGAGCTGGGTCATGGAAGCATCTGGAGCCAATATCAATGAGACACCACCCACAAGGACCTGCATTGATTAGTGTGCAATTCGCTATAAACATGGTGGTAGCCGGAGCTCGTACTAGGCTAGAATTCCTATCCTTGAGACTTTGATGTGCAAAGTGAAGAGCTGTCAAGCTACCAGAACAGGCTGTATCTACGGGCACACTGGGGCCTCGGAGATCAAAGGCCCAGCTGATGCGGTTCGCAAGGAGAGAGGTTCCAATACCGGTGCCCATGTATTTGGGCGCCCGTTCAGTATCGCGAAAGAGCATGGACTCATAATCGCGGTTGGATGCAGCAACAAAAACGCCGGCATCGGTGCCGGCGACAGCCTCTAGGGGAATGCCAGCTGTACGTGTTGCTTTAGTAGGACAGACAGGTGTTCCGAGGAATGAGGTACTGACCGTTCTCTAGTGCCTGGTACGCGGTCTCGAGTAAGATCCGCTGTTGAGGGTCCATAGATTCCGCCTCGATCGGTTGAATAGAGAAGAATGGCGCATCGAAGGCCGCGACATCGCCATCGATGAAGTTGGCTCTTCTGACATTTGTCTGAAAAGCTTAATACCAAAACGACATGTCACGACGGTGAGTGAACACTTACAGTATCGGGACGCTCCCAGTTAGGGTGGTAATATGCGTCAATGTTCGCTCGGTCCTTGGGAACTTCGGTCGATGTGTTGCGGCCTTCGAAGAGAATCTTCCAAAAACCCTCGGGAGTGGCTGCTTCGCCGGGCAGGCGTGCTGCAAAACCAACCACCACTACAGGATCGGACTCATCTTCGTGGTTATTGGTTCCATTCTTCTCCTGCGAACCGAGCACTGGGCCCTGAACAGGCGTATTTGCTGGGTCACGTGGCGTTGCCATTCTCATTTATTTTGGAATGAGACAATTTGCTGCAAGGTACTAATTGTAAGCTACACAAGTTTGCAGAGTGTTTCACACATATAGTCGTGGAGAGAGTGGATCTATTTGGAGCGGCAATAAGGACGGGTAGGGTGTTGGCTGTGAGTTTTGTGGCTGTGGAGAGGGATTCCGCAGGGCTTGTGGGTGGGCGCGTGGAGCGCATGATGAGATTGATGCAATGGACGTTGATGTTGATGCAGACAGTGAACTGGAGTAGGACTTGGTCGCTGTGGGTGTCGGATCTTCGAAGCGATGATTGGAGCGATAAGATGATCAAAGCGAGGAAAGGCTAGCAGAACCTACTAAACCTGCGCGCTAATGTTAAAAAGATAGCCTACATATACTTCCTAGTTAGCCTAAAGTGAGCTTACGTGCTTGCTACGAAGAAGCTCGTCTTGTCTGAGTTCCCATTGGTCCTCAAAATCGTACCTTGTTACGAAGGAGCTCGTCTTTCCTGAGCTCTAATTGGTACTCAAAATCGCACATTGACTTTGCACCAACACTTAACGCCAACAACGCAAGAATAAATTACAGAAATTTGCACAGTCTCTTTCCTACATACAGGGATGAATAGCTTGGAAGTTTAGAACATTCTGGCTTGACGATGTTGCTTGAAACCTCGCGTCGTGCAGCAACTTTTGCTCGGGTAGAATTCAGAAAATACGAGCTCCTTCGAACACCCGCCTAAACTGCCTGAACTACTTCGGGTAAGTGAGTCTATCTTTAGTCTCTGGTTTGTAAGTAGAGACAAGCATGATCAGAGATAAGGTCTCTCGCACTAGGACCAGCGAGGCAGTGAATGCGAATGCTTGAAAGCATTCAATAAGGAAGACTTCCAATCACACACGCAACATCAAACAGCAATCAAGTGCTCAAACCTCTCGGATTCGATTCTAACTTATACTAACAATACTACAACACAACAACGACCAGCTTATCTAGTCCAGTCCGTCCAGGTCCATACACTACGACCAGACCCAATAACCACGGTATAATGCTTCGAAAGTCGATTGAAACGCCCAAGAACCCTAGTATCGCACAACCCCATCGTAGAAGACCTGTCAAAAGCCCCATCCGTCGTCGCCATTAATAGTGCACCCATCATCTTACACCTCCACTGTAATCAACCACCTAAGCGCTCAGCATACCAGCGAAGCCGCCGAAGTTGTTGACCGCCGCTTGCGCAGGGAAGCTGTTGACGCCACACAGGCAGCTGCAGCTGCACTGATCGCCCTGCGCGTTCTGGCCCGTACCGGGGACGACACTTGCAACAGCGCCTGGGGCGCCGGCAGCGGCGGGAGGGGTAGCAGCAGCGCCGCCGCCGCCGGCAATAACGGTGACGGTGGTGGGCTGCGCTTGGGCGTTGGGGTCGACGGACTGGAGGGCGCCCGGGACGAGGCCGGTGCCGTTGGTGCTGATGGCGAGTTGCTTGAATGCGGACATTGTCTTGTCGCCGGTGGTCGCGGCGTTGATGCCGAAGACCATGCCCTTGCCGCAGTGGATGCCGTTTTGCTGTTTGCAGTAGAACCCTGGCGGTCGCGTTAGATTTGCATGTTGGTTTCGCGTGGTGTGGGGTACTTACAGAGTGGCTCTGTGGTCTCAACCTTCATCTCCCATGTGACACCGGCCTTGCCCTCGGGGTTGGGCATGAAGCCAGAGTCCATTCCTCCCTCCATCTTTCGGCATGGCTCGGCGAAGGTTGACTGCGTGGCGGTGTGGTTCTTTTGCATGAAGACGAATGAGACGGTGTCGCCGACGGCTGCGACGATGGACTCGGGTGTGTAGCCTAGGATGGGTGCCATGCCAGTCTCGACGGGCTTGAGACCACCAACGACGACCTAAACATGTTAACTAAAGCTCGCTGCGCATCGTACTGAGGACTTACGGTATGTGTCACTGCGCCGGCGGGCGCTGGCGAGAGGCTCATGATTTGCATGTCGCCCTGGGCGGCAACCAGGCTGGCCGCGAAAGGTAGTGCTGCGAAGTACTTCATTATGACTAAGGTGTTGGTTTGGAGTTGTAGTACTGTGTCGTAAAAGTGTTCGTGTCGAGTAAAAGAATGTAAGTGCCTGCACTGCAAGACTAATAGATTATGAAGTTGGAGATCGAAACCGGCTCGGACGACGAAGTGTGAGAGAAAGGACGGCGAGAACGAAAGTGGAGCACTGGGAACGTTATGAGGCAACTTGATGGAGAAAAGACAGTGTGCCTGGGACATCCGCACTTATATTCACGCATAAAATTGAACGGTCGCAGGGGCGGCAATCAGGCCACGCAGTGGGCGAAACATCACACACCCCGGCTCTGGGCATGCACTCCTAGAAACGGGCACGCATCTACAAAGATTGACTTATTTTGGTAGGGCACGCGCAATGTGGTATTGTTGGCGGGGTGGGCTGAAGCTGGGAACGTTGGAGGGGAGTTCGAGGTTTGTCGCGAACGTGTCGCAGATTCGTCTCGCTTCGCTCCAACACGCCCAAAGTGGTAATCCAACAGCCCCAGGCTCTTGTCAGGCCAACTCAACCAATGACAATGCCTGAGAAGAGACGCTGGAAGCCATTGAGCCGCATGAAAATTCGGGAACCGTCATCTCGCAGCCTGGGCTTCCGAAGGTTGTGAGGCACGAGTTGTTGGCGGGATGGTAGCGCCTAGCGATGTTGCGCGGATGTGATTGGTGAGATCAGCCACGATGTTTCTTGAGATGTCGTCGACCTCATGGCCTTCAACTACACTGCCACGAGCAGCCTTTGCTTCCTTCTCACTGCTTTGGTGGCAAGTTCTTCTGCGCCTGTTGCTGCCCTGAGTGCAGTCCCGTGTAGTATCCAGCATAATACCACGACATCATGATGTTCTTGAGATTCTCATCCTGCACTGTCAAATGTCAGACCGTTTCCCGTCAATGTTTCTGAAGATCGCCGAGGCCGGGCCAACACCTGCCAATCCGGAGACTTACCTGATCCGAGAAGTGCCTGTGGCATAGCTGATGTTAGAGCCCCTTCATGTGGCGCTGACTGCTCGTCGCCAGCCGGGTTGCTCTCTGTGCTCTCTTGATGCGTGGTCGGCTTTGGTGCCTGTCAGGTTTAGCCAAGGTTTGGTACGGAAGACATGACATGCAGACGTACTTGTTGCGCGTCATCTTGGAAGATGTTCCCAACACCGTTGGTTTCCGTGTAGCTCATGTCAGAGTCTTCTTGATCCCTTACCCATATTGTCTGCGCGGCTTCGGGTGTTGCGTGTGTCTCTCCGATGTACTCTCCGTAGTCCCTGCACGGTCAGCATCAACGACGCAATTCATTAGATCCAACTCACTCGCGCAATTCTTTCAGTTCTTCTTCGCTCAGCGCATCTTCCAAACGTTTGCCAGACTTGTGGATGCTGTGATATTTCTGTATTATGTCAATCGAGTTGGTTTCGACAAAAGTTTTGAGACCAACCTCGTATTCCTTCTTTGCGTCGTTCCATGATTTAATGAGGAAAGAGTCGTCCCAAGCATTTGGGTTGCTCATGTCGACTCCTGCTGCTGCCATGTTGGGCGATCTCGAAAGGCGGAAGTGATTGGTAGGAGTGACTCGAGCGTGGGCGCACAAATGAATGTTCAATAGTGCTTAGATGTTTTCGACGGCAGTTGACAGCTGTGAATGTGTGTTTGTTTCCGGCTGGTGTCGAAGGCGGCTGTAATCACATGTCGAGTCCTTGGCGGTGGCTGCTAGCGTCAAAAAAAGTTACAGACGCGCCCGAGCTCACTTCGCGAACTTTTCTCTAGCACAAAACACGACGTCCAATTGCGCCTACGACAACAGCAAGCCAACACTGATAATATGGCGGCCGAAGACACAAAAGGAAAGAAGCGCAAGGGTACGCATATCGAAACGTCACGTTGAAGTGAGGGCTGTATACATTTACGAGATGTTCTAACGCGTTTGTAGGCGCACCCGACGCCGCGCCCAAGGCAAAGAAGGCGAAGAAGTCAGACGATGTTGCTGCCACAAAGCCCGTGAAGGCCGCCAAGGTCGCAGCCCCTCCAGCCGAATCGAAGCCAGCCAAGGCCAAATCTGCGCGCAAAACTGCCGAGGACTTCTTCTCAGACGACGATGCGACCGCGGCAGCACCTACTAAGGACGTCACAAAGCCTACCAAGAGCAAGAAGAAGGGCAAGGCCACCAATGGTGACGTGCCTGTGCTCGCCGAGACTGTCGTTGACGTAGCGGAGGTTGTGGAGAAGCCCAAGAAGGGCAAGAAGAGCAAGGCTGTCACGGAGGCAGTCATTGTCGAGGCACCTGAGATCGATGTCCCTGTCCTTGTCGTTCCCAAACAAAAGGCCACCAAGGCGAAGAAGGGCAAGAAGGCCGATGTTGCGCCTGTAGAGGAAGATGCAACAACAGGAGCCGAAGAGGTGGTGCCAGCGAAGAAGTCAAAGAAGAGCAAGAAGAAGGCAGAGCCTGTCGAGGAAGTTGCAGAGGTAAAAGTCGCCACTGAAGACGTCGATGGTGACGAGGCAGAGGAGGACGATCAGACCGCCGCTCTTCTCGCTGGCTTCAGCGACGACGAGAATGACCCCGAGGACGATGTCAACTTCGACGAGGGTGCCACCATTCCGGCAGTCTCCAAGAGCGACAGAACGGCGTTGGAGAGGGCGCTGAAGGGCGTCAAGTCGAACGAGCCTGGCGTAGTTTACATTGGGTACGTCAACCTTGACATGGAGCCTGTATAGCTTCGCATCGCTTTGCGGCTGCCGATTGGCGACTTCAACATCCTGCGAAGCTGTTCAGGCTACAATATTCGTCATACATGCACTACTAACAACTATGCAGCCGCGTTCCAAGAGGCTTCTTCGAGCCCCAGATGAAGGCGTACTTCAGCCAATTCGGCCGCGTCCTTCACCTCAAACTGTCCCGCAACAAGCAAACCGGTGCCTCCAAGCACTATGCCTTCATCGAGTTTCAATCTAAGGAGGTGGCCGATATCGTCGCTCGTACGATGAACAACTACCTGCTGTTCGGCCACATTCTCAAATGCCACCTGCTCCCTTCCGAACAAGTACACGAAGACCTATTCAAAGGCATCGGCCAGCGCTTCAAGGTCGATCCACGCAACAAGAAGGCGGGTTTGCAGATGGAGCGTGGCGTTGGCCGCGAGCAATGGGAGAAGCGTGTCGAGAAGGAGAACAAGAAGAGGCAGATCAGGAGTAAGACACTCAAGGAGGAGTTCGGCTACGAGTTCGAAGCCCCACCTGTGAAGAGCGTCGATTCAGTGCCCAAGCAGCTGGAGAACGGCGACGATGTTCAGCCCCAACTTACAGAGGTTTCTATGGAGGAGGCACCTGCGCAAGCTGTTGAGGCGCCGAAGGCGAAGAAGGGCAAGAAGGCAGCAAAATCCGCTGCGATCGACGCACCAGCCGTCGAGACAACTCAACCAGACGAGCCAGCCCAACCCATCGTCCCCGCAAAGAAGGGCAAAAAAGCAGCCAAATCAGCTCCCATCGAGGCGCCCTCCACCGAAGCAGTCGCACCAGCAGAAGAGCCCCAACCCATCGCCCTCCCCACAAAGAAAGCCAAGGGCAAAAAAGCCACCAAACCCACCTCCATAACCGACGAGTCCCCCCTAGTCCTCCCCGAGCCCGTCGATACGCCCGCAAAGAAAGCCAAAAAGACCATCAACTCCACCTCCGCCATCGACGTCGAAGCCGACCTCCAAGCCGAAATCGCCGCCTCCGCGACACCAGCCAAGAAGAACAAGAAGCGCAAGTCGGACGTTGTTGAGACCACTACTACTACTACCACAACCGTCGTGGAAGTCCCGGCCGCGGAGCTGACGCCGAAGACGAAGAAGGCGAGAAAGGAGAAGCCGGCTGCTGTTGTGGAGGAGGTTGTTGTGGAGAAGGCGGTTAAGCCGAAGCAGGGGAGGAAGGCTAAAGCTTGAGTTGTGGTTAGTGTGAATATACGGGGGAATGGACTGCGTGTTTCTTCGGGATGTGAAATGTCGGTAGAAGGCAAAACAGTGCTTCGAATCGAGCGTAAAAAGGACTGCGTGTGCATGCAGAGCAGTGCGTGAGTGAACGGCGGAAAAGACTCGGATTCAAAGTACATGCATATGCGAGTGCATGGATTATTATACACATCAATGACAATCAAAAGCACTCGCAATTATAACGGTTCCAATTGGCTTCAACTACCTGTCCTACACCCTATGCTCGTACACACTACTCTACCCACACCTAGCTCGTCCCACTAACCGCCAACTTCATCAAGTGATCCATAAACGTCTGCAAACTAACATCGTCTGTGAAGATCGTCTGCGCAGACACACCACCGCCATACCCGCCCGCACCACTCGTATGCGTCGTACTCGGGTTCAACTTGCTCAGCAAAAAGCGCGCCTGCGAACCGCCCGCATCACACACGATAAATCGTGGCAGCGGGAAGCGATCCTGAATGAGATCCTTGGCATCCTCCTTGGGCGCCTCGAGCAGCGTAGCAAAGTTCTCGTAGCCCTCTTGTTCCTGGTATCCGGCCTTGCGCCACTCGGCCATTGTCTCGCCGTGGAAGATGAGGATGTGGAAGAAGGTGTCGAGCAGGAGGACGGTTTCGGACTGGATGGATGTGGAGTCGAGGAGCACGGGCTGGCCGCCCTCGTGGTCGAAGCCGTAGCTGTCGAGCGTGGGCTGGATCATGATGAGCGAGTTGGAGACGTCTTCGTGGTTGAGAACGTGGCGGTAGAAGGCGGTTTCGTCGGGCGAGTTGTTGAAAACTTGCAGGAATTGCGAGCGGCGGAGGTGGAACATGAATTGTGGGTAGAGGGTGAAGTTCTTTTCGAGTCTGGCATTGTTAGCTATTGCGAAGAACATCGATCTTGGATTTTGACATACCTGAAAGAAGATGGGTCGTCTTTCCTGTACTCTGCAAAGCGCGAGCACAGGCGAATAAGCATGCGGTCGACCCATCGCAGAACATCTGGACCATCATCCACTTCGGCCTTGAATACGGCTATGCGAGACATGAGGACAGCGGCGGCTTCTTGATCGAAGGATTGTGCGAGAGTAGGGTCGCCTGCTGGGCCGCTCAGATTGCGCGCGACTGTGGTGACTATGCAATGTTAGCGTCATCCTTTTCTCGATGATTGGTAGACTCACCCCTCAGATGGTATTGACCAGACGAGTGCTGGTAGTGTGTGATGAACTGCATGATAGCCTTTTGTGGTCCACCAGCCATCTGGTTCGGTCCACCTTGACCGGCAATCTCGAAGTAGATACCGTAGCTGGCTTCCGGGTCGATACCGCACATGTTCCAGAGACATGTGTTGCCAATACCGCACTCGGTCTCGCCAACAGACACACTCTTCTTGTTTCCAGAAATTGCGTGTCCGATCAGACCGGTAACCTTGAGCTCCTTCGTTGTGAGGACCTCCAGACTGGCGTTGAAGCCCATGAGTAGGTTGTCGTCGGCGTCCTTGTTGAAGACTCGGGCGAACGACTGCTTGTACATGGACGATGTGAAGCTGTCTGTCAGGATCATGTGTCCTCCGGTCATATTTGCCAGACCTCTCATCTCGAGCAAGCCGACCTGGTCGAGACATCCGGCAAAGATATCGACGATATGGCGGTTGTTTGTGATGCGCTTGGCCAGTCCCTCGTAGAACTTGAGGGCCTTCTTGTAGTACTTGATGTTGTCGCGGTCGATGTCGTGGTGGGAGCGGATGGGCTCACGCAGCTCAGGGCCAACCACCATTCCAGGTCCCTCGGTCGCTGGGCCACCGGCGAAGAGCATGATGCGCGATCCGGAGCCACTGAAGCCGCAAGCCTCGAGGAGGCCAGCTGCAACACTCAGAGCAACTCCCGTACATCTCAGCGCACGCTTGTCGTTGGCCACTGGCCAGGGGTCTCGCTGGAGCTGCTCGAGCGCATTCGTGAGCTGGAACTCACACTGTCCGACGGGCAGAATGAAGCGCGCGGCGGGGGGAGCCATGGCGGCTGGTGGCTGTCCGGGTCGCGCCTGCATGCCCGGGCGAGGGGCCATCTGACCAAGGCCAATCATCTCCTGGACCTGCTTGGACGAGTAGTCCTTGCTGCCGCGGAAGACGTACGACTTGGCGCACTCGGTGTAGCCCAGCTCGTGCACCTGCGCCATGGTGCCGTATGTGATGAGACCGACAAAGGCGTAGGCGGGCAGCAGGCTCAGGCTCATGATGATGGAGTCCTTGAGGGCCTTCAGGCTGTCCTCCTCCTGGCACGTGTCCACGCAGAAGAGGAAGATGGGCGGGTTCGGGGCCGGCTTGGGCAGGCGGTACTCGATGGTGGTGCTGTTCGGGTGCAGCTCGGGGGGGATCTGCTCGGCGGAGATGTCCTTGTAGTGCGGCGGCAGCTGGTTGCGGTTGAGGCAGAAGGGGCATATCCACTGGCGGGCGCGCATGTCGACCTGGCTGGGGTTTGTCAGTACCGTAATATATGTATATGTATACAATGGCATACCAGTATGGGTTGAGGATGCCGCGACACGGCGCCCGGCACCCGACGGGCTCATACTGCAGCAGCGGCGTGTCTGTCTTCTCTTTGAGGGGTGTGTATAGCGCGCCAATGGGTACGACGAGGCGCGATGCTTCCTGCACTCCTGTCAATATCCGTCATGCCCGCACTACCAACCACCACGTGTGCCGTACCATGCGCGAGCTGGGGAAGGTATTCCAGCTGAGGCGGACACCATCGCGGTCCTCAATATCGCTCCACTGGTCTTTGAGCGCCTCGAAGTCGGCCATTGTGTTCTCGGCGAAAGGGTTCCGGCCCATGGAGTTGTGGGTGGAGTGAGGAGGGATAGTCGGCGCCCACACTCGTAATTGGCGGGGCGGTGAGGAGGTCGCAAACGAGATGAGGCAGTCGCAGTATTATGTAGATGTAGCAAGAGCAGTCTCCAAGACGACGTGTCCTCTCTCTGTCTCTCTCAATCCTCTCGCAAGGCGGCAGCAAAGGGTGAAGCTGCTACGTTCACCCGATCCACTGCTGAGATGCGGCCAGATTCCAAGCTCCAACATTCCTCCGCTAACGAGCCACCAAGCTTGACGTGCGTGGCCCGTGCGCATCAGCGTCTTCAAAGCGCCAGAAAATCTCGTCCTCTTCCTTCTCTCCTCAACACCGCCAGCATACCAAACACTACTTAACGGCAGGCTCGGAATCACTTCACACTGACGAGTCTGTTTTCGCGCTGCGCGTAGAGGATACATCAGACCCATGGCTGGGCACCCGATCTGGATTACGCTCGTTATGAGTACACTGATAGATGGGGAATCAGCAGAGGTCACATCACGTCTCGCTTCCCGTTTTCCTTTGAGTTTTGTGTGCTTGATTCTTGATTGACGCTGCCGCATGATGCACTGCATAGGGAGCCTTTCAGAACCTCCTCTACAATTATGCGTGACTGGTGTATGCAGTATGCGATCCTGCCAAGGTGTCAGGCCTGTCACGTTGGCTTTTGCTCCTGATGACATTCAATTATGTCCGTACCATCTTCACCACATCCTCTACCTCTACACTACCTACAGGCTCCCCTGGTCAACAGGCGCAGAAGCTGGCATTGGCGAGGGTTCAGCTCTCGGGGCGCTGGGTCTACTGCTCATTGCATTGGTGCTGTGCAAGGGAACATAGGAAGAAGATGCCCACACTAACACAATAAGTCTTGACACCAGTAGAGCAAAAGGCTGAGCTATTTAAATGAGGATATACAGGGTAATTTCCAGCACATGGCTACTGGGAAGTATACAAGCGAGTGCCGGCAGAACTAGAGTATAGAAGAGCTTTTGTTCTCCCCCGTGATCATTTGTGTATAGGATAGCATTTCACTTGATATTAATGGCGATAACTACCACATTGCCCCACATGCATCACTATCACCAATACCCTCCCCAACCAACACCCACACACTCAATTCCCAA
>Ga0265797_10004521_pt1 | contig 21155 bp, 21 predicted proteins | sample P2T30metagenome_FD_192433 | JGI IMG/M metagenome (GOLD analysis project Ga0265797, IMG submission 192433) | Plant litter microbial communities from East Loma Ridge, Irvine, California - P2 T30 | ecosystem: Environmental > Terrestrial > Plant litter > Unclassified | place: USA: California...
TTCGCAAGCCGGAGTACAGCGGCCGTCTCTTCGCTGCACCGGATCACGAAACCACTGTTGACTCTGAGGAGGAGGTTGTGCTCACAAAGCAACTGACCAAAGACGTGCGCAAGTACGTTGAAGAGCTTCGTGAGTGGGAGCGTGAGGCCAACATGAAGACCGCTATGATCAAGAAGCAGTCTATCCTTGAGGCGTTTGACGCGGTAAGTCATGTTGAATTGTATGAGTAGTTCAAAGCTGATCGATTGCAGTCTGATATGGATGAGGCGCCTGCACTTCGCCTCTGGTGGGAGTACCTTGAGTGCGTTGACTGGAGGAAGGACTTCTACGAGCTCCTTGTCACGCTCCAAGAGCGCAACGCTAATTGCTACTTACAGTAGTTCGATCTGGCGCATGCCTGGTACAAAAGACGAGGTGACTGTCTATGGGAAATGAGCATCTGGTTGGAAACTTGCGATCTACAGCAGCTTCGAATCTGGCCGATGATGTCACACATCTTTTCGACATCTCACCAAAAGGTATATATGGTGCGATGCATCTACTGGCTACTGAGGAAGTGGGAAAGGCAGGGTCTGCGTACCTCTCGGCTTGAGCTCTCGTGCCCTTTGTCGTTCTGGTTTTTGTCTTGCAATTTTGGCTATTGAGCACATATGAGTGGCTCGGAACACACTATTACGGGTGAAGGAACTAGGTATTGCATAAAAGTGTTCTCTCTATTATCAATTCCTTCTCGCACATTGGTTCACGACTCTGTTAATACATGGACAGCGACTGACAGTCCAGCTTCAGCACACCCGGGGCAACAGCTGCGATACATCTAGGCGCTTGCCATGTGCTTGAGCAATTCTTTCCGGACCTGGCGCTCGGATCAGATTTCATCTATTCATCCTGACTTTATGTTCAGTATAGCGTCCCGCGAGATGTGAATGCTTATCTGACGGTGGGCATCCATGCATCACGCTATTGAACACTCTATCGTCTTGTCAGGCGACCAGATTAGCTCCACAATCCTTCCATCACTCCAATCTGGCCTTTCGTCTGCTTCTACCAGCGAAGAAGACGACATATGCTGTTACGAAATCATGCCCACTGTTCACAGTTCCTGTTGCGCCAAACGAGCAGGTCCAGCCTGGAGCTGACACGCTATACATATGGCTAAGGCCCTCGACCAGGTTTTCGTTCGGCTCAGCGTATTCGATGGGTCTATATTGACCGGGCGCTCCGTACATCTCACGATTCATTTGAATGACCACACATAGCAGACCCCACCGTGACGTAGTGTGTTCTGACCACCCATGCATAAGCGAGGTATGGTCTTCTCTCCAGCCAGCGGCTCTTTAAATCAGTACCGTATACTAATACTTTCACACTCAGGTCTTTGCTACACTTTGCGCGTGCAGCCCATTTTCACAACCCTTGTGATGCTGTCGCTAACGAACCCGATGAGATACTCAAGCTCTGAGCTTCATATCTTAGGGTCGAACAAGCAGCGGCCATGTGTGATCAAGATCATCCTAAATTATAGATGACCCACACCTCATATACAAGCATTCAAGTCATGGGCACACGCTACCGATTTCCCCGCGAAATGTGACCTCCGGCTATTTACACCCCTGCGCACTTCATCTATGCATTCCCCCAACGGCTGTCTGCTCCGTTAAGACTACCACAAAAGTCGAACGTGCTTTTTCGCACCATTGGCCCATTGATCGGATTATGCAGTATTCCTCAGATCTGGCCCGGTCGCACAAACTCCTCTAGAGGTCGAGATGCCATGCGGCTGTGACGGACCAAGCATATGGACTATTATCACACATCAATCTATGGTACGCGTGGGAATTTGCCTCTATGAGGCAACACAATACCCGGTTTCCTCACGCGATACGCGCTGGTGTGGCTTACGGGGGCAAACGGAAAGTATATGAGAGGGTGCACTCTCTGCTTGTACCACCGCCCATCTTTGCGCATCGACTTGCTATCTAATATCGGTCCCTCTAGTTTGCTCTACAACATCATAATGAAGTTCTACACGGCATTGACGGCGGTTGCTTCCTTGGTTGCAACTGCGACCGCTCATGGAGGAGTCGATCAGTATATTGTAGGAGACACAACCTACCAAGGGTACATCACCTTCTCACACGCACTCTTCCCATGTACTGACAATTCCAAGATGGTCACCGTACAACTCAGCTTCAGGTCAAAAGTCCATTCAGCGACAGTACTCGACTTACGACCCCATGTACATCAAAGATCTCTCAGTACGACCCTACAAAAGCGTACATCAACCAAAAGCTCACTTATTCTAGACAGTCAACATCCGCTGCAACAACAACGGCGCTCTCGGTACAGGCATGACTGGCACCATTGCCGCTGGTGCCAAATTGAAGACACACTGGAAGCAATGGACTCACAGGCCGACTTCTCTTCTTGTATACATGGCCAAATGTCCGGGATCTTGTGACAGCTTCGATGGAGCTGGTAAAGTGTGGTGTAAGTACACATCCCTTAAGTGGACTACATCTCTAACAGGACCGCGATGTAGTTAAGATATATGAGCAAGGCCTCATATCCGGGACTGAAAACTCCGGCATCTGGGGTAAGTTGTGAGGGTACGAAGTGCATGTGAGACAAACACTGACTTCGTACCTCTACCTCTGCAGCAGGTGATGCCATCCTCGACACTCTCTATGCCACAGTCACTATCCCGGCTACACTTGCAGCAGGTGACTACTTGATCCGTCATGAGCTCATCGCTGTACATCAGGCGAACAACCCGCAATGTGAGCCAATTTTTCACATTGCCATACCGATGCTCAAGCTGATACTCTCCAGTCTATCCCGAGTGCGCTCAATTCACCGTGACAGGATCGGGTACAGCCTCTCCTCCCGCATCAGCGCTCGTTTCTTTCCCGGGCGCCTACACTGGAACAGAGCCTGGCATTGCTTTCAACATTGACTCCCCTGAAGCCAAGCAAGCAACCACTTATCCTGTCCCTGGCCCTGCTGTTTGGGATGGAAGCGGTTCTGCGCCCGCGCCGTCTGCTGCACCCACCACTGCACCCACAGCCACAGCCTCCCCCACTACCATCATGACCAGCGCATCTGCTACGCCCACAGTACCAGCTGCGCCCATATGCGAAGTTGCGAAGTATGGGCAGTGTGGCGGGAAAACCTATAGTGGATGTACAGGCTGTGCGAGTGGGTCGACGTGCAAAGCCAACGGCGATTACTACAGTCAGTGTGTTTAGACTCGGATCGCTCGTGACGGTCACATCAAATAGTAGTTCATGCCTAAGCAGAAACACAGCAGACCTCGGGAATAAGTGATTTCGGTTTTGGCCAGCATGACATCATTAGTGACGATTTAACCCGAAGGGGTATAGCAGTCACAGTCTTGGCAGGGGTTCGTCCCCCTTCCAGATTATGGTTCTCCAATCGTTCAACTCACATCATCCATGTCAAATCCGTTTTCAATACTTCAGAATTTGCTCGTTGATTCATTCGGATGTCTAGCTACCCAGCGCCAAGACCTTCGCCAGGACATCATCGTCGCTTGATCCGTCTCCCTTGATAGTCGCATATGCTGGCGCAAGCACAGCCTTCTCGATCTCTGTGTATTTTCCGTCGCAGGCAAAGATGAGGTCTCCGTGACGAGACTTGTCTACCATCAAGTAGGCCGCTGCTCGGGCAACGACTGAAGTAGACTGGCAGTTGTGCGAAACCGCATCTAGCAAACCTTTCAAATCGGGCAAGACCTGAGTTGCCGTCCATGAAGGGGCGAGAGTGTTGACGCGAATAGGCAGACCGGCAGCCTTCACCAACAGCGCGAAACTCCTACCAAAGCCTAGAACACCCGCTTTGGCCGTCGCTGAGTCGTGCTGTTAGTGGAAGATTCAAACGTGATCGACGAACTTGTTACTCACAATAATCAACTGCTCGGACGGGATGCAAGCCGGTGCTGGACCCCATGATGACAATAGACCCCCCCTCGGCCTGGCCTTTCAGATAATGGGTAGCGAGTGTCACGGTCCTGACAACACTGTCCAGATTGATGTCCAAGGTGTCATCGTTTGGTTCCTTGGGGTCACCGTTCTCATCGACTTCGAGAGCCAAGTAATTTGCGCGTGGCCCAATTCCAGCATTCGCAAATACAAAGTCAACACGACCGTGCTTTTCTTTCGCGGCCTTGAATAGTTTCGTTAGATCGCTCCAGCGCCTGACGTCGATTTGGACGAAGTGACAGTCAGCCACAGACGCCGGTGGTGCCTGAATATCACCAGTCACAACTAGTGCGCCTAGAGAGAGCAGTAGCTCTGCTGTGGCGAGACCAATACCAGACGACCCACCTACGGCATTGTCAGTGTTCTGGAACCTGAAAGTTGATTGGGCCGAATCAAGGTACCTGTTATGACGGCAACTTTGCCCTGAAAGCCCGTCAGGTCAGAGTCTTGGATTTGGAACGATGTCATGGCGGAGCTAGGTATGGTGAGAGTAAACAGATGGAAGTTTCAGCAAAATACAGAAAGGAAGAGGATAATATGCAGACATAATCGGGGCCCCGGCGCATCAGCTCGAGCTCATGCAAGAGCGCACTGATTTGGAACAGTCATGGGCTGGCATTGTGAGGCTACCCGTGTTCTGGGCCCAGAAACATCATCTCAAACGAAATCTGAGGAGCTGCCGGAGATTTACAAGGAACACAGCGAGCTCGGGAGGGACTTCGTACGGGGCCCGTTTTTTTCATCCGCAGGGAAGGATTCCGCTCGTGGCAACCCAACCGCGACCTTGAAGCTGCTCAATCAACATCGCAACACACTCGCGCGACTGAGCATCTATCAGTCAAGATACGAAGCGCGATGGTAATCGCCTGAACCAGGTGACCACCCAACTTTGCTGCCGTCTTGGGACGAACATTTTCTAATCAGGCAGTCTGAGCGTGGCGCCGGCCAGTGTTGGAACCGCGTCCATGGGCGGACCAGCTGTAAGACCCACTTAAGCTAGCAACGGCCCGACAGGGGAAGAAAATCACGACACCTGCCACCCATGTACCGGTCACTAGGGGTCACCAACGCCTCGCGGGTACTTCGACGATTTAGATGGATAGCAAGTCTGGTACGCATAAGGCTTCTTTGATGCGGGTAGCTCATCTTCACGACGCCGCAGCCCATAGTGGGACCATGCTCCATTGATGCTCGCTTCCACAGGCAAGGTGTCGGAGAAAACGTAAACAATTCGGACCACGCGGCAGTCCTATACACTAAACTATTCCCGAGGGCATCCTCCGCGGGTAGTTGACACATTAGATCCGATCTAGACGAAGCCCTTTACGTCTAGCGCCCGCGACCTTAGGACGTAACACGAGGGCCCTGTTTGCACGGCTCACGATCCACGACATGAGTCGACAGAAAATTGGGGTTCTCCTGTGATACAGTGGTAGAGATGAAACGTCCAATATATGTCATCCGGCGAGCTGCCACCGGTGTCATGTTCGTCATCTGCTTGCTTCATTTCTCGATCTCTGATACGGTTGTCTACATTACGCAAGGAACATGACGACTGTCGAAGTGGCCAGAGATGGAGTGGCGTTGTTGTACTGCGCAATCATATTGCTCGTGTTGAGTTGGATCGTCTTCTCTATGAGAGTCGGGGTACGGATGTGGAGGAAAGCGTGGGGCATGGATGACTACTTCATGCTCGTCGGAACTGTAAGTACCCAGCACCACCAGCATGGGATAAGCCAACTGATAGTTCGCTGCAGATTCTCTTCTCAGTGACAGCTGCTCTTTGCATCGTCTGTTGTCACTATGGCTCTGGACAGTTCGCACGAGAGCTGCCCACGGTGACAATATCCAAAGGAACAAAGGTACATACTCCCTATCTACGAAATGCTATAGACTCCGCACTCACTGTGTTCAGCTCTTTTACATCGCAGAGTACTTCTACGCAGTCAGCGCCATGTTCGTCAAGATCAGTGTTGCAGTAGCGCTTCTGCGCATCGCTGTTGGTCGTCGCTTCTTCACGTGGGCTTTATGGGCGCTGATTGGTGCTACCATGGTTGCTGCTTTAGTCTTCTGCATAGGAATTGCAAACATCTGTGAGTTGACTTGTTCCACAAGTAGGAAATATCGTCGCTAACGTTTTGCCGGCCATCCGATCAACACGCTATGGGGTGAATCTAATGGCACCTGCAACCTTCAGCTCAATACCAACGTCAGTCTGTTCTACTCGGCCATCGAGATCACTGCGGACTTTAGTCTCTCGATCATGCCGGCTATTCTGCTTTGGAATGTCCAGATGAAGGGAGCTGTGAAAGCTTCAGTTGCTGTCATGCTTGCGCTCGCTTCTTTGTAAGGCCTTGACGATCCCTCATGCTATGATATCAAGAACTGATCCTGACTCAGTGCCTCATGTGCTACCATCGTCCGCCTCAAGTACCTCACACTCTACAGTGACCCTGGCGAGTTCATGTACAGTACGGGCAAAATCGGCTTCTGGTCCTTGACCGAAGTCGGCATTGGCCTCATCGCCGGTTCGCTACCTCCTCTTCGCCCTCTCCTATCCCTGCGCATTAGGGTATCTGCCGGCTCCAATACTCCTGCTGCATCTGGCGGACAAGCATACCAATCTGGAATAAACAATCGGCAGCCCACCTCGCGCTCCCGCGTGATAGCCATGGACACCTTCCAGACCTTGGGCGACAACGACGAGGCCGATAATAGTGATGGAGACTCTCAGAAGAATATCATAAAGGAGACGAAGTTCACAGTAACTTCGGTCATTGCTGGAGGTCCTCGAGACCCGGGGCCTATGGCTTGGGATCGTAAGGAGGGAAGCAACGTCTGAGACTGTTTGCTTATGATGAGAACATAGTGAAATGAGCGCGAGTCTTAGGTAGTGATAGCGAACGCGGTAGACTCATGATATACTTTGTACACTTATCAGAGCCGGCGTGGAAAAGTGCAGGATAGACGTGTGACGGCTGCGGAGAAGGTTCATATCTGAACCACCAGCTAGACCAGAGAGATCTCGGTGTCTTCCAAGCTCATGGGTTGTGTTGATCGTACGTTCTACGTTCGAACGGGAACCGTAGACCTATGTAGTCCGCCCAGATAGTGCACCTCGGCGTAGTTGCTATGTGTGGTTGTGTATTTGCCGCTGGCTCGATAGAGGCATCAGTATTATCCTAGCAACAGGAAAGTTCTGCTCAAACAACAGCTGCAGGCCGATTACTAGACAATATCTCAGGCGTGTGGGGCGTGTAGATAATTTGTCGTTGAGTAAGAAGTCTTGGCAGACGGTCTCTTGTATTACCTAAAGAAGTTAGTAGAAGCGAAGTGAGTGAGTTGTTGGCCGTCGCAAATGATCGTGAAGGTCATAAGAACGCGTGTAGGGCGTCTAGTTTCGGCGATAAGCGTGCTAGCTACGTCAGGCCGCCTCAACCCGAACCCCACCACTTTGACCTACACGGCAGTCGAAAGCAGCAGCACAATCCCCACGATACATAATGAAGGCCGCCACGGTATCCAGACGCTGCTTGTCAGCTCCACGCAACCTCGTACCCACTCTTCCGCGACACGCCCCAACACCTCGACGACCGTTCTCTACTACACGACCAGCGTCCTCCGAGATGGATACAGCAGCATTTGGCGAACAGCACATTGCAAAGGGCATTGGCCGCCTCACCAAGCATGTATTTGAAGATGGAAAGGGCACATTCATCACCACGGACAAGGGCGTCAAGCTGCTTGACATGACGGCCGGCATTGGTGTTGTGAACCTTGGTCACTGCCACCCCAAAGTCAGCGCTGCCGCAGCGGCACAATGCAACAAGATCACACACGCCCAAGTCAACATTGGCTTCAGCTCCGCACAGATCGCTCTTCTCAAAGAGCTGATTCCGATACTTCCCCACGAATCGCTCGATACCGTCTTCTTCTGGAATTCGGGTGCAGAGGCCGTTGAAGCAGCCGTCAAACTTGCCCGTGCCGCGACGAAGAAGCCGAACATCATCGTCATGCAGGGCTCATACCACGGCCGCACGAACGCGACAGCCTCGATGACGCGATCTAAAACTATCTACGGCGAAGGTCATGGACCTCTGATGGGTGGCGTCTTTGCGTCAGCATTTCCATACTACAGCCAGTTTGGCATGTCTCCAGACACACCGAAGGAGCAACTCGTGGGCCAGGCACTGCTTCAATTGAAGCTTACACTGCAGCAGCAGACGTCTCCCGCAGATACCGCAGCTATCATTCTGGAGCCCGTTCTTGGCGAGGGAGGCTATGTCCCGGCACCACCCGAGTTCCTACACGGCGTCAGGCAGATTTGCGACGAGCACAACGTCCTTTTCATCGCTGACGAGGTCCAGTCTGGTATGGGCCGCACGGGACACATGTGGTTCGTGCAGGAGTCTGGCGTACGACCAGACATTCTCATCTTCGCAAAGGGCATTGCGAACGGGTTCCCTCTATCCGGTATTGCGAGCAGTAAGAAGCTCATGGATCTCCAAAAACCAGGATCCATGGGTGGCACATATGCGGGTAACGCAGTCGCATGCGCCGCCGCAACAGCCACAGTCAAAGCATTCCACGAGGAGAAGATCCTGGACAATGTCGCCGCGCGCTCCAAGCAGATCTTCTCGTTCCTCCGTGATCTCAAAGCTTCTGGCACCAAGGCCGGTAACTTGATCGAAGATGTTCGCGGATCGGGTCTCATGGTCGGTGTCCAGTTTGCAAACCCAGAACTGCAACGCGACTCGTCAAATACTGCTGCGCAACATGCTCAGAGCCAGCCACAAATTGCACCCAAGATTGTGCAGGAATGCGTCAAGCGAGACATGCTTCTCCTCAGCACTTCGGTGTTTGACGTGCTGAGGTTTATTCCGCCACTCACCATCAGCGAGGAGGAGTTGAGCCAGGCTTGTAACATCTTCAAGGAGTCCCTGGAGGCCGTCGCGAAGGAAATGTAGATGTCTTTGGCTTGGTGATGCGATGCGCGCCATGTCGGGAAACTTGAGATCGTTTTTGCTAGCAGATATATACCCTTTTCCGCGTCTGGATGTGCGACCAGTCACAGAACAGTCACTCAATTATTGATGCATCCATTGCTTGAACGATGCGACGGAGCTGCGACCGGATAGAAGTTGGGCAGATCGATCCCGTAAGCCGCCTCGCCTTCGCTGTTCGGAAGGCCGAACACCAATCAGCGGCGTTCGTCTCAGCTGCTGCCAGAAGCGGGCGAACAACCCGCCGACTCGCACAGTCGCGGTGCGCAACACCATGTGTACGAGCAATACTAAGCAGAGCTGGATTTCGCATATGTGAATAGACATGGCAGAACGATGTGTCCATAAAAGATGCAAGAATCACTCAACTCTCAATCGAACACAGTCGCAACCTTCTTCTCTTTCTCCTGACCATACTAAATAACATCCGATTAGCCATCAATGGCTCTCAAAGCAGTCCTCGTCACAGGTGCGACTGGTAAACAAGGTGGTTCAGTCGTTGATGCCTTGCTCAAAGCGAACGCACCCTACGAAATCCTAGCAGTCACCCGGAACGCCCAGTCGTCATCCTCCAAGAAGCTCGAAAAGAAGTCGTCGAGGATCAAACTCATCACTGGAAACCTCGATACAGCCGACGAGATGTTCAAGGCAGCGAGAGAGTCCACCAAGATGCCCATTTGGGGAGTCTTTAGTGTTCAGGTGAGCATGTTTCCAGCAATGATAGTCGAGCTTTGCTGAATCTTCTACAGGCGCTCGGAAAGAATGAGGAGAAGCAAGGAAAGGACCTTGTAGATGCGTCTATCAAGAACGGTGTATCGCACTTCGTCTTCTCTTCCGCGGATCGAGGCGGTGCAAAATCAGACTCGGATCCGACAACCGTCCCCCACTTCATCACGAAACATAATATCGAGCAACACCTCTTCTCCGAATCCAGGAAAGGCAACATGACATATACCGTACTGCGACCTGTGGCATTTTACGAGAATCTGACTCCAGATTTCTTCGGCAAGGTGTTTACAACGAGTTGGGCAATCAAGCTGCCAAAGGAGAAACCTTTACAACTTATCAGTACTAGTGACATTGGGTTCTTCGCCGCTCAAGCGTTCCTCAAACACGATACTCCGGTATACCAAAACAAGGGTATGTCGTTAGCAGGAGAGTCGCTTTCGTTCCAGCAATTCAAGGGAATCTTCGAAAAGCAGACGGGTGAAAAGCTTCCGATGACGTACCGATCTGTCGCCGGGGCGTTGTGCTGGATGTCGAAAGAGCTTGGGTACATGTTCGATTGGTTTCGCGAGAAGGGATTTGGCGCGGATATTGAGGAGTGCAAGAGTATGAATCCGGAGATGAAGGGGTTTGAGACTTGGCTTGGAACGGAGAGTTCGTGGAGGAAAGGCTGAAGGACAATGAATGTAGACGTGGGATGGCAAACTTGACTTAGCCAAATACATGATATGTTCTTATTATGAATTGTAGTACATCTCAATCGATCGTAAACATTATCGTAATAATTCGGACAGCCAGCTTAAGAAGCAAGACATCCTACTCGGTCGACCTTCGCGGTACTAGAGTCTCGACGCTTCTTTTCCGGCTAACCTCATCCCTTCCTCTCCGTCAACAAGTACGCACCACCCTTCTCCTCCTCTACCACCATTGCCGCCAATCGCCGCTTTGAAGTTAGCTTTCGCGTACTCTAGAACTTCGGCATCGAAACTTCCAGGCTGAAGCCATACAGCAGGAATTCCAGCCTCCTTGGCCTCTTTGAGCAACTGCTTCGTCACTGTAGGTGGCGTAATCACTGACAGGGAGTAGCTGGATGCTGGTGGGTCCTGGAGAGCAGTCGGCGAGGGCACGGTGGCGTGAGCACGGTTCAAGATGGTAACACTCGGGCTTCGCGGGTTCAAAGGCGTTGCGGGGAGGGAGTGCTGGAGATACCAAGCGAATACTGCGATATCGTGTTAGAGATGATAGGATCCAGGTAGCACTGGGAGAGGATATTCTAGCGTACTCTTATGTCCGTATTTGTGTGGGTCGGAAGACGCGCCGGCGACCGCAAAGCGCGGGCTTGAGAAAAAAAGTTTCAGGGCTGCCTCCATTTCTGCGTCGCGCTTTTGGCCTCGCGTGGTCGGCATCTGGATGGTTTATATTTTGGAGGGTATGCGATTTACTTATAAAGAGTTGCATTGTAATGGTGAAGGGTACCAGGCTAGAGGGTGCCTTATCGATAACGCTCTATAGCCGAGGCACGCGTCACGTCATCTTCTGCGCTTGCATTGGTGGCATCTTTGCTACGCGCACCGTTTTGCTCCTGCGTTTATCAGCATGCTCACACCATGAGATTTCGTGGTGCTCTCTGACTGGAAAGCGCGTCATTTCTGGGTTTGCATGATTCCCACATCTATCGAATTCTGATAAGAACACTAACATATTTCAGCGGCAAAGCGATGTGAAAGCTCCAAGGAGACGCGCGGGATCTCGACACTCAGCAAAGACTCGTGGATTGAGTCATTCCTCTGCGACTCCGCCTTTCCTTGCTCTCTTGGACCTGCCACATTGAGGCCCTCGCTTCGCTCTTCGACGCTTCCTTCGCTTCTTTGCTCCTCCATACCTCGTTCATCGTCCTGAAATTCCTCGGCTTGCTCTGCATCCTTCACCATCTCGACCGCTGCGGGAGCTCGGAGCACAGGGTGTTCCTTGTTGGACATATCGATTACTGCCAGAAGATCTCCCTTTCGCGTTCGCGGATAATCATCGCATGCGCCCTGCCACTGTCCGGCTCCGACAGCCTCGTGTGCAAGCCGCTGTAGCTGCAGTGTATCGTTTGTGACCCACTCGATACTGGAAAATGGCTTCTTCCGCTGCAACCGGGCAGTGACAGACGGTAGACAGGCAGCGATAAGCATAATCAGGCCTCCGATGGAAAACATTAATATAAGACCGAGTACGTTGAACGAAGTATAGGAATCACTTCGGATCTTCTGACTACCACAGAGCGCTCGTGCTTCCGGAGACGTGGGCGCTGAAAAGAATGGCACAGCCTCTGGGACAACTGGACCGGTCGCTTGGTCGAGTATGGCCCTTTGTAAGTCGGCCATCGTGAATTTGAACCAATGCTCCAGCTCCAGCTCCCACTGATTGTCTGGTAAACCACCTTGCCCACTATCTGAGACATAATCACTCGCGAGAAGCGATCCGCCCTTGAGCTGTTTGACGAGTTCATGGAAGCCACCGGCCATATCCCTGATGGCGCGTAAGGACCAAAGGAATCTCTCAGAATCTTTGGGCTGTGGAAAGAGTGTTGAGGAGGCTATTCTTGTGGCCTCAAATATGCCATTCAGCGGCGTACAGTTTTCGACTTCTTCTAAGGATGGCCGGCAAAACTGGTATTGCTGAGCACATGCTAGTGCTCTGATTGGCAGCTCGGTAGCGTAAGAAGTCAGGTTCCCAAACTTCTGACCGCGGTTGACCACCTTGTCCAGAGCTTCAAACCATAAGTCGGTGACGGGTTCGAGATACCTGATATCCTTCATCTGAAGGAAGTACACACCGAGGTCTGCGTCAGGAACTTCTAGTTCCTGGATTGGCCGCCAGGCATCGTTTGAAAAGACTTCGTCGTTGTTGATAACGTTGTAGCGTGTGACGGCACTTGTACGCATGTTTAGTTGTAGAAGTATTTGATCGACGAGAAGGACTTACGAAACCGAGTACTCGCTTCCTAAAGGTCCTCGATGAGTGTTCGCATCAGCAAACTGAAGAGTGCACTCAAGGTCGTTGCTTTCACAGAAACCTTCATTATAGTGTCCATACAGGAACTGAACACTCCACTGGGGTTGCGTTGAATTTCTGTATGTGTACCCCTCGCCGCGTATTGGGGCACATTCGTTAACGGTTCGATAGAGAAATCTTGAGGAAGGTGGCGAATTGATACCTAGATCAGAGTGACTATTCAGGAACCCGGAATCCAAACGGAGGGCCGCTGTCGGAGAATGACATATCTTGTTTTTGCCCGGGAAGGGGCAGGAAATGCCAGTCGTGACCGTCACAGGGAGGGTATCTCGGACAAATTTGCGGCAGCTATCTGCTGACCCCGACTTCCTATAGCAAACTGACTCATAGTTGGCGCTCGCTCTGGTCCTACTGGCAATATACGATTGAGCTACGCGGTAGTTTTGTCCGGTGAACAGGGAACTGTTCAACGTAGCACACCTGTCACCAACGAGAAGAACCTCGCCACCCCTCGTAGTGGCTACTCGCGAAGAGAATACTCCGGCTGTGCTGAAAGCGCAAAAGGTCGCTAAGCTGAGGACTAGTGGTAATGACACCGATCTGAGTAAAGCGGGCGGAACCACCACCTTCCGCCAGGCCCAAGACATTCTTGATAGTCTCCATAAAGCCGCTGTACTGGTCTCGGAGTTGCGAAGTATCGCTTGCTTTTGGTGGTATAATGCACTTTGTGGTATCTTTCGGCTCATGTTCTGATGGATGGCGAATGAGACGATGGTCCAGAAACAGGTTCCAGTAAACGTAGTGAACAGCGCAAGGAAAGCGATGAGCAGACCGCCATTTTGAAGAGTAGTCGTGAGTGTGAGGCCGGCTATCGAGCCATGAGACCAATTTGTCCAGACTCCAAGGTAAACTGACTCGTGTTCGGATGCCATTGTATCTAGGTGACGTTTTAGGGTGACGAATATTATCTTGGAGATGTACAATAGATATACAGGGTCTTGTTAACGATTGGAAGTAGGTTATTGGTAATAGTATACAGTGTTTTTGTGGAAGGTATGTGTCTAGCTATCGAAGCAGATTGTAAAGAGTTGTGCATCGCCAGAACACGATAAAGTACGCAATGCAGCTCATAACTCTGCTACCTGCTGTCTCTTCTATATTTAACGGACGAGATAGCGTCTGATAGAGCGGTTGCGCGAACATACTTGTCGTTAAGATGCTTCCACGGTGTAGAACGAACCATTGGAAAGGTAGAAGCGACTTGCAACGAGGCGCAGTTTGTTGCGATGATAGCATTAGCCGTATTGGGTAGTAGGCCAGAGCTAAGATCATAGGTTTGTGCTCTTCGAAGTGGGGGCGGGGAACGCGGAGAGATAAGAGGACGAAGGCACAAGGCTGAGCAGCGAAAGTCTCACTGCTTTTCCCACACGAAGATACAGACGTCAACTGTATGGGCAACATATTCCACATTACCTGCGATTTAATGCAGTGGTAAATCTTGGGAGGCTTCTTCACCGCACAATTACATCGAGTTTCAGCTCATGAGGGTCAAAGGCCTTGGACGCCGTGACAATGGTGCCTGCGGATGGGTCAGCCTTCCCTGGATACACAGCATCATGCATATTATTATAAGCTATGCTGTAACACGAAGACGGAGGAGGAGTCGACACATGCACGAAAGGTCGATTTAAAATAGCCCCAGAGAATGAAAGGGTGCTCCCATGAAAACAATACTGGCATAGGGACCGTCTTCATTTGGGGGCTGAAAATTAGCAAACCATGGACTGATACCGAGAATAGTAGATCTGCGAATGTTGTGCGACAGCCGACGGCCTATCATACCGCAGATAGCGCAGCTACCAAGGCTGCACACCATCCTTGTTGATAACTTTGCCGCTATCCTCGTCTCTGTTCCCTTCCACAACATCCTTGATGAACACGCCCCCAATACTTGGGTCGCCCGCACCCCATTTCTTCAACATTTCCGGCCCCATGCCTCCCAATCCCGTAGCCAGAAATCCGGGGCTGATGCCAAAGACTTTGACTCCATCGACGCTAAGACTTTGTGTCCAGTCTAGCATCATCATGTTCATCCCAGCCTTACTCGAGCGATAAGCTGTTTGGGCCATGGATGGTGGCTTGGGCCAACCCTTTGGCGGCGGTGCGTTCATGAGCTTGGAATTGAAGCTACTGGAAGAGGTTTCGAGGGAAGACAGACCAGAAGTCACGAAGAGAAGCCTAGGGTGTTTGGAGGCTATCAATAGGGGCGCGAAAAGATGGGTCACTACTTGGGTGGAAGTGACGTTAAGGGAGTAGCTTCTGTCCCAAGCTGCGCGAATGCCTTTGGGGCTAGGGTCCTTGCGCATGATGCCATCAAAAGATCCGCCTACCACACATCAGTCTGCCGCATTGGAGAGACAGAGAACAGCACATACCGGCATTGTTGATCAGCGAGTCAATGTGACCATAATTGCTCTCGATGTTCTTGAATGCGTTTTCGATCGACGCATCGTCCTCAATGTCGATTTGGATGGGGACGACATCTGATTTGGCCTCTGAGACTTCACCTTTGAGCTTGGAGATGGCATCTTCGGCTTTTTCGAGAGAGCGACTACCCATCAGGATGGTGTGCGGTTGTGGTGAAGCATACAGAGCCTTTACGGTCTCGTACCCAATGCCAGTGTTGCCGCCCGTGATGAAGACGATTGAAGAGTCGGCCATTTTGTGTCAGGTGTCGTCATACAAATTCGTATACTGGTGCGATCCGAAATATCTTTGGACAAGATACCACCGTTTCTTCGTTGGCTCGTTGGCTCTGTCCTCCTCTTTATACCTAGGCACCCGAAGAATCTGCCCAGGTGGTGAGCTTCCTCGCCCGGAGTTAGGAAGACGTCACCCGGACTTAAAGTCCCCCGCATCGCACACAATCACACCACGCGTAAGCTTAATACCTGCATTGAGAAAAATATTGGTACCCAAACATCACTAGTAGATGTGATAAGTCGATCGCACGGTGAGGTGATGACGTTGCCGCCGACATGGATGTTGGACAGCTGGCAATCCGCGACCCCGGAGTTAGCCCGTTGTCCATAACACTCCATTTGAGCCGCGTATTCAACCATTTATTCGTTTACAAGCCAGTATCGAAGACGACCTGGATGAAGAATACACCGAGGGCGACTGATGCGTTTTCTACATTACTGCCTACCACTGGAACACATGTTGGAAAGAGCTTCCCCATGACTATACCCTATACGATAATCTACATCGCGCACGCGTAGAATGCACCTGGCACAGGGATCGAGCATAACCCTTCAGTAGGCACATCCTAGATAAATCCGTGACAAAAGAAATGAAAGGAATTTAGCTGCTCATCTTCCCACTGTCTAAACGGGCTCATCCACTTTGACGGCTTCCATCATTGCTGAAATTGCTGATAAAAACGACCAGGACGGCGCAGTATGCGGCACTGGCTGCAAAAAGCTCATGTCGCTTCGCTTTTGTGAGCAAGCTCATGGCAGCAGAGAATAGCAATGTGAACACAACCAGAATCCCAACGGCGTCGAAGGTGGAGTTACGATCACCCACCGATGTCAGCTTGTACATGGCAACAACCGGGAGTACCAGGAGGATAAAGATGATGAGTGTAATGATCAGCCCAACAAGCTTCTTTATGCGAGACTGAGAGTAGTAGTGAACATGCTCGTCATTCGTCTTGTCGCGAAGTTCTTTCGTTGCGAATACCCTCTATGTTGTCTTTTAGCACACATCTGCAAAGGGTGGGAACGACTCACCTGGACGAGGCGACAATGTACCCTCTGGATGCAGGATTCGATGAGTCCGTCGAAACCGGACCATTCGCGACCGTGTCGGAGTGAAACAAGGTCTTCCTTACGCTTGATGAACTGCTCTTCTAGCTCGTAGCTAAGCGGCTTCTTGTTCCAGAACCATGTGCGAAAGCTGCGGTAGTCGCGGTTGGATGGCCGCTGGAAAGCGTTCAGCTCTCTAGTTTTGACGAGAATCTCATCTACATGCAAGACTTAGTAAACGTGATGCAAGGCGAAACGGTGAACAACCGACCGTAGCTCACGAGTTTGCTCCTGATCTTTTCTAGGAGGCTAGCACGAGGGCTGACTATGCCTTGATCCTTCGCAAACCTAAGATCGTCCTTCCGAGACCGCAGCCGATCCTCTCCTTCATTCTCTAGGTCTACCTCTTCTAAATCCTCTTCCAAACAACGTAGCTCGTCCTGCAAGTCGAGTATGACGCGAGCGTGTAGGTAACTGAACCCGCGATAGATGGACCAGCTGGATTCACTCGACTGGAAAGCCGCTTGTAGGGGGTAGCCCGTTGGGTACTCCTGTACTGCTTAAAGAGTTAGCAATGAGAATAAGGCTGAGTTGAGTGGCGGAGCTTACACGGTATGGTCTTTGTCGTCTTGATTTCTGCGTCGATCTGTGCACGCGACAATTTTGGACCTAGTCAGTTGTATTAATACCGCACATCAGACCTTGCGATGAGGCGGAGCACGAACGAATTGCCTCCTTGTTCACTAGCGTGACTGCACGACTGGTGATGTCCACGTCGATAATAGCATCTCTTGAGCTATCCGATCCACATTTTTCAACGTCGACAAAAGGAGTGGAGGGCTGCATATTGAAAAAAAAAGCACGCAATGTTTCATTAGATGGGCAAAATTGCTTGACAGAAGCCGCAGAGAGACTGGAGCTTTAACACAATGTGGTCGTTACATCAGGCTGAGATCTGACAGCTGACTATGGAAGCAGGCCTTTTCATTGGGAAACGCTAGCGTTCCGGTGAAGAGGACTTTCAAGCAGCCCTCAAGTCATCCTCGGGAAACCAGGCTCCTTGCGCGTGCAATACGCCATCATAGTAAAGTTGGTATTTCCACGAACTAACAGGGCATTGGCTCGCAGCGACCGTGAATGTCTTGAAGAATGTTCTCGTGCCGCCTTTTACTACTGGTTCTGTGACTTTCATCTTGACTTTTTCTCCATCTTTGAAGCCTGGTTCACGCTTTGCGAGACTGGTCAGCTTATTTTCGATACAAGCAGCGCAGGGGCCGACTCACTTCTTCGGCATTCTCGTCCCGCGCCACGTTGGCTTTCTTCCGCTCGCCCTCCGTCACTGTGTCCTAAGGGAACGCGGAGGACTCCGGTCAGCGTGAAGCCACTCAGATCTTACATGGGATGGAGGGGTTCGTGTGACCTACCTGGGAGGACATAGTAGTCATTCAGTACCCTCGTGTCAAAGCCTAATCGTCTTGTGTACAGACTCTCTAGTCTGCGGATGGTGAGGCAGCGAGGCAGCGAGGCAGCGAGACAGCGAGGCAGCAAGGCAGACTTATGTACTGCCGTTGTTCTTATAACATAGCCTCAAGACAAAGCAATTTATGTAGGCAATCCTGCGGGTAATCATAGACCTCACAAGCTGATGGGCCTTCAACCCAAGATTTGAGCCGCATGATCTCCGTTTGTCGAATCAAACGTGAGGCGTTGGGTCGTAGAGGAGGGTCGACCTACGCTGCGGTTGGCGAACCAAGTGGTGGCGCCGGAGGACGATAGCGGGGTCGCGTCAAGGTTCCCCAAGCCAATAGGTAACAAGGCAAACCGATAGGTAAACTAGACGAACATGTGTTCGAGCTGTTCAACATAGATGATGGGCGATTGCGCTGAATAGGATGTACACAGCCACACGAGGACCTTTGCAACGACTGGGGCTGCCGCAGCGAAGTGCGCGATAGGATTAAATAAGGCCACGGCTTCCTGCTGTACCTCCCAGTAGTTGAAGCCTTCTCGTCATGACAGCCTCACGCCCGTCCGGTGTACGACAGGTGCACGCAACATGTGTCAATGCCGGTCAAAGCCCTGCACCAATGACCCTCCCACGTCAAAACTCCCCTACCGTTGCCCAAAGCGGAGCCTTGCTGCGTCCTGGCGATGATGCAGTGGCACTCAAGCGTGAAGCGGAAAGGCGAACTCTGTTCCAGAAAACATCCAATAATGCGCTCGACATACCGAATGGATACCGTAAGGTTGAAGTGCTCATCCTCCGGTGGGATGAAAGCATCGATGAGTTCAAAGACGGGCACAACAAGGAGGTGACTTATACTGCCCGTCAATACGAAAGACTGATACTAACATGCTGTCTAGGTTCAGAGGCTGAAATGGTTATTCTCCAAAGGCCTTGGCTATGGGGTCACAATCGCGAATATCAAGAACACTCGCAACCCCCAGGTCGCGTTCAACCTCGAGATCCTTCAGCATGTGCACAAACATGATGATGAGGACAATCTTCTCATCGTTTATTACACAGGACACGGTAGCCAAGTTGTTGATGGCAACGTCCGAAACCTGGAGCTATCCGCGTAAGTTGAATAGACCCGGGTCAGTTGCGCGAGGCTGACAGGGCGTAGGACAGAAGGATCGAGTGTCTCCGGTAATTTCGCACCAGTCGCTTTCTGGGGCCAAGCAGAAGAGCCTCTACGCACCCTTGCCACGGCTGATGTGCTGTCAATCCTAGACTGCTGTTGCGCTAGTACTGCAGCCGTCAAGGGTAGAAGCACCGAGCTGAGAGCATACCAGCTGTTGGCAGCATCGACATTAGAAGGCTACACGAATGAGCCTGGGGAGAAGTCGTTTACTACGGCCTTCTGTGACTCGCTCGAAGAACTGATCGAGGAGTCTAAAGAAGAGAGTTTTTCCGTCATCAAGCTCTGGGAGAGGATCAACACTAAACGAGCATCCAATGCTGCACTCACATGGGATCGCCTCCAACGATTCACGCGGAACATCGACCTGTACCGCCTCAATCCCAACACCAGAAGAGACGCATCATTCCAGAGACGGGATGCCGAGAAGTCTTCCCTACTGTTAAGACTATCCCTGAGAACGAGAGACCTGGACGACGTCAGGATTGACAAGCTTGCCCGACAATTGCATATCGCCTGCAAGACGTCGGGTATCCCTGTACGTCAACTGGAATGGGTGAAAATGGAGCAGCCAAATCCTGCAAAAGCCTTTCGGAAAGCGGTAAGGAAAGTGCAAGACAACTTGAAACACGAGAGCGCTCCTGGGAAGCCTAATGAGCAACAAAAGCAACAGGTAGAGGCACATGCAGACCAGGCGCCCTCGCCAGAACCTGAAGCGCGCGCACAATCCATGACAGTAGGGAGGGAGTCATTTCCACAAACTCGACCCGAAAAACAAAAGCTTCCGGGTCCGAACCACGAACTGTGTGCGACGTCAAGAGGCAGCATATTCTGTCTTCTGCGCATCTGAACAGGTCGGTGGGTGGCTATGGTGACTTAATCGATCCAGTTGTTTGGTGGCGGCGTTGGCAGATCACAGGTGAAGGATGCCCGGGTGTGCACGGGTGGGATTGATCGCGGCTGGTTGCAAATAGATGCGACGCGGAAGAAGATATTGATACCATAGACTTGTAGCTTAGTTGTTAGAGAGATAGTAGTGGTGCTTGAAGTAGCGCTGAATATGCAGCGTGAAGTATGAAGAGCTGGCTTCGAAGAACCTTCCAAGGTTGGATCCGGACGCGTGACCTCGTGACGGATGATCTACGCGCTTGGCTGAAACAGGACAGCTCCGCCGCTATCTCGGCATCATCGCGTCAACCCAGCCACCGTGCCAGCTGCCATTGACGTTATCACAGCTCTTGCTACCATCTACACTCCAGCAAACATGAAGTCAACGACGATCTTACTACCTCTGTACACTGCAGCCCTTGCAGCTGCATTTTCGCATCCCAAGGACCCCCAGGCGGTCCTGCAGGAGCCGCAGCTTACTATCATCGAGCCAGACGAGTATCTCATCGAGCTGTCACCGGGTGAGACAAGATGGGTTACAGAGGATGAGAAATGGGAGCTACGCAAGGTATGGCCACCCGGCACCGACAGTGGACGATGTGGAGCCTGCCGCTGACATGCTACAGCAAAACATTAACTTCTTCGACATCACGCACAATGAAGAGCTCGGCACACTGGATCGCCGGTTCAAGACCGAGAGCGTCAAGTTCCCAGAAAAGCCTGTACACAACGAGACCATCGTTCCCCTGCTCAAGAAGCTGGAGAAGAACAACATGCGCGAGCATCTCGAGACCTTCACCTCTTTCCACACGCGATACTATAAGTCCAAATACGGAGTCGAGAGCTCGGCATGGCTCCTTGGCCAGGTCAACAAGACTCTTGCGGATGCAGGCGCTGTCAAGGCCTCCGTGAAGGCGTTCCCGCACCCATGGGGCCAGTCCTCCATCATCGCCACCATCCCTGGCAAGAGCGACAAGACAATTGTCATCGGCGCTCACCAGGACAGCATCAACCTCTTCTTCCCAGCTCTCCTGGCCGCCCCAGGCGCCGACGACGACGGCAGCGGTACCGTAACTATCCTCGAAG
>Ga0265797_10004522_pt1 | contig 21154 bp, 25 predicted proteins | sample P2T30metagenome_FD_192433 | JGI IMG/M metagenome (GOLD analysis project Ga0265797, IMG submission 192433) | Plant litter microbial communities from East Loma Ridge, Irvine, California - P2 T30 | ecosystem: Environmental > Terrestrial > Plant litter > Unclassified | place: USA: California...
CCCACACAGCATGTTTGGTGGCGGGACTCCCTGTCTGCCTGTTTTTCTAAGTTAACCTCAGGAAACCAGATGCAACAATAGAGAAGTTAACGTACTTCTAAGTGTTCCATCGATGATGCCTGGTTTGGCCCTGAATGACTCATTATGGCGAAAGTCAGCGAAGTGCTCCGTTGCATAGAGAAAGTAGCGGGGCGAGATCTTGACGGTCTTAAATACCGTATCGACATACAGACTTGTCTGCTTATCGCAGCTATTAACGGAGTCGCGGAAGAGATCGGGGCTCGGAAGAGGCGATTACGGCTGTGGAAGAGAAGGATGGGTGGAAATTCCTCTGCTTCGCACCGCAGACTAGCGCTTTAGGTCAAACATGCTTCCACTAGGATCCGGGCCTACTTTTTACACTAGTCAGGCTAAACTAGGCTCTAATCATGAAACAACCTTGGAAGTTTGACGTTGCATTGTCTAGCGTTGTGATCCACCTGTACCTAGGTAGATACACCTGACACTGCACTCGGCTTTTTCTGGTCTAGCAGATACTATATTGGATAGTGGATTTATGAACAATCATCGAAGACCTCGGGAGGTACGGCTGCACTAGTTCGCAGCGGTACGGCCGGGAGGCACTGCGCTAGTGGAAATGGCGCTTTGGGGGCGGCACCCTGCTAGCCTTGCTCAACGACCGCAGCTTTGGAAGCCAAGGCCGTGAATTCGATCTGTCCAAGTTTGATACTGCACAGTGAGTCGCAGTATCTGTCTGACTCGCAAGATGAGTGCCGGTTCGATCCGGAGGCGGTGGGCCTTTCTTTCCCTGGTCAAGGCGTTCTAGGACAGAATTGTTGATGGCGGCTTCTTTGTCGCGCTGTGCCGCTGACTATAAGGGCTTGCACCTTTCGCTAGGTCCTTGATTAGCACCTATCATGGCTTCGAGCGATCAGAACGCGTGGTTCTCCGAACGACCGGCCTTATTTTCGTCTTTGGACGCAACGATAGCCGCCGGGTCATCCATTGCTTTCAGTCCTAACCTGCCGCCTATTCCGGAACAAGAGTGGGACTTCGGCTGGGAAGAAACTATGTTGTCCTTGCCAGATCCGTATGAAGGCTTCGAACAAGCTTCCACCACTACTTTTGAGCCTACTGCCAACGAAAATACACCGCCTCGGACACACGAGCAGCTGGCCAAGTTGCAAGATGAGGTCCGGCAGCTGCGTCACGACATCATAGAGCTGCAAGGCATGTTCTGTAAGCGGCTAGATAGCATGGAGGCAAGCATTGCCGTGGCTCAACGCTACGTCAACAACTTAGTGCCTTGGTCGATGGAAGTTCACGAAAAGTATTCGAAACTACTGGCGATGGCGTCGAAGCAGGAAAAGCAGGTGACAGATAGTGCTACATAATTTGGTCGATAAGAATAGCTCGCTACCTTCTACTTTCTTGCATTGTCGCTTACAATAGCCTGATGTCTACACCTGCAACTTCTAACCACATACATCTGAAGATGTCATGCTCAAGGTCCAACGGAGACTGTGCGGCCATGTAATCCTGTTTGTTCATGGAGTGGCGACTTGGACACTATCGCCCCACGGCTACACAGTTTTCGCCCGTCTCCGACGGGCTTGGTCATATCGCCTTCGTTCGGCGATGCTATCTTGAGTAAAACGATCATAGCATTTGCAATCCGTTCGCTCTTTTTGCAGCTTTGATGGCATTGCCCGCAAATATCGGAGAAGCGCATGTACTGGCATACAAAGTTTCATAGCTCGGTGCGAGCTCCAGAATTGGAAAAGTTCAAGAAGTTAATGCCAAAGAGGCAAAGGCGATTTGGATTGAGTGCTCAGTGTATGTCTTAGCTCCACCCGTGACGGATGGCTTAATTTCACTCTAGAAGGGTGTATCCCAGAGCTACAGTATATAGTGTCTGATAACCTTGTTTACCGGCTCATTGTAAGCGCCTCCTTTTTGAGGACTTCGTTTTCAAGAGCACAGTTCTCTTCCTTTTCCTGCTGCTGTCGCACTGACAGCTCCTTGCACCTGAACAGTCCGTGGTCTGATGGTCTGGTCTGCCAAACCCAGCATCTAGCAGCTGAAGTTTCGTGAATTGGGTCATAGATTGCGGAAATCCACTGATCCTGTGCTTACCCAGCCGGCTGCAGTGTAGGTAGATAGATATGCGCTGGTCGACATGGTGGATCCTAAGATTCACGTCCTTGCTATAACGGCCACATACAGTGCAGAGACTGTTACCACCGACATGGCCCAAGCTGGTTCCATCTTCCATAGCAAAGCAGGCCGTTGGATATTCCTGGATGATTCTTGCCACCAGTGCGCGCGTGTCTGGGCTACGACTGCGGATGGAACCCGAGCATACTACCGAAGCCCTCTTTGCGACTGGCTTCCGGTGAAGAACGAAGAAGAATGAGGCAGCAAAGAGGGCCTGCGTGATGTTGGAGAAGTCGTGACCTCGTAGAAAGGCAGCAGCCAAGTCTTCCAACTCGGGTATCTTGCCAACATCATCGAGAGGCGGCTCTTTAGTCAAGGCTATGTTGATGCGAAAGTACTTGTGCCGCTCGTCTCTAGGTACTCTATTCACGTGGTCATCCCAGCCGCTTTGAGCGTTCAATACGGCGTTGAAAAGCCGGAACAAACGTGGAAGGAAGCGATCGCGCATACCCAGTCTCCTAGACACAATCTGAGGTGATCCTGGGTCTCGAGCGAACCCCGTACCAATGGAAAGAGCCAGGTCAGGCGTAGTGCCCCAAATCGCTTGGGCCTCCCACTCGGCGGGATCGATGGGGTTATTGTGCTTCCCGGCACCGCCATCTTGCAGAAATCCCAGTCCCTTGATGAACTTGGCCGGGAAGTACGACGGAGCAGCGGATGTGGCCCTAGCTCTGAATATCATGAGTTTGGAAGTGAAAAGCAGGATACAGAACGTACGCATCGCAGATGAGAGTCTCGTCTTCTATGCGAGAAGCTCGATGATGTTTGTAGCCTGCCGTCCTGTGTTAGTCTCATACTCGAAAGTAGGACCGAACATCTCACCTTGCCTGGCTCCCGCTCCATTGTAGTTGGAGAGGATACAGAGTCTGGCGCTGGACACAGTCATGGTGGTTACTGCCACCTTTGCCCCCATAATCCCTCCAGGTTCTGGGCAGCCAAAAAGAGGGGTGTCTGACCCAAAGGCCTCTTTCACGCATGCTTCCATCTCGGCAGCTCCATAGAAGCTGTCTGTTAACAAGGACGATAGAAAGCCGCACATTCTTGCGAGCGGACTATTTCCGAAAGGTTGACGAGGACGGAAGACACGGTTGGCCAGCTGCTTGAAGAGGGCGATGCACTCGTCCAGGTTCCGGCGCAAAAGAAACATCAGCGCGATGAGGCCACCTGGATTTAGTGGTAAGTTATCTGTTTACCTGTAGTTATCGACAAGGAAGCGCTACGTACCTGTACTAGTCCCCAGCGTCAAGTCAAACTCGTCGTAGATGGGATACGGAAGGTTTCGATACTGATCGAGCGCGCGTAGTATTTGCAGCGTGAATATTCCTCGGATACCGCCGCCGTCAAGTACAAGCACCCGACCTCCTGCGGTTGGCGGCTTGAGACGTATCAAAAGCTCACTCTTGGAGTGACACAAGATGCAATGAGAGATGTAGTAAGCGTGTTCCATCTCCTGTCTTCTTGACCCAAACTTGCAGATGCAGGAGTCACATAGCGCGTGTCCACAGCGCAAGCTATGTTCAGGCTTGTGAAAGAGGCAGTAAAGACATATTTGAGCGCTGTAGACGGTGTTCCAGTCAATTGGAATTGTTTGAAGATTCCTCTTATGCAGCTTTACTGCCGTGAGCGTCTCTCTGTCGAATACGGCGCAGAATCGGCTGAAAGCGCCCCTCAGCTGTGTACAAAAAGCAGCTGACGAGAAGCTATGCTCAGCAGGCAGCGTCGAAAAGGCCTTTTGGCAGTGGGATTGGTACAGTGCCTCGAAGATTGCCGACGGTGGGAAGCCTATTGGTTAGGATCGAAGCATTGTGACGGAACTAATAGACGCTTACGATGCATGCCGGGCGGGAAGCTGTCTAGAACGAGTGCAGATGCCACGTATTCCAATGCAGCTTCCTGGTTTATGCGATTAGCTGCGCACAGCCTTACAAAGTCCCGTAGGTAGAGCCAAAGATGGTCATGTATTCGGTTCCATTGACGCGTAGCGAGGATGAAATTGAATGGCGTCGAGGCGCATGTCGCAACATGTACCAATGCCGAATTGAAAAGGATATTGAGATGGTAGGCCGAGTAGAGCGTCTTGGAGGCATGTCTGCCTTTCCTCACCAACTCCACACTGCTATCTAGGACTTTTTTCAGTTTGAAGAACCTGGAACAAGACAGTGTTTTGCGATCGTCTGCAGGCAGTACCACGCGCTGTATACTACCAAACATTGATAGGTCCAGATTACCCTTGCGCCTGTACCGGCTCCTGCTGGCAAGGATGACCTGCGGCTTCCAACCCTGCGAAAGACAACTCTGACGTGCACACCCTTGGAGGAACCGGACGCCTTCCTCACGGGGGGAGAAATCATCCAAGAAGAGACAGACAACGTCGACAAATGGCAGAAGTAACTTGCCAACGACGGTATCCAGTAACGAGTTGGCTGCAACCGCGGACGGACATTCTGACAGCCACATGACTTTATGGCGCGAACGTGCGAAGTGATCTTGCGGCGGCTTCTGTTTGTTGCCGGCGTTATCAATGTCTAGGCTTGCGATCAGTAGCGGATGTTCGTTATCCAACGTCGAATCATCTGCCTGTAATTGTGCGATACCGCGTGACCTTACATGGCTTCCCCTTGGCAGCAACGCTTGACGCGCGGCTTCTCCCTCCTCCTTGCCGATTAACAACACGGTAGAAGGGAATTGTGTATGTGGGTTGGAGAGGTTGGCTGTAGCCAGCTCCAGGCCATCTCCAGACGCCAAGAACCAATCGGCTCCTGTTTGGAAGCCGTACAGCCAGTCTGAACTGGCATGTGGCGGCATAGTGAACTACCCAAGATTAAGGAGATAGGTTCCTCTCACGCGCATGAACTCATTCGTGCCTACCTAGGTATATAAATACTCCCCAAAAAAGAGCAGATTCTTGCGAGACGCACTTTCACGGTGGGCACCCGCAGTGGCACCATATCTATAGTCAAACCGAACCATGCTGACGGCAAAAACAAGTTCCCAGCATGAGTATCCAGCTCGAGATATCTCGACATTACCTAGGAACTGCACAGGTCAGACTACCAAACTTACGCTATAGTTCATCTAGCACAGAACCCGACGACTGCGTCGGCTGCTGCCTGTCCGATCTGGAACACAACTTGCCTGCTCTCGTTAGTTATGCTGAGTACATGACTTACTTATCAAACGCTGGTATATCTCTCAATGCCTTGTTTGCCGTTGGACGTGCTCCACGGCTTGCTCTTCCGAGTGATGTTCAATTACCATGCCTCCACGGCCACTTCAGGTTGGAGATCGCAAAACGAGACGAGCCGCAAAGTGAAGATGAATGGTGGCTCGTTGATCTGTACAGTTCAGGTAAGAAAACCGCCCGCTTACCTATCGTCAGTTGTTGAGCGACACATAGACGCACCCACGGCTACGTTGGCTCAGATTCGTCAGTGGTACAGGCGGCATACGCCGCTGTGTGACGGAGAGAAGTTCCTACACATTCGGTTCAACGAGCGCGAGAAGACCTACGCTGTCGCCTCACGATGGACGAAACTGCTGGGAGCCAAGGCGAAAAGTCTGCGACAAGTTCTGCGCAGTGAATGGCTGCGTGACTGCCTTGAGAGACTAGAGCCGTTCCGCGCTCTATGGACGAGTTTCCAGTTGGGCTCTTTCCCACTCATCCTCAGTTGGCGATGTAGACAGGTACGGCTCCTTAAAAGCAAAGCACATCGTGTAATTTACTCTTCTAGGAGGTCGAGCACTATCTCGGCCAGATGTACGAGATCTGGTATACGATCACAGGTGACGACGCTCATCTCTGTGATGAGTACACTATCAATAAGCTCGGGGGCCTCGCACCTCTCTGGAGTTCTCGCGACCGCTCGATGATCGAAACGCTGTTCGCCACACACCAGATCTTCCCTCGCGCACGCGACCGTAGAGTGCGCGCTCAGATTCTCGAGAGAGTTCTTGCTGTGCGGGGGCTTATTCTTACTTTCCAGACCTTCTTCAAGCACGTTAAGATATTAGGACCTGTCATGCTTCCTTTGAGAGCGTTGTTCTCGACAGACGAGCTATGTCCTCGAAGGGATGAGTTCAGCCTAGTACCCAGACACTTACCCTCGGTGAGAGACATCCTACTCCAGCATCGCTACGAGCAGTCTGGAGAAAATGGCCGACAATGCTTGCTTCAATACAGCGAACATGATGAGCGCTTCTTTGAGTGTAGTAGTCCTGGCCTGTACGCGTACTGGCAACTCTGTCTCTATCTGCTTCGCCATGCACGCGGCCAATGGGGGTCCCACCAGAAAACACGCGAACAGACAGAGTCGCTAGATCGTCCTGGATGGGTGATTCGGCTCGGCCACTTTGCGCGCAGGCTTGGTTTCGAGTCTGACCAGATCTCGTCTCTCTGCAATCAAGATCCCGACCTTTCGCAGATTCGCATGCATATGCTCGAAGAAAGACCCAGCATCCTTTTCTCAGCACCGGCCGACAAGTTCAGCGCAGAAATTGATTCGCGCCAAAGAGGCCAAGCAATCTTTGCGCCTCGCCCACCTATTCTTACTCCTTTGATGACGGCCGACAATGAGACTGCAGTCCGGGCACCCAAGAGCCACCCAGCGTTGTTTCTTCCCACGATATGGGACGCTCTTACCCAAGAGCCCAGGTATTCTTTGACAGAGTACGGAACACTTGTGTTGACGGTCATGTCTTTCTTCGGAAACCTTGGATCAGGCTCTATCAACGGCGTCCGCGAAGGGTCTCCACCACCCCGGTCACTACTACGCTCTTCTTCTGTTTACTCGGTGCCCGTGTATCCTGACCATCTAGCAAGGTCCCATGGCGCCAACATCACATTCTGGCATCTGCCCCGGACTCGGGACATGCATCCGATCGCGGAGCATAGGTGTGAAGCAACCAAGGAGGACATTAAGAAAGCCGTCCATATCATTCGCGCCCAGGGTATGGCACCTCTGTTTGCTTTGGTGGACAGAGACGGGCGTCTTAGACTCTGCGACCCTTCGCAGATCATGCATCGTCGCAAAAGATCCAAGCAGTCGAACGATGTATACTACTTGTATAGCGATGAGAACAGCAAAATCTGGATTATGAAGCACCTCGGTAGTCACCGGGGTTAGCACTTGTCACCTGATCTGCGGCATCAAATTGCTCTATTGGATAAGGTGATTGTGACCTCATCATATTCTTTGGTATAGATCGTCGTTTCCCAGCTCTCCGGAACGGATTTATTGTCAAGTTGATTAAGCCGATATTTGGCCGAAGCGGCATGTTGGGGACAGCCGAAACTGACACTAGCTGCGGCATGGTAGCGTTGGTTGAAGAAGCAGGCAACCCGAGTTCTTACGAAGCTACCTAGGTATCAGGTGCACAGTTGTGGCACAGCACTGGTATGTAGGTATTAAGATCAAGTGCCTTTCCTATGGGTGCATACAGTACTACACCCTGCAGAGCACCCTGCAGATCAGAGGCTATGCACCGATCAACGATGCCGGTCACGATGGAGAAGACTAGGCAACGAGTAAAGCAAGCGTGCAACCGGTGCCGAGTCAAGAAGACAAAGGTATGTGCTGCCTCTATTGATGAAGTGGAGCACACTGCTGACCTTGATGTTGTGTGATGGCGGACGTCCATGCGACCGATGTCGAGCCGAAAACTCGTTATGTGACTATCGCGAGGATGCGAGTCACTCGCGGAACCGAAGTTCACCGTAAGAAAACTTCATAGTAACAAACTGGTCTCTACTTTCGGCTCACACCGACCGCAGGGTGGCGCTCCTCGAAGAACAGAACAAGCAGCTACGCGACACAGTCCAAAAGCTATATGACTACGCCCGGGCTGGTTGCAGCCTGCCATCACTGCCAGCATCGAGCATGAGAGATGACCGCCCGCTCCTGCACGATATCGTAGCATACGTAAGAGCACTGCCTGTAGACAATACTAGCGGGCATGAGCAGGTCTCATACCAGATTCCGGGGTTGAATGCAGCGCCCACAGTGTCTTTGTCACGACCACAGTCAGAGATCTCAGCGTGCCCAGGCTTCGTCGCAGCAGCCCCGCAGCCGGACACTATCATGGCCTCGACCATGCAACAAGAACTGTTACCAAGAGAGTACGGCCCCGCACAAACAGGATATGACTCTGCCGAAAGCAGACTGTACATGCAAGAGTTTTGGACGCTCATGGAGGTGGATCCAGCTGAGGCTGCGAGAGTGAACGATTGGTTACTGAATCAAACATTAGAATAGATGTATATACAGCCACCAGATCTAATCTTTCACATCTCAATCTGCCTCTGTACTCAGGATGAACGCTCTTACACCGTCTTCGCCGAAATCACAGACACGTTATCCTCAAAATCTAAGTAATCATCCAACATGGTCTCTACCGGTCCGCTGTGGGTTTCGATGTCTTCAAACTCTGTGCTGCTGGAAGAAGCACGTTCCAAGTCCAGATCGTCAACGTCTATCGAGTCTTTCGACATCTGCCCGTCCTCTGCCATCTGGATCTCTAACCGCTTTACCTCATGGCACGCGTCTAGCTTCACAATCTCGTCCGTGTCATCTTCCTCCATTTCCATAGTAGTGCGGACGTAACGATGGATGCCTGCCGTCGCTTCCTTGATCGCTCCACTGGCGTCTAGCAGCTGATCCCTCTGAAGGTCTACAGCGCTTCTCATACTTCGCAGGCGAGCCTCGATCTCTTGTAGGCTGGGGCTGTCTTTTAGGATCCACACGGCTACGTCGCTTCTCTCCTGTAGATGGAACGTTTCATCGCTGCCCGGCGAACTCAACAGTGTGCCTGCCACTTCGGCGCGGCACGCAGCCCCGCGTAGCATCAGATTGGCTGTAAGGAATTAGCAAACCTCGTCGTGTTCGCAACAGCCAAGTACCTACCTAAGAGCAGAAGACACTCTGCGTCACGGCCACTAGCGATCAAGTTGGTGGGCAACGTTTCCAGAGGGAGTGGGTGAAGGAGAAACACTTCTCGGCTCAGTTGCTCGTATTTAGAAGAGTCCAGGGCCTTCGCGACGCGAAAAAGCATTACGAGCTTGGCCGTAGAAAGCGTTTCTGGCCGTAGCGTTTGAACGATAAAACTGAACGCCACAGTGTTGTGTACGCGAGATGTAGCAGGGATTTTGTATCGTCGGATGGCCTCGGCCATGTTCACGAGTGTTTCGAGAGTTATGTGGGCCTGAGGTATGAAAGAACCATGAGCCGACTGACATATCAGATGGAATGCCAGAGGATCTTCATCGGGAAGCTCAATACTCTCACGCGGCACGCCGTGCTGAGTGGTAAAGAGCTTGTAGAACTCCGGTGAAGTTTGAGACATGACCGAAGCGGAGACGAGAAACCGGGCCTGCTGGATCTGGACCTCGACGTCGCCGTTCTCGTACGAAATCATGCCGGGGTGGGTAGATTGCATTGCTTTCAAGTAGTTGGGAGGGCTGTTGGAGATGATCCGCATCGCAACCTTTTATAGGGTCGTGTGATCGGAGATACACGTGCTGACAATGCAAGTTGGAGAGCTCTTTGTTCGCCTCAGTTTTCTCCAGGCCGCATGCTGCTAGTCGCTTCTCTCTTTCGTCCCATGATACCGCGGTGACGCGCAACCATCGAGCGACTCGTGACTTCCGAAACCCATATGCACCCCATCCAATCAGATCCTTTCGAAAAGAGAAGTAAGGTCAATACAGAAGCTTGCTAGTGCTGGAACGTTCTGCTATTTCGGATGTTGGCGTATACCATGAATCCTGGAAGGTGACCTGTGAATCGTAACGCTGGCATGAAATTCCAGACGCCCGCTGTTGGGAACCAACATCTGACTCGTCAGTTCTATCTGTTCCGTCGTAGCTGCCCTCGAGCCGGTGGGTTCGTTCGGCACCGGTCTTGGCGCTACGGAGTTCAGCGGCTGGAACACCAATGAGAGAGACGCCCGGTTCTCCGGACCCCATGCACGGCGGCAGTTGGCGATATCTTGCGCATGAGACTTCCGCTCGGGCCGTAATATCCCGAGCGTCTAGGTCCACCCAAAGTTCTTGAATTAGCTTGAGATGCGCGAGTGCGCTCACACATGACTCGGGCGCAATCTCGCTGATGGAGCATCCATGCACTAGGTTTGGAGACGCAGCCGGAAGTGATCACGTGAAGATTAGATTGGTTGGCTATGATGCGCATTGGGAACAGGTCCATGAACACCAAAGCTATCGCAATTGTACCATATACGAAGGAACAATCTCAATGGCCAGCCTAAACCAGTGTTACAGACAACAGGCTGAGCCAAAAGATCGCTCTTTCCCTTCTAAATAGATGTGCGAAAAGTATCGCTAGCTGTTGCATGCCTACAAAGAAATTTGTGGATTCGGAAATTTCGGTTGCCCAAACCCTATCGTAGATGTACCTTGCCCGATGCGGTCACAACTGCATCCGTGTCGGATACAATCACATCTTTCAGTTCTTCCCTGAGCTGCAATGCTCGAGCAGAGCCTAGTCCGCGATCATCGCTGGGGATGCGAACTGCCGGGGTTGACGTAAGCGCCGTATGCAAAAACGGAGTAATCGGCGTTGCATCCTTGACTAGCGTGTTCCTTAGTGCAATGGTGGAGAAGCTCAGCAACGGATTGAATGCTTTGCAAAGTAAGTGATGGTAGATAACGGTCAATCCTGTAGCAAGTATCATGACACACGCCTGACCGACACACATGGCGCTGCCTTGCGAGTCTCGTACAAGGAGGAACAGTGCTGCAAGACAAACTTGCATCAGGTACAAGCCTGCCAAAAGATGTTTCAGTGCTTTAGGATAGAAGAGGCCCCCGTGATCCTGCTCAGTAAGGAGTATACTGGAGTGGGAGTAGATGACCCAGAACAAGCCAATGGTGAGAACCTGAATGGGAAGGATGATGGGCGAGATGATAGCGTAGAGGAGTCCTGTCTCTCTAAGTGTTTGCTACACTAGCGCCTCTAGTGTTGGGACTTACCGATACAAGAGAGGTTTGTGAAGATAGGTACGAAGGTGCCCCATTGCAGATCCTGACCTCTCTTACGCATTATCATTGGTGTGACAGACTGGTCAAAAATGGGGCCAAGTATGAATTTGCCGAGTAGGCGATCCGTCCGCAACAAAGAGCTGGCGCTTACGGACAGACCTTGCAAGAGAAGGTAGGAGAGGAAGTAGTTGCTTGCTTTCGGCAGGTTTTTTGCCAAGGTCGCGGCTAGGGGAGCCCCACTTGCCATTTCGTTCGTGATAGTAGTAAGGCCTGCGGACAAAGACACCACGAGGGTGACCTGAACAAAGAGAAAGTAGAAGTAATAGTCTTGCATCTTGAGATCGATATGGCTCCTGGAGGCGAGACCCTGCTTTCGGACTAGATAACCTAGCGCGGAGACAAACCCCTTCATTAGGACAGCAACTAGCACAGGGGGAAGTATACCTTGCAGCAGGCCTAAGAGAGATTCTGGAAGCTCGTTAATCCAGCTCAGCCAAGACACAGCCTGAGTGATATAGATGATCTGAGAAAGAAGCCCCGCCAGAGCGACCGGTAAAACGCAAGCAGCCGCTATCACGATAATGAGCACGTTCGAAAGTGCCGTGCGTATAGTCCTATCCCGCCATGTAATGTTGACGTTGCTCCACACTACGTCATCTACAGATAAAGGCATTGTGTGAGGTCGCATATAGCCCGAGCTGGTGTGAACTACCACCTGACAGGCAACGTGAGCGGCGAGTGGGCTGGCAAAGGTGACAAAGGCTGAACGCAGCAGCGGGAATTCGTCCTGTGTTTTCCGATAGAGCTCCATCTTCTCTCCCGTCTCTCGGAGCTGCTCCCGATAGATCGGGGTGATGTCGAGCTTTTCGAATCTCAGCCAGGCCAAGACAGCCAAGAGGCTCTGCGATTGATAGCTTGGACGCATACGCTTCTCGACAGTGCTTAACCCCGTGGCTCGCTTCTGTATGCCTGCTTTGTAAGCCTTCCTAAGGTTGGCAGTCTCAGCTGCCTCGAGGGCTCCAGCGAGGCGCTTTCGCCTCGCTGCCAGCTGGGAAACTGCGCTGTAGTCACGATTGAGCGAAATGGCCGTGATCTCGCCAGCAAAGACCTGGAGGTGAGACGTGATTGCTTCCATAGACATCCAGCTGTCTGGTATGGAGTCGAAGAGTACTGTGCGCAACGCTGCGTTAGGCGAACGCTGCTGAGCTGTGACATAGAAACTGAGCTCGCACCAGATAACCCAGCAAACATGGCCAGTGAAGAGCAAACTTAGTATGAGATGAACCCAATACCGGTCTGCTTGGCCGAGGCCGACGTTGGACCACCCCAGGGCATCGAGCCCACTCACTCCACGCGTAGCAGTCTTCCCGTTGGTACTGTTCAAGGGAATAAGAACCGGCGTTACGAGGAGCGAAGCGGGAGCGAAGATCAGAATCAATGACCGCAGGTACCGGCGAAAGAAGTAGCTATCGAGATGCTCGCCGCGGCAGTCGAACCGAAAAATATTGGTTTCAATGTATCTTTTCCAGGTCGTGCGGGTGTGCTCTTGACGATCGGGAATGATAGGACTACAATGATGAGCGCGCGACTAGATTGCGTCTCGTGAGCTTACTAGAGGTCGGGGAAGCGTCTGCGGATGAGCAAAAATACGAGTACTTCGACAGTGAAGAGGCCTGCAGAGACCGATACAGACGCTACAAATGAACTCAAAGAGACACCATGAAGTTGTCGAGCTTTGGCAAACGACATGCCAAAAGCCTCGTCCATAGCTGCGATTCGACGTTTCGTCCCCACGATGCACCTAAGTTATTCAGGTACTTTCTAACTGTAGCGGACGGATTCAGAGCAGCACAGCTGTTTTTCAACTGATCTAATTGATCTCGAGAACGGCTAGCGTGACAAGCAAGAGGCTGTTGAAGTTTGGTGCTGGCCACGCTAGGCCAGATGGGGTTGCGTGTTCGAGAACGCGGAGGTCACCAACCGACGAGCAGGTGCATCCGCTACGGACCGCACTAGCGCGACGGAAGGCAGGCTACGGCCTTTGGTAAGGAGCGCATGTTTTCTGTTGCCTGCTTAACTGCGAAATGCCTCCTGCTGAGTCTGTTGAAACCTTGGAATCAATCACTTGTTCAACTTGCTGACATGGTAGCCCCAATCGGTGCTTTGTCTTCAGCCCTAGACCTAATAAAGGTGTGTGCATACTAATCTTGGAATAGAAACAACGTTATAGCTGATGTGTTTGATGAACCAAAGCGCTTTACAGATAATTGGTTGCAAGCGAGCGATGCGATCGATTACGACGACCTTGCAGCCCTGGTAGATGCGCTCGATTGCTTCAAGGAGGACGTCCAACAAAAGCTTTCTCTCAGGACAGCCACTCGAGCAGAGAAGGCACCAGATCGGCGTCCTGTAGGCTTAGGCGGCGCTAACCAGGGGGTGCGAAGGTCTTCTCGCCGCATTGCGTCCGCGCCCCGGCTTGCTTCCCCAGGCTCACTCTTCATCACTGAACACGAGACAACGCCGGAGTTTAGCGATGAAGATCGTGAAACGCCTCCAGCGGCACTTCATGAAGCGAGCTCTGGGAATCAGGCGATTACGATTGCGACTTCGAGAACTCCATTTGGAGATCCGACATTATCGAACGAAACACCAATAGAGAACGTTCACAGAATCGAGGCAGTGCAGAGAACGCGCAACTTGGAGCAAGAGAAACCCTACTCTGTGCTTTACCAAACAAGGGCTGCTACTAATGAGCACGATGACCATACATACGTACAGCCAGTTCGAGTCTTCAGCGGTGATCCGGCTGCTCCTCACCAATTCCCTTGCGACAATCTCCAATCTGATGTTGACACGCTGCATCAGACGGACGACATGGGATACCGCGAATTCCAATCCGGAGCCAATTCTCCACATCGTGCCTTGTTCAGTCCGCCATTTCCAGACTCGGCAGAGCCACACGTGTCCATCTCGCCCACATGTGATATCGAAATCGGGAACAGCGATGGCGAAGACATCACAATGCACAACGCACCTAGTCCTCAGTTCTTCAACGAGGCATTTGAAGGCCTCTACGATAGCCCGTTACAGCACGAACCACATATAAGTACCGAAGACAGTATGGCTGCGTGCGACGCGCAACATTCAGTTGACCAAGACTTTACGCAAAGCTTCGTCGATGATCCAGTGTTTCAACACTATCTTCATTTAGCTTGTCGCTCAAGCTTTCGTCTCCCACACGAAACTCTGGAAGACACAGATGATGCCGAGGCGAGAGAGCTCCTTTCTCCGCTGGTGGAAGGGAAGCCTCTCACCACGAGACTCCTTCACGGCCTGATCTACTCATTGATACCCGGCCCCCTACGTATATTAGAAGTTCATTCGACTGCTGGGTGTGAGGCATTGTCACCAGACGAGGACTTGGCCGAGAACTTTGCAATCATCCTTCATGAAAGCGGAGAGGGCTTACCCCTACTTCTGTTAGGAGATGTGAAGAGAAGGATGCTATTTGTTGTTAGCAGCAATACCCCAGATCCTTCGCTTCTAGCCACTCTATTCCCAACGCTTCCTGAATGGGAGAATAAAAATATTGACGTATGAAACCTGCTCTCCCTACTCTTTGTACCGACTGACTGTCTACAGCCTCATGATGTTGGGCCACACGTAGAAAGCACCCTGCTCTCCGTTTGGATTGCGGAGGCTTGCCTCCAGCGTCGGCCGCTACTCAATGTTCCGTCCTCCCGCGAATTGCGCCTACGATTCTTGGGGGAATTGGTGGCACCTCTTCAACGCGACTCGGTTCTCAATCAATTTGGCATCTCCAGCAGACTAGCAGCTTCCGAGCAGATTGACACCAGACCGGGTACCACATGTGCCGAAGTGCAATCGCCAGAACAAAGCAACGACATCTCTGTGTCGAAGCTTGAGAACTTTGATCCCGAAGCCCTGCGTGGTGCGCTTCTCCAAAAGCCAGCGGATGTTTCTCGCGGACGGTGTCTGCGAATCTTGCAGTGTGTGTACGAGATTGGGTCGCCGAGTGTCCTTGACTCGCTCAAACTGGCTGTTACTACAAAATGCGGAGACCAAGCACATCAAGGGATAGAACAGCCCGTTGTTGAGAAGCTCTTCCACATTCACCTCTATCTTGACAGACAGGGGAGCCAGAGCCACCTCCTGGTTGCCAGAAATCGATATGTAAAATACTGCTATTTTGAGACATACCTTTTGGCTGTCGCGGCGCTCCAAAGAGAGAAGCGAAGCAGCAATCGAGAGAAGCGGAGAATAACAGCTCGAAAGCAGACAGCTAGCTTCAAGCAGGGTCTCTGTGACGAACTACCACCCACGCCACACGATGATGGGATCCATCGTATGTACAAAGATCTCAACCCATCGGAAAAAAAACGGCGGGCTCAAGATATGGTAAAGAACGAGATCTCGAGAAAGGTTGCCGAAGTACACAAGTTGGATGAAGCCCGTATTCGACGCAACATCAACAAGTACATCAGAGAGGGTAGAGTTCTTCACTGTATTCTACAAGGTCGCCTGTCGTTAAACCCAGGTCTGCTTGTTCTTTTTCCGACTACCGAGACTGATCCACCTGCTTTGAGCGCGGCTGATTTCTGTGTTGAGATGCAGGAGTCGGAGGAAAAGATGCTCAGCCGACCCATCGATTTGAAAGAGTAAGACACACAGCCTCATTACAGAATGAAACGGCTTCTAATAACAGCAAATAGTATAGATGGACTGACGCAGGCGGAGGCAGTGTGGTTTGGCAAGGTGCTGCAGGCGAGGCCAGGGCTCTTAGACCAGGTGCCCAAAGCGGTGCTCGATCTCCTCTCAGATAGCCTCACTAATGATTTGGACCTCCGTGGGCGGGATTCAAGTAGTTTTAGGGACAAGCCACTTCGGTTCTTCACGTAATGCGATGCAGCCTACCCAGACTCGCTTGCTGTGGTGCCGAAGCCTGCCTACCTAGGTGCCACACTAGACAAGGGTATCGGTTCAGTTATTTTGCTGCTTATATACCTCCCCCATCCTCGATCTAAGTCTGAACACTACTTCCCTCAACATCTCCTATACAACTATCCATTTATCGTAGTCCCGCCACAGTCGCAAAGTATGGCACATGTTCCGGATATGAAGACTGAGCCTGGGAATTGTGCTGTCAGCGACGATATGTGGGAATGCTTGGGCGCCATCGATCTCAACCGCCGGGACCTGCTCGTGTTCTGGCGAACTTCTTGGCACTCAGCAGAAGAATATCATGCACTTCGGGCAGACGGAAACAGAGGGTGGCTCGTCCATACGCGAGGCGAAGACCAGATGCTTATCGCTTGGGAACCCACAATAGAACGCAAGTCTATTCAGCCCTCCCTGCACACCCTCCTCGGCGACCCCGTAGTAGAGGTCCGAAAGAACCGGCCTGGTCTGCTTGGATATGTTGCGGCCAAGACCCTGCCCCGCTCTTCAAACGTGGAACGCCGTGGACTTGCTTTCTTAGCCTACTGGAAGGTTACTTCCATGACAAGAGGGCTCTTTTTCCAACTTCAGAAAACATATTCCAGCCACCGAGGCAATATCGTGCACGAAGAGGAGGACAAAGTCTGGATACAGTGGCAACCGACATGGGTGCTTTCCAAAGATCTGAACCAGACGAAAAAGAAGCAGCTTCTACCGATATCGAAGAAGCCCGAAGCACTTTTACATCACTTCCACAAGGCAATCGTTCACCGCTCCACGCGTGCAGCAGAACGAAAAAGGATTGGGTAGAGAGCAACATAATAAGAAAAGATATCGTTTTACGTCGCTAGCCTTGGAAGCGTGTGTGTAACAGATGTTAGTACGAAGCTATGCTCTACCTTTGTATAGATAGTTTCTTGGAGGCTCTGATAGTAGCACTGGATAGCTATAATAGTCGAAGTGTAGAGCACTCTCCACAAACTCTTGATTTAACGATACTTCTCTTTTCGAGAGGGCCTTATTGTATAGGTACATATGGCCCTCTCCCCAAATTTGCTGGCTACTTTCGTTGTCTTTTCTCGTAAACGAACGTAGAGTCTACTAACGTAGCCTCTGTAGTGCATCGCAAGATAAAGGAAAAAAGGGAACACGACTTGTCGCTGTTATAAGCAAGCCGGATAGCGAAGGCAAGATGCTGAGATGGCACTACTGGTTGTGTACTGGCCGCTAGAGGCCTAGCGTACCTGAGCAGCACAGAACGATGAAGTCATAATGCTGATCATGCTAGTAGATTTGGAGCGCTTCCAGTCCAGAGATGAATGTAGAAGAAGTAGAAAGCGAAGGAAGCTGATGATTATTGGCAGATGCGAAAGGCTGCCCGCGGATAAACGTTATGGGCAAAGAGTGAGCGTGGTAGTCAGCATGCGGCTGAAACAGCAGTGCAGATCTTGTCACTTACTTTAGCAACAGATCTGGGCTTAAAAGCAAATCTTGCTACTAACAAGCTACTTGTTCATTTACCACACCGATCGTCACTTCTCGTCCTTCTTGCTACCATCTGCACACACTATGGCGACCTCAATGCTGTTCATGACCATCTGTATGCTCATAGTTTCTGCGCTGTTCCGCGTGCTTAGCGTTGGCTATCAGAGGCGCTTGCTGGTCTACAGTCTACGTGAACAAGGAGTGGTACATTGAATCCACACATAACATCGATCACTATGTACTGACAATGCTTCAAGGCTATGCCGGCAGGCTGGAGCTGGTGGTTTGGACACCTGCGCGTGCTGAACAAGAATTTGCAAGCATTGCCGGCAGATGCAAACGTCTTCCTGGCGATGGATGACATGGTGCAACAACACTCAGACGCCGAGGTGTTTCTCATGGACTATTGGCCCGTATTCAAGCCGGTCTTGATGCTCTCGGGCCCAGAACTCGCTGCCCAAGTCTCCACCAAACAGGATCTTCCCAAACCTATTGACCAAGAAGCCTCGTTTGCACCTATCGTTGGGGGACCGAGTCTGATCACAATGAATGATGCCCAGTGGAAGTTTTGGAGATCTATCCTGAGCCCTGGATTCAGCGCTTCACACATGCTGAGTCTCGTTCCGAGCATCGTAGATGCTATGGACGTCTTTTGCGAGCTGCTAGAGGAGCATGTTGAAGGAGGCGTCTTCTCACTTGATGCTATGGCTACCCGGCTCGCTATGGATGTCATTGCGAGGACTTCGCTGTAAGATCAACCCCAGCGCCTCCGTCTACGCCGTTGTTAATCTCGCCTAGTGACACTGATCTAGATAATCAGCGTTCCGAACACTACATCTCGCATGCTCTCAACGCTGCTCTGCGCTGGCACTCGTTCTGGGACCCGCTGATTTTGCTCAACCCACTCCGCATTCCCATTCAATGGTACTATGGTCGTATTCTATCAAAGTTTATCGATCAGGAGCTTCAAAAACGTTTCAAGGAGATGAAGAATGAGCGAGCTATCGGTAAAGACATCCCGAGACGCCAAAAGAAGGTCAAGTCCGTAATTGCTCTAGCCCTCGATGACTATCTCACAAGGAAGCACAAAACCGACAAGCAAGTATCTGATGATATAGAACTCGACAGGAACTTTGCTCGAATAGCAACTAATCAGATTCGCCTATTCCTCTTCGCTGGCAACGACACCACTGCAACCGCTATCGTGTACGCATTTCACATGATGTCGCGGCATCCTGAAGACCTACTTAAGATGCGCGAGGAGCACGACGCAGTCTTCGGGCCCGGTGGAGAAGCTGGCGGCGCTCTGCGAGACCATCCCGCTCTTGTCAATCGATGCCGCTACACAATAGCTATCGTCAAGGAAACGTTGAGGCTGTATCCGCCTGCTTCTTCCATTAAGGAAGGTATTCCTGGTGTGTCTTTGATCGATCGGAAAGGCACCGTCATTCCTACAGAGCATCTCAATGCAGCCATTATGCACCGCCACATTCATATCAACCCTCGTCTCTGGGCTCGTCCATTGGAGTTTCTTCCTGAACGCTGGCTTGTCGAAAAAGGTCATGAACTTTATCCGCCTCATGGTGGGTATCGACCCTTCGAGCTTGGATCGCGCAACTGTGTTGGGCAGACGCTTGCTTTCAACGAGATCTGCGTGGCCCTGATTATGACGGCTAGGAGGTTCTTTATTACGTCAGCTTATGATGAGTGGGATGCTGCGGATCTCGGCGGGCACGGTCTTTTCTCAAAGATGCTGAAAGGTTTGGGTCTAGAAAGAAAAGGATGTAAGACTGTCAGAGGTGAGCGCGCGTATCAGACCTCGAGGTCTGGTGCGCATCCTGCCGATGGCTACCCATGTCGTGTAAGTCTAGTCAAGTCATAGAGGGTCATCACAAGGCATTTTTAAGTCGAATCCTATAAGGGCCACATTGCTGCAGTTCTATACCAGGGTGCAGATTGTGACAGACCGTCAACTACAACTGTGAAATTAGCTAACTATCGAATGTGTGTCGATGCTCTCTACATATAAATGCTCTAACTGCACAGAAATCTTTACTTTGATCCCGCCGCATCACTATAACACTCAAATTCGATTAGAGTCCCGGTTGGGATCTTACACCCACTCACCACTACATTCGACCTCGCAACCATTCTCCGTAAACCATCTCTATCCCCCTCTATACTTGATATATCCTGCTCACGCAAAGCGCGCATAACTCTCGGATCACTAACAGATACATGATAAAGCCCTAATCTATTAACTGGCGGTCTCACTGCTACATAAATTAGTATCTCGAGATAGTGAATTGTATAAAGGAGTGAAATTAGCTTACTACTGTTGTGCTTTGTACTATCACTTTGATAGAATTCTTCGAATGTTTTGGTTTGCCTAGTGTGCGGGAAGAGGTGCAACGAATCCCATTTGATAAGTAATGGAATAAGATAGGCAAGTTTTGCGGTTACAGTAACCGCGCCGATAAGAGGAGCCGCGATAAGGTAAAGAAGCGCGGTGAAGGTTCTGGTCAGAATCTTAGTTTCAAGCATTGTGACTTTTTTTCGTTGTCGAAGGATCGGGAGATGTAAGAGAGAATACTTGATATAATGTAAGGGTGAAGTAGATATCTAGTAGGTTCAGAGAGGTAGAGTATAACCCGAGGGTTGAAATACGTATCAAGTGGCTAGACACTTACCACGCTTCCAGACGATCCGATTGGTAGCTCGCACACCGTTCACAAGCGATAATGCGCAACGCGAAAGACTGCTCTAGCTGCTGCCGTGAGAATGCTAAGTCGGATAAAAGATAAAGCGTTTAGTGCTATTTTCTGTCTGCCCTACAAAAGGACTAGAAGTCATCAGGGTGCTCGAGCGTACGATCCTTTCTGTCCTTCTCATTTCGGTGCCGACGTTTTACACAGGTCTATAGCAAGTACTCGACTGAATATGGCTGGTGTTGATATCTCAAGAGAAATGTGGGCGTCGATGGATGAGTATGCGTTCGCTCCGCCTCCGCCTGTGAGTCGTCTGCGCCTGCTCACGATGTGGTACTGACTTGGATAGGGCGTCGTTCCAAATTTTACAAACCCTGTGCTTGTAGGGTACCATTCGCTCACGATAGCCTGCAGTTGTTGTGTCTTTCTGCTGCTAGTCTTCAGTAGCGCTAGGCTGTATGCTAAAGTAGGACTTATCCGCAAGACGTCTGTGGATGATTGTAGGTAGAGATGTTGACGACATTGAGCAAAAATGTTAACGCCGCTAGATCTATTCCTCATTACGCTTCCAATGCTTTTGTTGGTGCTAAGCCTGTATATGTACCGTAGGTACCCAGCTGAGTCGCGAGCGGATTCTATCTTGAAACTATACCAACTCGAACCAGTGGACAATAATGGCGCATACGGCTACCACGCGTGGGACTTGAAGATCAAGAGCCTCACCAGGCCTCTACTTGTAGTCACCTTCGTTCACCAGATGCTACTTCCAGCTACAGTTTGGCTCGTCAAAGCC
>Ga0265797_10004523_pt1 | contig 21152 bp, 11 predicted proteins | sample P2T30metagenome_FD_192433 | JGI IMG/M metagenome (GOLD analysis project Ga0265797, IMG submission 192433) | Plant litter microbial communities from East Loma Ridge, Irvine, California - P2 T30 | ecosystem: Environmental > Terrestrial > Plant litter > Unclassified | place: USA: California...
GACCCCGTTGTTGATAGGGCTTTCATCGTCGAATGTCGTTATAGTCTGGCAAGATGGTGGAGTGACCATACCATCTTTTATGGAGAGCCACTTGATAATATGGTTATTGTCATGGTTGGCATTAAGCGCCTCGAGATCACCGTCAGATAGATACAGATTCGCGGCTGGGTCGACAAGAGATTCCGAAGTCGTGAAAAGACTTGCATTTAGCACACGCTTTTCTGCCTCCTCGAACGCTTTTTCAGCGTCGCGTAATTCGCATGTTAGCTTTTGACCTTGTTGTACCCAGAGTGGACCAAACATAGAGGCCAGCTCTGCCGCTGGTAGAGTGGCATGTCTTCTAGCAAATTTGCTGAATTCATCCTTATAGCAGCGTCGATGATTTGTGTGAGCTTTCTCGGCCTTTTGTAATGCTACTCTTGCCAAGAGAAATTTGTCCTTAAGTTTAGCTTCTTCTAGAAGCTGGGCGTGCTCATTTCCCTGAGTTTCGTGAAAGGGAACAACTTCGTTGCTGCTGGAGTTGTCTTTATTTGTAGAGTTGCCCTTAAACAGGACCATGCCCCACTTTTCCCGAGCGCTTGATCCCGATGGTTCTTTCGCTGACGTGTAATGCGATTTAACCTCCGTGTCTTCAGATGCGGCGATTTCTACATACGATTCCTCCTCATTGGCCAAAGAACCTTTGCGTCCCACCTCCTTATAATCGGGTAATATGCCAGCCTTGATGAAAGCATTGTCATGGCTGATAGAGATAGCCTCCATGTAGTTAATCCACTGCTCTTTCAAGTCCTGCTCTTTAGACCTTATGACTGCTTTCTGTTTCTGGAGTTGCATTATGCGTCCCTCTATCTCTTGTGATTCATCTTGTAACCTCGACATCTTCGTGTGATATTGATCACGTTGGTCTTGACCAGACATGAGACTGAGACGCTCGGCCATGGTTATTGCCGATTTCAGAGAGCGAGAAATATGTTGAAGGTCATAGATCTTCTTGTCGATACTTGCAATGTCCCCCTTGGAACGGCCCTCGAGTTCCCCATGGTCACGTTGAAGCTTTACACACTCTAACATCCACTGACCAAGTTGATGAGAAAGCAAAAGCGCCATGACTGGCTTTCCGTTCACAGGTATCTCAATGAAAGTGGCCGAGCCGGCCTTGTAGCTCGTTTCAGATTCTTCATCTCTCTCCTCAGTTTGCCAAAGTCTGAACCCCTCCGTTACTGGTTCGGCCACCTCTGGAATTGCAGCTAGGTCGCCCGGACATGGAAGTTGGCGATTGAGAGGTGAGTCCTTGGTTTCGGTAACGTTCGCTTGCTCGTTTGACATCTGGTGTTCGTCAACGAAGAATGTTGTGTCAAGATTGCAAGCGGTCTGAGTCCTGAATGCGTGTCGCTGATTTAGATGTGCAAATTGATTGAAGTTCGGATCAGTTCGAGATTCGGTCAGAGTCTTTGAGGGCTGTGTAGTTGTAGACAGAAGTGGTATCGCGGACGGTGAAACCTCTTTGTCAGTAATCATGAATGACACACAAGATTCTTTGTCCTCCCGCAAGATAATCGAGTCCGTTGTGTAAATCTGGAGTGATGTCCGCCAACCTTATCGGACTTTTATATATTAATGTAGACGCTACACGGGCCATCCTGTCAATCATAGGGAAAGCTTCGGGATTTCCTCTGTTATAATTATCTCGCTAAGCGTTGAACCATTGCGACTATAGCGCGATCTACATGATCTTGGGCATTAATTCAACGGGCGTTCGCATGTTTCAAGTTACAATGGTTATAACGTGTTAATTGCCAAGAAATATCGGGATTGCACTGCTTTTTGGTGGCGTGTAACGGCCAAAAAAGGGTGCTACCTTCTAGCCTCGCGGCTTTGGAGTCAAATTCGAGGTTACTTTCATTATCGAGCGAAGGCGAAGAGACAGGTTTCAGGAACATCGATTGTTGCCTTGAAGCTAGCTAGAGATTATGATCCAAGCTTTGGCTGTCGAATGACTCACTAGATGTCGTGATATTTCGCGCTCGCTGTTGTAGGCGCTCTGACTAGAACCATGTGCAGCGTTTTCACCGGCAGAGCACCAGGCGCACCTTGATTCATGAAGGCTGGAATGCGTCGTGCCCTAATCTCTGCGTCGATGGTTGATCTCCTCAACTCAATCAACATTCCATCCACAAGTTCAACTCGTACCCAAGCGCAAGTCCCGAACACCCACAACCTCGAAGACGCGGGACGCGGATCTTAGAGACTTGTCTTCTCCCGATCTTCTCACATCTTCCGGACTGGTTGATCGAAGGCACCTTGCTTTGACATGGCGAGCCGAGGGAGGAAGAGAAAACATGGCAATGAAGACATGGCACATGGAGAGCCACATCGGAAACACGTGAAGGTAGCAGACAAGAAGACGCCTCGTAAGTGACCAGACCTGAAGCAAACATAACACCCGGGCATTCAGGACTTATCATTTCAGGTTCTTCGACGGGGGAATCTGACTACACACACCTGAAGCGTGGCAAATATACTTGGTCCATTCCATCTAGCAACATATCTTCACTGGATGCGAATACAGTGTCGGAGTCTTTGATTGATGATATCGCTCATCATGGCATTGTTGAGCCATCTCCGATAGAGATGCGCAGACAAATGGGAAAAATAGTAGCCTGGACCGAGATCAAAGAAGAGGTAACAGAGGAGTTCCGCAAGATCGATACCGGGACAATCATCTGGGAGATTACGGCTGAGAAAACAACGAACGAGATTGCTACTTACAAAAATTTCGACTACGTTCCAACTCCCGATGGTCTGTATTGCCTCAAGGGAGCGCCCTGGATTATCGAGGTCGTGAACAAAGAGTCATGGAGTTATGATTGCAAGAGAATGACTCAACACGAAAAACGGGGCGATGAGAAGCTGACAGCATCGCAGCTCATACAGACAGTACGGTTGCTTTATCCGGATGAAAAGAACACTTCTAATGTTCGTAATCTTCCTGTGCTCAACGTCGGTTGGTGCAAGCATCCGCTGACAGGCGACGGGATCTCTCTCGTCAGTTTGAACGAATCGAAGACCATCCGGGCTACAAAGGGTATGATCGTTGTCGGCGAGCTTGACCAATCCTCGAAACTGGCCTGGCTCGATATGTGCCACCGATCTAAGACTGAGAAGCTTCGAGTTGCGCGTGAAAAGCTTGAGACAGCACGATCAGTCGACTCTTCCGTCCCCAATCCTACTACCGAAGTCGGGCAGACGGGATTCCTAGGTTCCAATGCATTGGATGCGCAAGAAATATCGAACTACACAACCGTTGAGCACTTCGTCGATAGTGGGCTTGGATCCGAAGCGCCCTCACCATCCCCAGACGGCTATCTCCTCAACGCTGCTGAGCCTCTGCGGCATGAGGAACGGACGAATCGTTCAGGTTGCGTTGAATCCGCGCGCTCGTTGAGATCAAACTCCGTATGAAAAATATCGCAACCTACAAATGTTGCCAGGAATTTGGGGTAATGAGTCCAATAACAAGGAGTCTCGCACATGTCCGGACGTATGTCGAGTTGCTACCCCCCATATCACGGAGCTGAGTTTGATCATCGCATGCATAGCAATCTAGGTGTTCCCGACCTAGCGATGATGGAAGTACGAGGTGGTAATACTCAAAGTTCACGTCAGTAGCCTCTCTCAGCATACCTCCAGGGCTCACCATGACCTCATTGGTTTCCTCTCCCTCGTGCGGGGTTCATGAAAAGCAACTTAGCTTAGCAATAGAAAACCAGTGTATCAGCGAGATGAGCTTACGTGAATGAGTAGATGCGATGAAATTATTCGATGGCCGGCGTAAAGAGAAGGATGAGAGTTGACGATAGCAAAGAATCCCAGTTGGACGGACCATGCCTCCACGCTAACGCGAACCGAAACCGCTATGACGTCGATCCAATAAACCTATATGTGTCGCGTCTCTGTCACAACATGATGCAATGCTTTCTTGATATCCTGGCAACTGTTTTCCATTTCAATCTGATGTAGGCACAGCAACTTTTGAACACAGTAACTTGGTCGCTCCAAATATACTTGTTGTCCGCATGGAAACTACACGCATAATCTGGATGATCGAAATAGCTTTTGGTTCTTTTGCTGGAGCGACTACTCTACAAAGATCCGAAAACATCCACTGAGCATCTCCATCGTAGCACCAAAACTCCCAACTCCTTCAACTTTCCAGCGCAAGTCAAAGTAGCATATCCATCCCCTCACCAAGATATTGCCAACTCTCGGGAGGCGTTGGACCTAGTATCGATCTCTTAGCTGACAAAATGCGCAATCTCGACAGTGCTTCGCCCGGATACGCGCCGTGGTATCGAGAGGCTCCGTTGGGAAACGTGTAGGTTCTCGGCCACTGCTATCATCTGCCCACTGTGCGATTGTCATCCAGTCTGGAATATTGCCGAGCTTTCTAATCCGGTCTTCGATCTCGTCGGTAGAGTATGTGTCGGTACTGCGGGAACTGAGAGCTGGTGGGATGACGAGGGCTTCTGGAGTGCTGTAGCCTAACGAAACGACTGCCGGGGGTACGCGCGGCGAGCTTTTGTGCTCAAGACCTGGCGCGAAGAGCTTCTGTGGGACAACTATTGGCATGCGCGGTGTGGATATAGGTGTAGATTCTGTAGTGGCTGGACTCCCGACCTCGAGCATAGTAGGCGTCTCATGGACCAGAGCACGTCGATTGCCAGCGACATCAGCCCAAGTAGTGCCCTGCGGCGCAGCAGTGGGATCTTTCGCAACTTGCGGTTCCATGGGTGGAGTGAAGACCGGCCCCTCTTCTTGTATCGGCTCTTCGTCATAGCACTGCGCTTCGTCTTCTTGCGCAGCGTCTCGCGGCCGAGTGACTTGTCCTTGGTCCCTTAGGTATCTCACTGACTGCTTCTGGTTGTACGTCTCTACCTTTAGCACGACATGCGATAAGCGAGTCTGGTCTGTCTCCGCTTGAGCGCGCGCCGCTTCGTCCTTTGTGCGGAAGCCGATGACAATCGTAGTGACATTGCTGTTCGGGTATACGTTTTTGATGCTTGCTGGATTGTATTTGGCGAACAGACCGCGAATCTCGTCAGTCGCAAAGTAGCCGGGAACGTTCTTGACGAAGATGAGGTGCTCGTTTGGCGCTTTAGTGCTATGGAGCAAAGGCATCGTATCGGTGCAGCAGCGGAGTAAAGATTTTTGTCTGTCGAGGCGTAGTTGCGATGGTGTTGGGATTGAAAAAGGTCTAGTCGATCTTTGAGTTATAAGCGATGACTTGTACCGAAGTGAATGTAGTGATAGGAATCGAGCAAGAGTGAACGTTGTGTCCTTCAAAGCTGTTCAGAATGTTCGCCTGTCAGCTTAGCGAGTAGTGGAAGAGTCTAAAGGTCCTACAGTCTTGCTTCAAGAGTCGCGCGCGTTGTCAGCGAGACGTAGTCGTGCAGGTAAAAGAAGATTTCAGACGATGCCGACGCAGCCAACTCCCATTATGTTCTTGGTACGCGAACAGATGGCACGGTGCGTAAGCGAATGACACGAGCTGAAGAGATGTTCAATGAACGCGCGACTTCTGAAAGTGATCAATCGCATCGTAATCGGCTCAACATAATCCACCAGGGTCTCTCACGTCCCGAGATAGCATAAAATGAATCCAGGATCCTACGCTCACTTAACAGAGGTATCGTTAGAGATGCCATCACGTAGACCGTGACAAGGCATACAATATACGTTGCAATATTGCGACAGTGTTGCAAATCGGAGCGTGTTGTTGTTCTAGAGTAACATTGCAACATCGCATTTAGCTTAGCTTGCCCGCGCACCTAAGTATCCCTGCAGGTGCATGCATACGAAGCGTAGAAAGCACAAGGATCACTCTTGCTCGATGGTATCACCGGTGTCGCAGGATCAAATCTTTTCGGGAACTCTGGTCGTACATGAGCGCACACATAAGTCAATCATCAACTTCAAATATCAGAATAAAGTTGTTGTAACAGGGGTATTCATTATGTATTCGTTTTAGGCTTCTTTGGCCAAATCATCTATCTAGACCTTAACAATAACCTTGTGGGGCGCATCCTTCTCCTCGGGCTCGCCGAAGATGTTGACCGGCCAGCGGGGCTTGTTGGCGATGTATGGGATGTTGAAGCGGCGAGGCTCATCCTTGCCGATCTGCTCAACCTTCTGGAAGTCGTCTTCTGACAGCTCAACCTCCTTGAAGTTCTCTTGGATGCGGGATGCGGTGACGGACTTGGGGATGACGGAGTGGCCACCCTTCTGGGCCCAGGCGAGGATAACTTGTGCGGGGGTGGCGCCAATGCGGCTGGCAATCTCCTTGATGACCTTGTGCTGGACGAGAAGGGGCTCGCCGATCATGTTGTTACCGAAAGCCTGAGTGGTGTTAGTATATGTCAGCCTGCATGGTATGAACAAACTTACGGAGTACTCGGTGATGTGAATGTTCTTCTCCTTGCAGTACTGGATGAGCTCTGGCTGGAGGAGACGCGGGTGACGCTCAATCTGGTTGGCAGCGGGAGTGACACCAGTGCCGTCAATGAGGGCCTGGAGGTGCTCCTTTGTGTGGTTGGAGACACCAACAGCACGCGCCTTCTCCTTGGGCAGCTGTGTCATGGCCTTCCATGTGTCGACAATGGAGATGTCGTCGAGCATCTTAACGTCCTCGCCCTCCAGAGGGAAGAGGTTGTTGTGTACATCGCCGCGCTCATCGAAAGCGACGGGGAAGTGGACGAGGTAAAGGTCTAGGTACTCGAGGCCAAGCTCAGCCAGGCAGTCGTCAAGAGCGCCGGGGACGTCCTTGGGTCGGTGCTGGGAGTTCCAGAGCTTGGATGTGATAAAGACGTCCTCACGCTTGAGGTTGGGGACCTCGCCGCCGAAGGCCTTCTTGAGAGCCTCAGCGATCTCCTTCTGGTTGCCATAGACCTTGGCGAGATCCAAGTGACGGTAACCAGCCTTGAGAGCCTCAAGGACAGCGGCGCCGACCTGACCAGGCTCGGCCTGCCATGTGCCGAAACCAAGTTGGCTGTAACTATTAGCAACCGCCATGTATCCGCGGGGTGTTTGTTTGGGTACTCACGGAATGGCAGCGCCAGTGTTGAGAGTAACCTTCCTTCCGAGAGACATGATTGCAATTGAGTTGTTTGGGGTATAGAGAGAAAAAGTAAAGTGTTTGTGATGGTCTCGACTGTGGGTGTTCTGGACTTTTAAACGTTGTCTGGGGAAAAAGTTATCGGAGGCGGGATGGAGGGGTCGGAGAATCACCGAGGTGACGTCTCCGAGCCCCCAGACGGAAACTTCTCCATGTCTGGTAGCCGTCTCCGCGCGTCAACTCCCTCCGACGGTCCACCTCGCAAAATTTTGCGTCATGTATTGGTGCGCCTTCACCAGATTCCAGGTAGCCGTGTCTCAACAAGCATCATCCATCGGCGCTATGGGGTTGATGAGGCTTAATAGCATCTGCCGGCGATCTACCGCGGAGTTGTTGCCCTGTCATTGGTGGATGAAATGTGGCAAATGCGAAGTTTCTGTACGCGGCGTCAGGGACTTGGTCATAAACTGCCTGTTGTGTAGTATAGGCGCCGGGTAGCTATGGCGGTTGCATGTCAAGAAAGGGGTTGGGTTGGAGGTATCATCGGCGGCATCTGGGGAAGAATTGCCTCGGAACGGAGGATGTCGTTTAGGAGTGACCCACTCTACCTCCACGTCGCCTCTTCCTTCGCGGTTAAGACATGTGAACGTCATCTCATTCTAGCATATCTTCCGCTCACGTTTGTTGTAAATGACGAGCACTCCGCATATCTCCGACTTTGACTCTGACGCATGCACTACTCAAAAGATTGTTTGCCCGTTACTAAGCGGCTAGCTGAATGGAGTAGTTACTTGGACTTCTACTGTATTGCAATCACCTTGTTGCACTCACGAGAACCTCTGTACATCTGACACCACGGCACACTCCAAAGGTATTTGTGAGCTTTCGTATAATCAGCAATCAGAACAGAGCACAGCGCATACTTCCGGGTACATTTGTGTAGCAAGCCAAAAGGAGCACAAGAACGACTCAGTACAGACTCAATTTGGAGCTAAGCAATCGAGTCCTGGTAGAGGAGCGTGGAGGGATCTAGCTGGTCTTGATCTTCCTCCCTGACTTCTTCTTCTACGATATGAATAGTACCAGCAGACCTAGAAGCCGCGACATCCTCCGAAGCAGTCGGTGGACCCAGCAAAGCAGCCCACCTTACACGCTCTCCGTCTTCATCAACAGGTCTCAAGAAAATAGAAACATTCCTGCCAAACGCCAACCATGTATCCCATGCCCATCCATTAATATACGTACAGCCCATGCTGGATAACTCCATAATCCTTCGCCAACGATGACCGATAGTGCGGTACATAGTAGACTCCTAATCGTCGCTGTCATACTCATCTTCTTCGGCCAATAACGCAGGGTACTGGCGGCGACGTAGATCCTCCTGGAGGCCGCCTTCGCTTTCGGGATCGACATAACCTCCTCCGCCTACGAGAGAAAGTAGTACAGGAAGTAGGACAAGCGCATGTGTGCTTGCCCATAATACGAGGGCAACCCAGACGCGGAAGTAGTAGATTTCGAAGATCTAGTGCGCTGTTAGCATATGGCGCTGGTGTCAAGACGGAGATGATACATACCTTACTCCTAGTGAAAGCTAATACACCCACACCCAAGATCTTCGTGATTGTGATACCACTAATGACGCTACTGGCCACGTTGACCATGGCAGTCCAGGCACGAGCATCACGACCGCGGAAGCGGTGCCTTGGCGCTTTCTCCATAGTAGCACGGCTAGGGAAGGTGAACGCACGGGCGATGTGTGCCGTAAACTCAACACTGATACCGACGCAGATGATAAGATTGACGAGTGACACTGCGTTGAGTGATACACCAAGGACAGCCATAGAGCCAATGATGGCAGACACAGTCATGCCAACAACGAGGGTGACAACCAGACCGGTGGCAATCGAGCCCAGCATTATAGTGGTAATGACCAATACTGCGGCAAGAGCAGACCCGATGAGCGCACCGGCTAGTCGAACAATGGTTGTGTACTGATCGAAGAAGATATAGAACTTGGAGTATGGGAAGACCTCTGCATCCACGTCCTTGGAGATTTCCTTCGAGATGCGACGTGCGGCAGTATAGGCGGAGATGAAGTCCTTCTGAGATCGAAGAGGCGTATGTGAAGTGCGGAAGTGGGATGCGGGGATGGTGAGGCGCTTGGAGTCAATGACGAGAGCATCGGAATAAGCAGCCTTTCCACCAAGAGGACAGTCTTCAGTGGTATCCGCCTCAATCCAGAGCTTGAGGTAGTGGATAAATTCTTCACCTTCGGGCATGCCAGACAAAGTCATGTTCCAAGGTGGTTGGCGGTCCTGAAAGCATGGCTTTCCCTTATCGTCGACGCAGCACTTCTCATTCTCAGGGTTTAGCCATAGGAAGTAGTCATCCAGCCAGTTGGCAGCTGAAGCTGCTAGATGTGAGACCTCAGGTCGCTTACGCTCCGCTTCGATGATGTTGGCTAAGCTCTCTCGGTCGCAAGTAGAGAAGCGTCCACACAACTCTTTTTGAGGCTTTCGCTCGGTAACGTTCAGCTCCTTAGTAACGAAGTAAACAGGAGGACCGACGTCGAGGTAATCATAAAGATCGTTGAAGTAAGGAATGAGATAAGAATCGCTTGGGATAGCAATGCGTTGATCAAGACCGAGCTCTACGCTGGGAAAGAGGGCGAGACCAGCTGTGAAGATGCCGAAGAACAGCGCGATGATACCGACCTTGGTCTTCTTTCCTAGAATGGCCGGAGCATACGTCTTACGAATGAAGCGCTGTAGTGCACCTTCTTCGCCAGCGCCGTATCCCATACCGCCATTGAGGTAGCCAGGATCGGCCTTGCCGACACGAACACAGGGGAAGCAGTCAGCACGATTTGTCTCAACGCGTTGCTGGTTCAAAGCAAGCACAGCGATGAACATGGTTACTTGAAGGATGGCGTTGATGAAGACAGCTCCGGCGGCATATGCTGCGAAGTTTCGGACAGCTGGCATACCTACTGCGCATCCAAGAGCGAAGGCGGTGGTTTCCGTAAGCGCGGAAAGCAGAATCGAAGGACCCATGCGCCCGAGAGCACGCGACACGCGCTCCGGAATACTGCCTTCAGGGTGGCTGATGTTGATGCGCTCAAACTCGTGCACGATGAGAAAGATGTTGTCAACACCGACAGCCAGGACGAGGAACGGAATGACCTCTGCAATAATCAAGGTGACCTTGATGCCAGCTGCCGAGAATAGGCCAACGGATGCAGATACGGACATGAGTACAATCAAAATGCCGACAGTACCGAGCATGAACTTGGACTGCACGAGAGCATTCGCCGGGTTGCGAAGGACGGACCGTACGGTGAGGGTGGTAGAGCCCAAAGCCAGGGAAGCGTACAAGAACATAATGATGTAGCTGATGACCACAATCTTGGCATCTGTGTTGGTGCTCTTGCTCAGCTCCTGCTCAAGACTGACTTCGGTATTGAAGCTCAGACGCAGACCTCTCTTATGAGCTTCGTCAGATACAAACTTAAGGTAATTCTTCATCTCGTTTTCAAAGTCCATAGCGCGCTGCTCTTCTGGAGTACCCTTGGGGTAGTTCTGCACAACCCAGGTGACGACGAGTGCTTTCGCGTCCAAGACGGTTTCGTTGACGCCACCAAAGAGAAGATGAGGGTCTAGCGGCTGCTGGAAAGTGGGCAGACATTGAGAAGGATTGTCGACACATTGCAGTAGGTCGTCTTGCCAGCTGTCAGGGGACACGTTTGCGAAGTCGCCTTGAAAGTATCCAGTCACAGACTGAACGACACAGTCGTCGCCTACTGGTTTGAAGCAGACTTTGTCAAGCGTCACACCATGTTCGTAGGACTTGAGACGCTGGATCTGATTCTCTACACCGAACCACCAGTCAAGCGTCTCGTAACTGAGAACAGGACCAGAACCTTCAAGCGTGTCGTTGACGAGGAAGGCTTGTTCAGCACGGAAGAAAGGACCAAACTTCTCATCAAAGAAGGCTTTTTCCTGCGCCGCAGCTGAGTCGGGAGAAACCCATAGGTTGACAGGGTCGGTCTCAATTTGGAAGCGCAACCATCCCAAGCTCATCAGACCAACTACTACGACACTGGTAACGATGGTGATGGCAGGGAAGCGAGCGCAGATGTACCCGAGGCGGCTGAACATGCGGTCGCACCACGTGTTGATGAAATAGTGTTTGGTAGGGCGATCCAGCATGCCAACATTGTGTACTATATCGCCCTCGTCCTCATCGTCGCTAGGGCTTGTATCCTGCAAGAGGCGCATGCGCTCAGTCTTATGTTTAGAATGGTTCTTGTAGGCAACGTGGCCTGCGACGGCGGTGCATAGCAAGCCAAGGAAGAACGAATAGATTATAATGACGGCGAAGGAGAGGCACGGCAGTAGGCCAACGTGACACTGCTTCTCCTCCTGAACTTCCGGTAGCTCAGTGCAGGACCCGCCGCAATCGAGGCAGGCGCAACGATACTTTTCGTCGTCGGTATCGCAAGGGTAGGCATGCTTGTTCATCGCGTCCATTCCAGGAAAGTCAGCCTCGTTTGGTCGGGGGAAGTTGATCTGGAAGGGCGAGCCCAAGAACTTCTTGTCGCCAAGGAACTTCAGAAACAGTGTGTAGTTCTTTGCGCCTCCTCCAATGAAGTCCATAGCCTTGCCATTTGTCGCACCGAACTTGACATCCTTGCAGCTGTCGTAGAAAGTCGACGCGTACTTGTCGGATACCAGGTTGTCCAGCTCGGTCACCAAGTACTTGTCTCCCTTCGGCTCGGTTTTTGTGACGTTAATGAAGGTGGACTGATCAGGAGAGCAAGTGAAGGTACAGAACTGGTTGTAGAAATTCTCCTTGCAAGCAGGGCAGGCGTTGATGATAGGCGTGGCGCGGTCGAGGTTCGTCTTGAGAGCGTCGAGTTGGTCTTCGTCGCAACAGACGTCACTGTCAGACCACTGGTCACCGCAGATGTCCACCAGCTTCTTGCGCACGGCATCGTCTGGCGTCTTCGCTAAGCCGTTATCAGGGCAGGGCAGCTCTGATCCGAAGAAGCTCTGCTTTCCGCATTGACCACGTATCGCGCACCTTCCCTTTTCGTGTTTCGTCGTGAGGTCTGGTCCTGCGAGAGCTGATCCGGCGAGGATGGAGACTAGGCCAATCGTCATGGCCTTCCATCCTCGCGTGCTTGACTGCACCATCTTGTTCGATGCGCCTGGGCGCTGAGACTAGGCGAGCCTCGTTATCGTAGGGAGAATGGAATGCGAACGTATGCTGGGTGGTGCGAGGAAGCTGAAGATGTAATGGGGTTTGCGGACGATGGGTTGTGGATGACGATGCGTGCGAGCCGAGGTGGCGGGTGAAGCTATCGGGAGCTCTGAGGGTGCGAGAACGGAGAACGATTAACACAGTAGCGTTGTCATCGAGGTAACGAAAGAATGACGCAGGTAGCACAAGTCGGCTTGCGCGACGCTTGATAGAGTATGCACGGATACAGGTCCACTGTAGAGATGAGTGTTGTTATGAGGCGTGGGCGCGCAGGCAACGACACAAGTCTGGGGTGCAGACGTCACTGCCCCGGCTTGGCTAAAATGCGCGCCAGCCAGGAACCATGATCGTCCCCTGTCACGCGTGTCAGCCACCACCAGTGTAAAATCATGCACCTATCACACAACAAAATCTATTTAGTGCTCTGTCTGTATCGAACGTTCATTCATGCTACATGGTATCGTAAAACTGTATCTATATCCCATCCTACCATTCCATGCCCAAATCCATTCCTTGTGTCTTTCGACGGGTATCCCTCTCTTTTAGCAAAACGAAACCTCCCTACTTGCGCAGATATTGCACCAGCTCAACAAGCTGCGAGCGCGTCTCATCCTCGAGCTGCTCCTCAGGCGGGCTGAGAACCTTCTCAAACACAGGCATCAGCGAAGATGTGAGCTGCTGCACTGTAGGCTCGTTTTGTTGGTAAAGCTTGACAATCATGCCAAACACGGGCTTGTTCTCCTCGTAGTCCTCACGGAGAGGCAGGAGCTGCACCAGGCGAGGCAAGACCTCGGCAATGGGAAGCTTGCCAGGGTGCTTCGAGATGAACCTGCTGACGCAACCTGCAGTGTTGTCAAGAAGGCGTGCTTGGTCCTGAGCATCAAGCAGAGGCTCGAGCTTGGAGAAGATTGTAGGCAAAGACTTGAGGATCTCATCATCGTTCGTGGTCATCTCGCAGAGAAGTCCGATACCGTAGACGGCGTTGGACTTGGTCTCTGGGTCTTCATCCGACAGGCGGTGGAGAAGGAGCTTCAGCATGCCAGTGGTGTAAGGTGTGCAGCCAGCACCCATGTTGCCGATGCACTCAGCAATGGTTCCGACAGCAGCGCTTCGCTCAGTGGAGTCCTGGCTGCTAGCGTACTTGACAATGGGCTTCTCGAACATCTTCCAGAGCTCGGCGAACTGCGAGCCAAGTGCGACTGACAGGCAGGTGACAGCCTCGAGGGCAGTCTCAATGACAAGCCAGTCGTACTCGGAAGACTCATCAAGAATCTCCTCCTCGGCTTCATCACCGAGATCCTGCTGGCAAGGGTGACGCTTGGTGATGACAGCGAGCAAGTGCTGGCAGAGATCAGGAACCACGGTGCCGTTGTCGGTCAACAACACAGCCGGTCCGCAGAGCTTGAGAGTGGCAGCGACATCACGGTTGATGTCAGTGACAGTACCCCTAGACAATGTTAGCCAGATTCTTCTTGATATATTATAACAAGTGATTGATTTTTGAGATTGCTCAGTCGTGATTTCGCTTTCACCTCAAGTGCACTTTGTGCATCGGAGTGAGCTGGGATTAACGAATATTCTGTCATCTTTGCAAGGTGGGTATAGTAAAAGAGCGTGAATACATACCGATCCATCTCGTCTTGCCAGATGGTCATGGTGGCAGTCATGACGAGGTTGCCGAGCTTCTTCAGCTCGTCGGGAATGTCAACAGCAAGCGGAAGACCAGGCTTCCACTTAGCCATACCATCACCCTCGGCCATACCGAAGAGGCAGGCAAATGTGCGCCATAGGGTGCCAAGAGCGGCCTTACGGATGCCCTCGTAGGAGTGGTCGACAAGTTCGAGCAGCTTGGTGACGGTCGCCTCCATGTAAGGGATGTACTCGCGGCGAGTATGAGTGATGATGTCTCCATAGACCTCAGCGGCGATCTCCTTCTCCATGGCGACAGCGCTGACGCCCTCTAGGTCATCCCAGTCGTCATCGTCATCACCGGCCATGAGGGCTTCGTTGAGATCGCTGTCATCGTCGTCGTCGTCGCTGGCAGCAGCCACCTTGATCTTCTGGCCCTGGATGATCACCTCGGAGCCGGCCAAATCAGCCGCCTCCTCACCAAACTCAACGTCGAGGTTGGTCTCTTCTTGATCAAGGCAGTCGTTGAGGCCCTTCACAGCACCGGGAAGGTACTTAGCAAAGCCCTCCTCGTAGACCTTAGCCATGGTGCTCCAGAGGATGTAGCTGGTCTCCCTGAGACGGGGGTGGTCCAAGTGAAGAGCTTCCTCGGAAGCCTCCATGAGCGGCAGAACGTAGGGCTCGAAAGGCTCGGGGCCAACAGCAGAAGCGATCTTGCCCATGGAATCACAGGTGACACCACGAAGGTCGAGCTCGTCTTGGCTGTCCTTAATCCTGACGTATGAGGAAAGTTCCTGCATGGTCTGGGGGAAGAATGGGATGAAGGCCTTCTCGGCAGCAGAAGCAATAGAGCCAACGGCACCGATGGCAGCACTCTTCACCTTGAGATCCTCGTGATGGAAGAGCTTGCTGAAGCGTGGGATGAGTTCGGGAACATACTTTCCAGCGTCCTCTGGCTCGAGGCCCTCGATGAGGGAGTCGATAGCATGGCAGCTGCCGCGAACAATGGAGAGGTTGCGCTCGTCGTCTGAGCCTTGCATGTTGTTGGCAGCAAGGTCGAAGTTCTTGAGCATAGCAGGGATGAGGCGGGCGTGCTCCTTGCCAACGTCTTCGGCAAGATCATCAGCCAATCGAGCGACACCGTTGAGAGCGGCGGCTCGGACCTTGAGCTCAGGGTCCTCCAACAAGTGAAGAACCATAGGCATGATCTCGTTAAGCTGGGTAGCGATGAAGTCAGGCGCACCCTCGACACACATGCCGAGAGCCAGGATGGCAGCTTGACGGTAGTCAGGGTTCTGCGACTGGAAGTAGTTGCCGAGGTTCTTGAGAAGAGGAATGACAACTTGGCTGGGAGGGAGGCTGGATGCGAGGATGTCGAGGAGGCCGAGAGCGGAACGGGCGGGTGTAACTTCCTCTTCCTCACTGGACAGATCACCGAGCTCAGTGACGATGTGGAGAGCCTTCAAGGTCATCTCCTCACCGATTCGCAGGCCCTGTACCTTGAGCTTCCTGTAGCGCACGCACTGCATCAGGAATGCGAGAGCCTGGGAACGGTAATCGTCCTCGACGTTGGTGCTTGAAGAAAGCTCCAGCATGAAGCGAACAAGGTCGCCAAAGTGCTTTGCGAGAAGTGCAGACTCGCAGCCAAGGAGAGTTTGGAACACCTCGAAAGCTTGCATTGCGCGGTCCTCATCACCCTCGTCGACGGTGGCCTTCAGAACGGTGACCATGCCAGGGATGGACTCCTGGAACATGGCGAGCTCCTTGGGGCTCTCGTCGGGCTCTAGCAGCATTGCCAGGCGGCTGAGACTGAGCATTGTGTTGATTCTGACATCGACGCTCTCAGGGTCTTGGATGGTTGAACTGAACAGCTTGTACAGATCGGCTTGCTTGCCGGGGAACGAGTCGCCCGCTGACTCAAGTGTGGTGAAGATGATGTATGTACCAACTTCACGGTGTCGTGCCTCGGAGCTGGTGGCGGCCTGCTGGAGGTACCCGGGCAGGTCAGCCCACTCGCCATCCTCAAAATCTTGGGATGCGATGGCCGCAATGACGCGGGCAGCAGAGTGCCGTGTGAGAGTCACATCCTCGTTCAGTGTGAACTGGAACAACTGGTTGCGGAGAGAGTTCTTCTGGTCCGCAGGCAGGTTGGCCCAGTGCTTTGTTACCAGCTTCCTAGCCTCGACTGCAGCCAATTGGCGGAGCTGAGGCTTGGGGTGGCCGCAGAGAATCTGAAGGAGGGCATTGAGGGAGGCGGGTGAGTTGTAGTAGTTCTTGTTGAGGGTGGAGGTAGCGGATTTGACACGCTCGGTGTCGGCTGGAAAATGTTAGTAGAGGTCTATGGCACAGCGGGGCTGGGTAACGTACGCTCCATGAGGCCCTCGAGCAGCTGGACAAACTGTTGCTCGTCCATGGCGATGCTCTCACAGTGTAGTTATGTAAAAAGCAAAGCTCTGGTGGTCTATCGCAGGACAACGAAGACCTTTAGTAGTGACAGTTGTGAGAAGAGCGCTGGCTGCTCGCACAAGGTGGGGACTGGAACTTTTTCAAAAAAACGAGCGCCGCCAGAGAGCGCTAGTCTCAGAACGGCGCTAGTCTCAGGGTCCAGGACTGACCAATGACGGAGGCGGCAGGCGAAAAAGGTCATACCTCCAGAAGCCGACGCTGCTGTAGCCTGTAGCTGCGCAGATTGCTCTGCATGGTGGGTACTCTGACTTTGGGTGTCCTTGCAAGCTGTAAGAAGTTTGGGTAGGCGTGTCGTGTATGCTGGCCTAGACAACCACTGTACAAGCTAGCATGGCTTCCAGTGTCGGAGCATGAAGACTTCTTCGCAGATGATCTGAGGAAAAGCTTCAAAGAGAAGAAACGTGCTTGGTATCATCGTCATAAGATGACGGCAGCTCCTTGGACAGCTAGGCGACGAGATGGTGGTGGCTAGAGGCGGTGCCAGAGGCCATTGGGATGATAACGTGATGAAAGATCATCATGCAGAAAGCTCTCAGAAGATGATTGAGATGAATAGACAACGACACAAAGGGATAAGGGAGCTCAATGGATGGAGGAAGCTGGAGAAGCTAGAGATGTAGAAGTCCAGACAGCTCCAACGCGACTTGATAGGACGCGCTAGGCCAGGGTCTGTGCGGCGGAAAGCTGTTAGCAAAAACAGAAGGAGCAACGGTAGACAGGACAAACTCGCCGCTGCCATCATAAACGAGGAGGCTCTTCTACTAACTTCTCTCATACCCCGACCTTGTAATACCCCACTCTATTCCCCAAGTCCAACCCAGCCGCCTGTACGCCTCACCAGGACACGTTTCTCGACCCCTCCGCCTCCGACTCTATGGCTTCAGTACGTCTGGCAGTTGCCGCACTTATCTGACCACATGTGACATCGATGCTGACCTCGTCCAGCAAGCACCTAACCAGCCGCGCCCTTACCCAGGCAACTACCTTCCCAATGGTGGCGCTCCTGGCGGTCCATCCGGCCCAGCGCCTGGAGCTGTCCCGCTGCTCCCTAACCAGGGCCGCGTGATCCAGCAGGGAAGCGTACGAGTGCTATGCATTGCAGATGTCCGAGGTGAGCATGGCAGTCATGACATATAATAAAACTTGTTCCCCTAACATTGATTAGGAAACCTGCAATCGCTCAACCAGCTCGCCGCCGACGCCCGCGCAAACTACATCATCCACACTGGCGACTTTGGCTTCTACGATGATCGTTCGCTTGATCGCATCGCCGAGAAGACCCTCAAGCACGTGGCCCAATACTCACCGCTGCTCTCAGATGCCGTCAAGCGCTCCATCGCTTCAGCCCCTCCGCAACCGCCTATCAAGGAGCGCTTCGCACGGGAGCACCTGCCACTCTCAGAACTGCCCCTCTTCCTCAACAAGACCTACACCCTGAACGTACCAGTATACACCGTCTGGGGTGCTTGTGAAGATGTGCAAGTACTGGAGAAGCTGCGATCGGGCGAGTACAAGGTGGACAACCTGCACATCATTGATGAGGCGCATTCGCGGCTACTCGATGTAGGTGGCGTCAAGCTGCGACTACTTGGTCTCGGAGGTGCCGTCGTCATGCACAAGCTGTTCGACAATGGCGAGGGCAGGACTACCATTGCAGGTGGACAGGGCACTATGTGGACTACTCTGCTGCAGATGGGCGAACTTGTCGACACGGCCAACCGCGTATACGATCCGACCGAAACCCGCATATTCGTCACCCACGCATCTCCCGCCCGCGAAGGTCTGCTCAACCAGCTATCCGTCACGCTCAAGGCAGATTTCTCTGTCTCAGCTGGTCTGCATTTCCGCTACGGTAGCTCGTACAACGAGTTCAGCGTCAACCCCACCCTCGATCACTACCGCGGAAAGCTTGCTGCGTCCAAGGCCTCATTCAACGACGTTTGGGATACTGTCAAGACAGAAGTTGAGCCAGCGGTTGCTGATAGCGAGTCCCAGCAACGTCTGCTCGCCCTAGCGCTGGAAATCGTAAACAAGATGCCTACTGTCGCCAATGGCGGAAACCCCTTCGGTGGTCCTGCTCCTGGGCCTCAGAGCGGTCAAATCGACGAGAGCGCCTTCAAGAACATGTGGAACTTCAACCTTGCAGATGCTGCTTACGGATGGCTTGTACTGGACATTGACAATGGCAGGATCGGTACCGAGATGAGGGCCCAGGGTTTCAACTTCGCTCACCGAGGTGGAAAGGTTGCGCCTGGTCAAACTCAGCCCGCAGCCGCCAACACCAGCACTGGTCCCCCAGCTGCAGTGAACCCTAGCCCTTCTGCTCAGCCGTCTCCTGCTCCAGGACGTCAAGCCGGCCCACCAGCCAGTGCTCCTCAGCAACCCCGCCCCGCTGTTGCAACCCCACCGGTTCCTCAACAACAGAAGCAGAATGCTGGCCAGCCTACACGCACCGGCCCCTCCCCCGCCCCCGCTGCTACACCTAAAGAGCCCGTCAAGGCCGCTACACCACAGCCTCCAGCCAACAACACACCGGCGAACGCTGCTGCTGAAAAGGCTATCCCTAGCGAGGTCAAGCCTAATGGCACTTCGGCGCCAGAGAAGGGACCTGCATCTCCAGCGCCCCGCGAGCCTGCTGAGCGCAAGGAAAGCAAGGGTCTCTTCATTGCTGGTGTAAAGGATGAGGAGGAAGCCAAGAGTCTGCTTGCTGAGGAAGACAGGCCCAAGGTGGAGAAGATGGAGAAGATCAAGCACTTCTTCGTCGCCCATTTCGCTACTTCTCAAGACATGCACGGTGCGCTCCGTCGCGTTGCGGACGATGTCAGGAATGCTAGGGGTGGCCCAGACAACAAGACCGTCAAGGTGTACAACGAGCGCGGTCCTGGTAGCAACCAGCCCAGGTACGGAGCCGGCAGCTGGCAAGCTAGCAACCGCGGCGGCGTCCAGGGTGGTGGTTACCGAAGTGGAGGCGCCTCGGACAGTGAGGGTGGTCGTGGCGGTCGTGGAGGCCGTGGCGGTGCTTCCCGTGGCGGACGAGGTGGCGAGCGAGGTGCTCGCGGAGGCCGTGGTGGAAGGGGATCATTCCGGGGTGGTGAAGGTGCGGCTGCGGCATCAACTGGAGGCGAGTCATAGAAGCTCACCGACCGCACCTCTACACCCCTACTGACCCTGATACCCCTTCTTTCTTCTTCGGTTCCGTGCTAATGGCTTTCATTGCAGTCATGCCACGGTCTCCCATAAGCGAATTCGCTTCTGGCGACGTCCGCAATCATGTGCTCTAGCTTTTATCATGTTTTCTGGGAGCGATTTCCATACCTTCTTCATAGCGGGCGTGGGTTGTGCGGGTTCCTTTTCGGTCGTTCTAGATGGGACCAGGACAGGTGATTGGCGCTATGTGGTGCTTGTCTTCCTTATTTGGATCGCTGAAGAGGCTTACGATGATGAAGGATGAAGTATGGTGTATGTATTGTAATCACAAAACATTGAGAAACATGTTGTGACCAAGTTCTTCTGACTCATCCGTTCTTTTTGTTCAATATGCATCACGGCTCTGTTGAAAACATTCCCTTCGATTGATTTCTATCTTTCGTTCCAGCGATATTTTGACGACATGCCAACCTAGGAACATGCATCAGTCATGTGCATTTATTTCCTAGACGAGAGTACATAAAATTTTCCATTCAGTGAGCCTACCGTTTCTTCGTTGAATCAGTACACGGTACACTCTCCTTCCCTTCGGGTCAAACATATTCTCGGTTGTTTGATTGTGGCTGATCATGATAGATGTTGGAAGCCAACGCTTACATCGACACATAGGGGAAGACATTGAGGTTGTGGATATTGCAGAGTATATACTGCAAGGGTCACTCTATGAAGAAACCTATCTTTCATCAGTTGCGTCGTGAACTCAGAATCGATCATATGACATATATCGTTTTTCGTCTTGTAGTGTGTCAATGTAGCCTAAGATGCACATAGCCATAGTACGTTATTCGCTGTGCTCAAGACATCACCGCCCTAGACATGTCAGTACACTCTCAAGCACACTTCAATGAATAGCAAGTACGAGCAAAGTAATTGTATTGCCGTTTAAAGTCTTCAATTGTATAAGAGGTTTACTTCAGAAGTTGAGCATCACTTCACAACAGCACCATTTGACCAGGTCCGAACAACTTTCATCAGGATAATTATAAGGAATCCTGGCATAGTCATAACGACCATCTGGACCGATTCGAAGTCGGGGAGGGCCCATTGGATGTGTATATGGATCCGGAATACGCGTACCCGAGGACGGCAGGAAGCCTGACCGAAGCAGCGGTTGTGACTCTGGTTGAAGTGATCTGACTAGTACTGGTGGTGATGACAGTCGCGCTGGTAATTGCGCTGAGGGCACATGTCTTTGCGAAACGCTATCCTCCGGATCCACTTCGGCATTATCAGGTGTCAGAGAGAGCTGCCACGGGGGCTCTGATCGCCAGTGAGAGCTTTCATGCTGATCTGATAGTGGCTCCGTCGTAGTGGGAGGAAGACTACGCGCACGGTTCCGATTGGATCTCTGACTTAATCGCCACGAGAATGCCTCCACGTTGAATCCTCCTAGGCGACTCAAACTTTCCTCATACCTGGCAAATATTAGCCATGATGTATTCATAGAGTTACCAGGATAAGGTATGATATACAGCTG
>Ga0265797_10004525_pt1 | contig 21146 bp, 25 predicted proteins | sample P2T30metagenome_FD_192433 | JGI IMG/M metagenome (GOLD analysis project Ga0265797, IMG submission 192433) | Plant litter microbial communities from East Loma Ridge, Irvine, California - P2 T30 | ecosystem: Environmental > Terrestrial > Plant litter > Unclassified | place: USA: California...
GCCTCGATCCGGCTTTTATATTCCTCGCTGTCGACGATATTGTGCGAGCGGCCGATCGTGTGTGTCGATTTCACGCCCAGTTCCTGCTCCAGCGGCGCGACAAACGTCTGGAACAGATCCATATGCATGCCGTTGCACTGGCGGATGATGGTGGACAGCTCCGCCTGCACCAGCGTACTGAAGATGATGGGGCGCTGGCCGTCCGCCGCCGCCATCTCGTTGATCTTGCGGGCCGCGTCGCGCGCCTTGTCGACGGTATCGATGAACGGCAGGCGGATCTGGCGGAAGCGCAGCTCGAACTGCGTCAGCACGGAGTGGCCGAAGGTTTCGGCGGTGATGCCGGTGCCGTCGGAAACGAAGAAAACGGTGCGGGCCGCGGCCGGGCGTTGCTCAGTGGTCATGAAAGTGTCTTTTGATTGTGAATCGTCAATTTTGTCCGCAGGCTGTAAAATGGCCGGCAACAATTGGATTGTGCTGCACGGCGCCCAGAATAACAACAGAGAGCCGGCATGCCCGAAGTCAGGAATACCGGATGCCCGTGAGGGGACCGCGGCACGAAGCCGGCAGATGCGAAGCTGTATGCCTACAGCCCGAGCGCACGCCGGTGGAAACGGTGCGGCAGCTCACGGACATCCTGGGGTGCCGCATGCAGGCACCCCGCACAGCTTTCTATCTAGTGTAAGGGTGTCATTATGACCAACATGTCTAACGCAGTACTGAATGAGCCAGGTTTGGGCGTCGGCGACGGGGTGTATGTCGCCGCGTTCGAAGACCTGCGCATGACGGATGTCGAATCCGTCGGCGGCAAGAACGCCTCGCTGGGCGAGATGATCAGCCAGCTGGCCGGTGCCGGCGTGCGCGTGCCGACCGGCTTCGCGACGACCGCGCAGGCGTTCCGCGACTTCCTCTCCCACAGTATTGACGGCGGCAAGCCGCTGGCCGAACGCATCGCCGACCGCCTGGCCAACCTCGATATCGACGACGTCCGTTCGCTGGCGCAGGCCGGCGCCGAGATCCGGCAATGGATCGTCGAGACGCCGTTCCAGCCACGCCTGGAACAGGAAATCCGCAACTTCTACGAACGCCTGGTGGCCGATTCGGATGCCGAGATGTCGTTTGCCGTGCGCTCTTCCGCCACCGCGGAAGACCTGCCGGATGCGTCGTTCGCCGGCCAGCAGGAGACGTTCCTGAACGTCGTCGGCATCGACAATGTGCTGGACGCGATGAAGCACGTGTTCGCGTCGCTGTACAACGACCGCGCGATTTCCTACCGCGTGCATAAAGGCTTCACGCACGCCGAAGTGGCGCTGTCCGCCGGCGTGCAGCGCATGGTGCGCTCGGACGTGGGCGCCGCCGGCGTCATGTTCACGCTCGACACCGAGTCCGGCTTCAAGGACGTCGTCTTCATCACGTCCAGCTACGGCCTGGGCGAAACGGTGGTGCAGGGCGCCGTCAATCCGGACGAATTCTACGTCCACAAGCCGATGCTGGAGCAGGGCAAGTCGCCCGTCATCCGCCGCAATATCGGCTCGAAACTGATCAAGATGGAGTTCACCAGCGAAGCCAAAGCGGGACGTTCCGTGAAGACGGTGGACGTGCCGATCGAGCTGCGCAACCGTTACTCGCTGACGGATGCGGAAGTGGTCGAGCTGGCGAAATACGCCGTCATCATCGAGAACCACTACGGCCGTCCGATGGACATCGAGTGGGGCAAGGACGGTCGCGACGGCAAGCTGTTCATCCTGCAGGCGCGTCCCGAGACCGTGAAGTCGCAGCAGAAGCCGACCGACGCGCAGCAGCGCTTCCGCCTGAAGTCCACCGGCACCGTGCTGGCCGCGGGCCGCGCGATCGGCCAGAAGATCGGCGCCGGTCCCGTGCGCGTCATCCGCGACCCGTCCGAAATGGAAAGAGTCCAGCCGGGCGACGTGCTGGTGGCCGACATGACGGACCCGAACTGGGAACCGGTCATGAAGCGCGCCTCGGCCATCGTCACCAACCGCGGCGGCCGTACCTGCCACGCGGCCATCATCGCCCGTGAACTGGGCGTGCCGGCCGTTGTCGGCTGCGGCGACGCGACCGACGTGCTGAAGGACGGCACATTCGTCACCGTCTCGTGCGCCGAAGGGGATGAGGGCAAGATCTACGACGGCCTGCTGGAAACGGAAGTGTCGGAAGTCGCGCGCGGCGAGCTGCCGAAGCTGCCGACGAAGATCATGCTCAACGTGGGCAACCCGCAGCTGGCCTTCGACTTCCAGCAGGTGCCGAACGCCGGCGTGGGCCTGGCCCGCCTGGAGTTCATCATCAACAACAACATCGGCGTGCACCCGAAGGCGATCCTGGAATACCCGAACATCGACCCGGACCTGAAGAAGGCCGTGGAATCGGTGGCGCGCGGCCATGCTTCGCCGAAGGCGTTCTACATCGACAAGCTGGCCGAAGGCATCGCGACGATCGCCGCCGCGTTCTGGCCGAAGCCCGTCATCGTGCGCCTGTCCGACTTCAAGTCGAACGAGTACAAGAAGCTGATCGGCGGCTCGCGTTACGAGCCGGACGAGGAAAACCCGATGCTGGGCTTCCGCGGCGCGGCGCGCTACCTGGCCGCCGATTTCGCCGAGTCGTTCAATATGGAATGCGTGGCGATGAAGCGCGTGCGCGAAGAGATGGGCCTGACCAACGTCGAGATCATGGTGCCGTTCGTGCGCACCATCGGCCAGGCGCAGAAGGTCGTCGACCTGCTGGCGAAGAATGGCCTGAAACGCGGCGAGAACGGCCTGCGTCTCATCATGATGTGCGAGATTCCATCGAACGCCGTGCTGGCTGACCAGTTCCTCGAGTATTTCGACGGCTTCTCGATCGGCTCGAACGATCTGACCCAGCTGACGCTGGGCCTGGACCGCGACTCCGGCATGGAGTTGCTGGCAGCCGACTTCGACGAGCGCGATCCGGCCGTCAAGGCGCTGCTGTCGATGGCCATTTCGGCGTGCAGGAAACAAGGCAAGTACATCGGCATCTGCGGCCAGGGCCCGTCCGACCACCCCGACCTGGCCGAATGGCTGATGGAGCAGGGCATCGAGTCGATGTCGCTCAATCCGGACTCGGTGATCGATACGTGGCAGAAGCTGGCCGCGCTGCAGAAATAGTCGCTACATAAATTCACTACACAACGGTAAAGTTTTACTTTATTGTTACCCCCGCCGCCCTCTGGGCCGCGGGGGTTTTTCACTTTCAGGAGAGAAGGAACATGGCTGACTGGATCATGTGGCTTGTCGCCGCCGGCGTGCTGGTGGCGCTGGAGCTGTTCAGCGGGACGTTTTACCTGCTGATGGTGGCCATCGGCGCGCTGGCCGGCGCCGCAATGGCGTTCCTGCGCGTCGACCTGCCGGGGCAGATGCTGGCCGCGGCCATCGTCGGCATCCTGGCCACCGTGCTGCTGCGGCGCAGCCGTTACGGCAAGACGGCGGCCGGCGATGCGCAGCGCGACCCGAACGTCAATCTCGACATCGGGCAGACGGTGCAGGTCACGCACTGGGTCGACGGCGCCGCGCGTGTCATGTACCGCGGCGCGCTGTGGGACGTCGAGCTGGCGCCGGGCGCCGAGGCCCGCGGCGGCATCTTCATCATCCGCGAGGTCCGCGGAAGCAAGCTGATTGTCGGCGGCTGAACCACAAAAATACAAACAGGGAAAACTGAACATGGACATTACATTCGGCAGCGTCACGCTGGTCATCCTGATCGTCGCGCTGGTCTTTGTCTTCAAGACGATCAATGTGGTGCCGCAGCAGCACGCGTGGGTGGTCGAGCGGCTCGGCAAATATCATGCAACGCTGGGCCCGGGCCTGAACATCGTCGTGCCGTTCATCGACCGCATCGCCTACAAGCACATCCTCAAGGAGATTCCGCTCGACGTGCCGTCGCAGGTCTGCATCACCAAGGACAACACGCAGCTGCAGGTGGACGGCATCCTGTACTTCCAGGTGACCGATGCGATGCGCGCGTCGTACGGCTCGTCGAACTACGTGGCCGCGATCACGCAACTGGCGCAGACGACGCTGCGTTCCGTCATCGGCCGCATGGAGCTGGACAAGACGTTCGAGGAACGCGACCATATCAACACGGCCGTCGTCAACGCCATCGACGAATCGGCCGCCAACTGGGGCGTCAAGGTGCTGCGCTACGAGATCAAGGACCTGACGCCGCCGGCCGACATCCTGCACGCGATGCAGGCGCAGATCACGGCCGAGCGGGGCAAGCGCGCGCTGATCGCCGCTTCCGAAGGGCGCAAGCAGGAACAGATCAATATCGCGACGGGCGAACGGGAAGCGTCCATCGCCCGCTCCGAAGGCGAGATGCAGGCCGCGATCAACCGCGCGCAGGGCGAGGCGGCCGCGATCACGGCGATTGCCGAAGCCACGGCCGGCGCGCTGCGCCAGGTGGGTGCGGCAATCGAACAACCCGGCGGCGTGGAAGCGGTTAATCTGCGGGTGGCGGAGCAGTATGTCGACGCCTTCGGCCGGCTGGCGAAGACCAACAACACGCTGATCGTGCCGGCCAACCTGGGCGACATGAGCAGCCTGATTGCGACCGCCATGCAGGTCGTCAGGACACAGCAGCCGGAGCGCACGCTGGTGCGCCCGAATTCATAGGCAGGAGAACACAGTGGCAACCTGGGACATCGGCCCATACGGTAACGACTTCGCGCAGGACTGGGCGGAGGACCTGCAGGAATCGAACGACTTGTACTTCATCGAGAACACGCTGGACAACGTGCTGTCGGCGGCGAATGCTGAAGTGCTGGAGGCGCCGTACGGCGCCGAGGGTATCGCTGCTGTGGAAGCGCTGCTGCGCCTGTACGACCGGGGCGGCGCACTTGATGAGGACACCCAGCGCGTGGACGACTGGGTCGGTGCCATCAAGGGCCGCTTCCGCCTGCGTACGGACCTGTTCGAGAAGGCGGGGCGGGCGCTGGACTTCATCCTGTCGGAGCGGTCGGAACTGCGCGAGCTGTGGCAGGACAGCGAACATTACGAACAATGGCGGGCCGGCGTCGAGGCGCAGCAGGCGCGCCTGCAAGGCTGACGGGATGACGATGGCGGTAACGAAGAGATTGACGGCGCTGGCGTTCGCGCTGTGCGTGCACGGGTTGGCCGCGGCCGCGCCCGTGGCGGAAGAAACGCTGGCCCGGCTGGCGCAGATGCGCGCGCTGCCGGCGGCCACCGATGCCCAGCAAGGCGTCAGCCAGCGCGGCGAGCTCGATGCGGCCTGGCGCTGGTTCGGCAACCACAAGGCGGAAGCGCTGCCCATGCTGCGCCGCGAGCTGGCACTGGAGCTGAAGAAGTCGAAGCCCAGCCAACTACTGCTGCTCGACGTTGGCTATTTCCTGCGCGCGCTCGGCGAGCCGTCGGACGAAGCCCTGGCGCTGCAGGCGCTGCTGCGGATCGATCCCGAAGGCGCCATACCGAAGTCGCAGGGCGGCCAGCTGTTCCGCTTCACGCATGCCATGGCGCGCGAGCGCGAGTCGCGCCTGTTCCCGCTGCTGGACAAGGTCTTCCTGCGCGGCCAGGTCACGGTCCTGCTGCCGCAGCAGGGAACGACGCTGGACGAGACGTCCGTCTGCATTTACCTGTACGGCCAGTATGGCGCCGCGGCCGAGCGCCACCTGCGTGGTTTGCTGGGTGACCCGGCGCTCGTCAACCGGGCACTGGAAGTGCTGATGTGGGTGGGGTCGCCGGACAGCGTGCCGGCTGTGGCCGCGCTGCTGAATACACCCGACAGCGACACCTTCGCCCGCGCCGCGACGTTCCTGCTGCGTGCCGGCGGGCCGCAGGGTCGCGATGCGTTGCGCGCCTTCGATCCGCGCGGCCTGCAGGGCAAGGCGCTGGAGTTCTACCGCCAGACGGCGGGCCAGCTGAACCGCGTGTCCTTCGAGACGCTGTCCGCCCAGCTGTCCGAGCAGCCCGACGGCACGCCGGCGCAGATCCGTGGGCTGGACGAAGCGGGTGCACGTCAGGCGCTGGCCACGCTGAACGCCGGCTATGGCAGTTACGACGGCATCCAGCCTGCCGCCATCGCCCGCGCCGCGCTGCCGCGGCAAACGCTGATCGATGAGCTGATCCGCGTGCGCGAACGCAGCCTGCTGCGCGTGTCGGCCGAAACGCTGGCCGACGTCGACACGACCAACACGCTGATCAATACTCTGCGCTTCCGACCCGCGGAACGCTGACGGCCAGGCTACACGGCCGTCAGCGCACGTTCGCGCACGGCTTTCGTATCCCGCACGGGCGGCTGGCCGAACATCCGGCCGTAGTCTCGCGTAAACTGCGGCACGCTGTCATACCCCACCGCAAACGCGGCACTGCTGGCGCTGGCGCCTTCCGCCACCATCAGACGCCGCGCCTCGATCAACCTGAGCTGCTTCTGGAACTGCAGCGGCGACAGCGATGTCGCCGCCCGAAAATGCTCGTGCAGCGCCGAGACGCTCATGCCGGCCGCATCGGCCAGGCGCGCCACCGGCACGGGCCTGGCGAACTGGTCGCGCAGCAGTGCCACCGCGCGCGCGACGCGCCGGTAGCGACTGTCGACGGCGCCCAGCCGCCGCAACGCGATGCCGTGCCGGCCCGCCAGCAGCCAGTAATGCAGTTCGCGCACCAGGTGCTCGTGCAGGACGGGCACGGCGGCTGGACGATCGAGCAAGCGCATCAGCCTCAGTGCGACGGCGGCGATGTCGTCGTCGGTACGCTCGGCGCGCACCGGCAGTCCCGACTCTTCCGCGTCGTCCGCCATGCGCGCGGCCAGTTCCGCGATGATGGCCGGGTCCAGTTCCAGCACCAGCGCCAGATAGGGTTCGGCCAGGCTGGCGCGGGTCACCTGGCTGACAGTGGGCACGTCGGCCGTGACGATCAGCGAATCGCCGGCATGGAAATCGAACCCTTGTGCGCCAAACGTGACGTGCTTGCTGCCTTGCAGCACCAGGCAGACCAGCGGCCGCTGGATGCCGTGTATCAGGCCGCTGGGAGCGCAGGCGCGCACCGTCGTCAGTCCGGGGACGGGCGTGGTCGCCACGCCGTCCTTGCCGGCATGCGCTTCCGTGTACTGGCGTACGGCATCGAGTAGCGTATTCATGACTACAGGGTACACCGTCGGCACCGCGAGCGCAGCGGCCGCTGGAGGATCAGGCAAAACCCGGCGACGATCCGGCAACCGGCATGGGTCCCCTGGCCGCACCATGTGAGCTCCCGTCAACACTCCCAAGGAGCATCGTCATGCAAACCACTATTTCTCTCGTTACCGGCGCCAGCCGCGGCCTCGGCCGCAATACGGCACTGGCCATCGCCCGCCGCGGCGGCGACGTCATCATCACCTATCGCGGCGAGGCGCAGGCGGCGCAAGCGGTCGTCGCCGAGATCGAAGCGCTGGGCCGCAAGGCGCTGGCGTTCCAGCTCGACGTTGGCGACACGGCCACGTTCGCGCCATTCGCCAGTCGGCTGCGCGAGGCATTGCAAGAGCACTGGCAGCGCGACCGCATCGACCATCTGGTCAATAATGCCGGCCATGGCGACTATGCTCTGCTGGGCGACACCAGCGAAGCGCAGTTCGACCGGCTGGTCGACGTGCACTTCAAGGGCGTCTATTTCCTGACCCAGGCGTTGCTGCCGCTGATTGCCGATGGCGGCCGGATCGTCAACCTGTCCTCGGGCCTGACCCGGGTTACGTTCCCCGGCTATGCGGCGTATGCGGCGGTCAAGGGCGCGGTCGAGGTGCTGACCCGCTACTTCGCCAAGGAGCTGGGCGCGCGCAGGATCGCCGTCAACACGGTGGCACCCGGTGCCATCGAGACCGACTTCGGCGGCGGCGCGGTGCGCGACAACCCCGATATCAACCGGCTGTTTGCCGGCATGACGGCACTGGGCCGGGTCGGCGTGCCGGACGATATCGGGCCCATGGTCGCCAGCCTGCTGACACCCGAAAACCGCTGGGTCACGGCGCAGCGCATCGAGGTGTCCGGCGGGCAGGGCATCTGACCCGGCTTCGGCGCGCAGGCAGGAACGGTTGGTGCTAGCATTCACCCATGACTTCCATGACCCCTGCCGCCACGCAGGAGCATACGCTCGAACGCCTGGCCGACTTCCTCGATACCCACCGCCGCGTGCTTGTCCTGACGGGCGCCGGCCTGTCCACCGCCTCCGGCATTCCCGGCTACCGCGACGCCGAAGGCATCCGCCGCGGCCGTCCGCCGACGGAAGGGCCGGAGTTCCGCCGTTCCGACGCGCTGCGCCGCCGCTACTGGGCGCGCAGCATGGTGGGCTGGCCCGTGCTGGCCGGGGCCGAGCCGAACGAAGGTCACCGCGCGCTGGCCCGCCTCGAACACGCGGGTCGCATCGGCCGCGTCATCACGCAAAACGTCGATGGCCTGCACCAGCGCGCGGGCACGAACAGCTTGATCGAGCTGCACGGCAATATCCATACGGTGCGCTGCCTGGCGTGCGAGCGCCGGCAGTCGCGCGCGGAGTTGCAGGTTCGCCTTCTGCGCGACAACCCGGCGCTGGCGGACGTGCTGGCGCAGCCGCTGCCCGATGGCGATGCGCAGCTGGAGCCGGAATCGCTGGAACACTTTGTCGTGCCGGACTGCGAGGTGTGCGGCGGGATGCTGCAGCCAGACGTCGTCTTCTTCGGCGACAACGTGCCGCGCGACCGTACCGAACGTGCGCTGGGCTGGATGGACGAAGCCGACGCGCTGCTGGTTGTCGGCTCGTCGCTGATGGTGTTTTCCGGCTTCCGTTTCGCCAAGCTGGCTGCCGCGGCGGGCAAGGCCATCGCGGCCGTCAACGTGGGAAGGACACGCGCCGACGACCTGATCAGCCTGAAGCTGGCCTTGCCGGCGCAGCAGGTGCTGCCGCAGGTGGCGCGCATGCTTGACGGCGCGGAAGTCGCCTGATCAGCCGGCGAGGTACTCCTCGGTGCTGATTACAGCGGCGTAGCCGAAGGCCAGCGCCGACATCAGCGCGCTGTGCACCTGCAAGGCGGGCACGGTCACGCCGTTGAATTCCAGGTCGCGGGTGGCACAGGCATCGTGCACGACCTTCGTCCTGTAGCCGAAATCCGCGGCGGCCCGCGTTGTGGCGTCGATGCACATATGGCTCATCGCGCCGACAACGGTGACTTCCTCGACGCCGTTTTCGTCGAGGATGCTCTTCAGGTTCGTCTCCCGGAAGGAGTTCGGGAAGTTCTTGACGATGACCGCTTCGCCCGCGACCGGTGCCACGGTGTCGTGGATCCGCACGCCGTCCGTGCCTTTTGTGAAGAAGGGCGCATCTGTTGCCGCCGATTCATGGCGCACGTTGATGACCAGATCGCCTTTTGCACGGGCGTCCGCAATGACGCGCGCCGCATTGTCCAGGGCCGCGTGGATGCCTTCCAGCGGCAGCTTGCCGTCAGGCAGATACTCGTTTTGCAGGTCGACGACGACGAGGGCTCGTTTGTTCATGCTGATTCCTTTCGTTAGAGACTGATGGTTGGCAGACGTATTGTGACGGCAGTCCGCCGGCGCTACTATTGACCCGCATGCCAATTACCGATGTTTTCGGGCCACCAGCCAAAAATCCTTCCCCATGACCGCACGCCTGCCCATTGTCGCCCTGATCGTTTATCCGAATTTCAGTCCCTTCCACTTTTCCGTGCCGTACCTGGCCTTTAACGCGGAGACGCCGGAAGGCCGGCTGTTCGACCTGCGCATCGTTTCGGTCGACGCCCGGCCGCTGGCGGCGGAGCGCGCGTTGACGGTGCAGCCGGACGGCGGGCTGGAACTGGTCGACATGGCGGACATCGTCGTGGTGCCGGGGTGGCACGACCTGAACGCGCAACCGGATGCGGCACTCGTTGCCGCGCTGGCACGGGCCCATGCCAGAGGCGCGTATGTCGTCGGCCTGTGCTACGGCGCGTATGTGCTCGCGTATGCCGGCTTGCTGGACGACAGGCGTGCGTCGACGCACTGGATGGCCGAGGCGGATTTCAGCGTGCGGTTTCCCCGCGTGAAGCTCGACATGAATGCGCTGTACGTGGACGACGAGCGCCTCATCACGTCGGCAGGTACGGGTGCGGGACTGGACTGCTGCCTCTACCTCGTGCGCGAATGGTACGGACCGAAGATCGCCAACAAGGTGGCGCGCACGATGGTCATTCCGCCCCATCGCGAGGGAGGGCAGGCGCAGTTCATCGAGCAGCCCGTGGCCGCCTCGACCGAGGATTCGCGGGTCAACCGCCTGCTTGACTATCTGCGCGAAAATCTGACCATGCAGCACAGCATCGACGACCTGGCGGCGCGCGCCGCGATCAGCCGCCGCACCTTTACCCGGCACTTCCACAAGGCGACGGGCATGACCCTGGGCGACTGGCTCGTCAACGAGCGGCTACAGCAGAGCCGCGACCTGCTGGAGACGACGTCGATTCCCGTCGAGAGAATCGCCGAACTGACAGGTTTCCAGACGCCGCTGGCATTGCGCCAGCACTTCAAGAAGCGCTTTCACGTGAGCCCGCGGGACTGGCGGCGCACGTTCGGGCAGGAAGCAGGCGTTGAAGTCGCCTAGGGCTGTTTGCAGTCCGCCCGGTTTCAGGCAGCGTTGATGGTAGAGGTCGCCGAATCGATACGGCAGCCGTCACGCGGCTGCCGGTCGGATCAACGATCCTGCCTCGGCGTGTAGACCGGTTTCTCGGTTTCCCCTTTCTCCACCATGGCCAGCTGACGCTGCAGGTCCGTGCGGTCCTTGTCGTCTTTTGCGGACGACACCAGGTTGCGCAGGATGGCGGCGTGCGCCGTCTGCAGCGCTTGCGCCGCGGGCACGGCGATGTCCGGTTTCACGCCGACGTGCTCCCAGCTGGTTTTGGTGACGGGATTGATGGCGCGCCCGCTCGGAATCATGACCACGATGTCGTGCCCCACGCTGAAGGGCCCGACAGGATTGGCGGCGCCGAACGTCGTCTCGCCGACCAGCGTCGCGCGTTTCTGCGTCTGGAAGTCATACGCGCATTCCTCCGCACCGGAACCCGTGCGGGCCGAGGTCAGCACGTACACGGGCTTGTCGTAACGCTGCGTGACCGTGTCCAGGGTCCAGAACTGCGTCGTCGTATCGGTCGGGCGATCGTAGATGTCGTTCAGGTGGCGCTTGTCGCCCGCCGGGAAGAAATGGCTCATCAGGTAGGCCACGCTGGCCGGGCTTCCGCCGCCGTTGCGGCGCAGGTCGAGGATCAACGCATCCGTTCCGGCCAGCAGGCTCATGGCCGACGTGTAGGCCGGACCGACGGATTCGGCGGGCCACAGGAAGCCGGTCAGTTCCATATAGCCCACATTGCCGGCAAGGCGCTCGACCTTCTCGATGCCATAGCCCCGCCGCGCGGGCTGGTTGCGCGTCTCGCCCGCCGCGGTGCGGGGCTTCTCGAAACTTTCGTCAACCGTGGCGCGGAAATGCAGGTCGCCGCTGAATTGGCGCAGGTCCTTCGACAGCGCGGCACTGAACGCCTGCGTGGTGGCGGCGGACGCATAGCCTCCGGCGGCGTTCTTGCCGGCGATCGCACTGGCGACCTTTGCTGCCACTGCCGGGTCGATGTAATTTTCATCCAGTTTCGCTGCCAGTGTCTGCAGGATCGCGGCGCGATCGGCCGGCTTCAGCGGCGTTTCCTCCGCCGCGAAAACGGAAAACGACAACACGGTACCCAGCACCACGCCTGCGACAAACTTGCTTTGGTCTGACATATCTTCCTCCAGGTTGTACTACCATCGATTGTTATTTGAGAAGATGCGCGCGTCATCGGCTTCGCGCCTGGTGGGCTTCACTGCATCATTCCGGGTTTTCGTTGTGACGTTGCAGCGCCTCGGCCAGCGCGGGCATATAGGAGCGGCTGGCGCGCAGCACGCTGCCGTCGCGCAGGCGCAGCAGGGCGTCCCGGTTGGTGAGCGCGCGCAGCTCGGCGATCATGTCCAGCCGCACGATGGACGAGCGGTGCACCCGGTGGAACTGGCGCGGATCGAGCTGCATGGCCAGGTTGTGCAGGCGTTCGCGCACCAGCCAGGTCTTGCCGTTCGCATGCAGGGTGGCGTAGTCGCCGTCGGCCTCGATGCGCTCGACTTCGGCAACGGGCACCAGCACCGTGCGCGATCCTGCCCGCACGCTGAAGCTGCGGATCGCCGGTGCAGCCGGTGGTGCGGCGAAGGGGGCACGGCCCTGGCAGCGATAGGGAAAGGCCTGGCGGGCACGGTCAAGGGCTTCGTCCCAGCGTTCGTCATCGACGGGCTTGAGCAGGTAATCGAGGGCCGCCACCTGGAAGGCCTGCAGGGCGAAGCCGTCATAGGCCGTGAGCAGGACCGCCATCGGCCGCTGCGCCGGCGGCAGTGCGGCCAGCATGTCGATGCCGGACATGCCCGGCATTTCGACGTCGACGAACACCAGGTCGGGCCGCAACGCCCCGATACCTGCGCGGGCGCTGGCGCCGTCAGCGAATTCACCCACCAGCTCGAAGCCGTCGCGCCGCGCCAGCCTGACTTTGACCGCCAGCCTGGCCAGCGGCTCGTCATCGACGATCACGACCCGGATGGTCATGCTGCCGCCCCGATATTGTGCAGCGGCAGGGCGATACGGACGCGGAACCGGCTATCCGTGCGCCAGCCTGCGTCCACCTCGTGACCCGCGCCGTACAGGTGGCGCAGGCGCTCCCTGACGTTGGCCAGGCCGATGCCGCTCCCTGCGTTTTCCTGCTGCCGGCCGTCGTTCTGCACATCGACCAGCAGGCGCGTGCCGGTACGCTCGACAAGAATGTCGAGCCGCCCCGGCGCGGGCAGCGGTGCGATGCCGTGACGGATCGCATTCTCGACCAGCGGCTGCAGCATGAGGTAGGGCACGACGCTGTCCAGCACGTCGGGGCCGACTTTCATTGTCAGGCGCAGGCGCTCGCCGAGCCGCGCCTTTTCGATGGCGAGGTAGGCATCGAGCAGCACCAGTTCTTCGGCAAGCGAATGCTCGTGGCGGCCGTCGTGCGCGAGCGTGGCGCGCAGGAAGTCGGCCACGCACCCGAGCATGCGATTGGCTTCGCGGTTGCACTGGGCCGACACCAGCGCGGAGATCGCGTTCAGCGAATTGAACAGGAAGTGCGGGTTGACCTGCAGGCGCAGCGCGCGCAGTTCGGCATCGCGCGCCGCGGCCTGCGCCTGAGCGAGATGCAGCTGGGCCTGTTTCAGCGACAGGTAATAAGCCGCCACCGCATGGACGGCGCAGAACGCGATCAGCGCCAGCCAGCAGCCATCGAGCCCGCGGGGAAGATCGTTCCAGCGGTAGCCCTTCTCCAGTCCAAGCGAGATCGCCAGGCGCTGCCCCAGTACGGCGTTGACGATGCACATCGCGTAACTTGCCGCCAGCAGCACCAGCGCCATCCGCAGCCAGGGCCATTCGCGGCGCCACATGGCCCGCTGCAGCAAGGTCAGCGGAATCAGCCACGCCAGGCACGCGACGAAGAAAAGCGTACGAAAGGCAACCACGTGCCCGTGGCCAAAGGAAGGCAGGCCGAGGATGGCCAGGCAGGCGCAAACCGGCAGTGCGGCCAGCACGGGAACGAGCAGGGGCGTTTCGACTCTCACGCGGGGCTCCGGAGTTGCAATCCTGTCATTGTAGCGTTTCAGTCGCCCACCGAATACAGCATCGAGCTGATCTTCCAGCCGTCCTCCGCGCGCACCATCTGCCAGCTTTCGCTGCCGCGATTGGTCACCTTGCCGTCGATGAGGAAGTCGAAATCGAACCAGACCGATGCCACGGCGCCGTTGGTATCGATGCGCACGTTGTAGAAGCGCTCCTCGACCGGCTTGTCCGACTGCTGAATGAACTCGGCAAATTTCTTCCAGCTGGACGGGGACACCTTGCGTGCTTGCGGCTTGACGGCCTTGACCTTCGCCCATTTCGCCTCGTCGGCGACCGACAGCCAGCTGTCGTGGTCCTGCACGAACAGGTTACCGAGCGTTTTACCGTCACGGGCGACGATGGCGGCCTTGAATTGCTCGACGATCGTCTGGATTGCTTTCACATCGGCCGCATGGGGACCGGCGGCGGAGCTGTCCGTGGCATGCGCCGGACGGGCCAGATACAAGGCGAGAACGATCAAGGAAAGCACAGCGCGCATGGAACCTCCCGAGGCAGGAAAGGTTCCACTCTAGGCAATTGCCGCGCCTGCGGTCCAGCCAAATGCGCCGACCCGTGCATACGCTGCGGCGAATCGGTTCAATGCCTGCGGTGTGGTGGCCGCGAGGAGAAGTTTCCCTAGGTGAGGTCGTGCAGGTCGCGCTCCAGCGCGGGACCGACGCTGAACTCGCTGAACACGACCGTCAGCCCGGCCCGCTCGGGCGTACAACACATCGGACCGACAAAGTAGCTGGCCGCGGTGGGGAAGGGCGCCAGCCGCAACAGCGGCCACACCTTGCCGTCGGCGGAATACTGCACGCGGATGGCGCCGTTGGCGACAGTGATGCGCAGCCAGAAGCCGTCCGGCAGGGGCGGCGCGCTGGCCGTGGCCCAGTCGGAGCGCTCCGCCGTCAGCACGGTGCTGAGCATCAGTGCACCATCGGAAAACTCGACGCCGGCCTTGATCCAATGCCGTTCGTCCACGCGCACCATGAGGCCGGCCTGGTCGTACAGCTCGCGGAAGTCGCCCTGCACGCGCACCTGCGCCGTGAAGTCGCCCTCGACGGTGCGGCCGAAGACGTGGCCGTTGTCGCGGATGAAGCCGTAGCTGGTGATGCGCCAGAAGTCGGTGGCGTTGTCGGTGGTGACGCGCAGGCGGTCGGCGTCGACCGTGTAGTCGGACGGCTCGTTGAGCCAGGTGCAGTGGGAGAACATGTGGCGTTTTCGTTTTCGTTGTCGAAAACGCCACTATAGGGCGATTGCTTCAGCGCGACAACAACATCGACCGCACGATGCCTTCCTTGGCCAGCACGTAGTCGTGCCCGGCCAGCACGAAGTTGCTCTGCGGCTGGACGACCTTGATGTTGATGAAGACCATGTCGCTGGTCTCGGCATACGAGCCGACGACGACGGCCTGGGCGTTGTGGCTCTGCGCCACTTCGCCGATTTCACGCGTCAGCATCAGCTCGCCCTGGTTGCGCTTCAGGTAGACGTTGTTGCGCAGCTTCATTTCCAGCATCTTCAGGCCGCCTTGCGCCATCCGCGTGGAGATCTGTTCGGAGACGAGGCGGCCCAGGGTCGAGGTCTGGTCCAGCGCGTCGATGTTCACGACGGTGGCCATGATCAGCGGCTTGTCGGCGGCCAGCTTGCCGCTCAGTTGCATCAGCAGCTTGTCGGCCGCGGCATAGTTGGCGGAGACGAACTGGTTCGACGCGACCGTCGCGTAATTTGGTTCGTCCTTGGCGGGCGTGGCGGCGCAGCCGGCCAGCAAAGTGGCAAGCAGCAGGAGAGCGAACGCGCGCATCAGCGGCCTCCCTGCACTTTGAACAGTTTCGTCAATTGCGTGTCCTCTTCCTTGATGCCGTACAGCGCACGGTCCGTGTCGGCCACATAATACGCCGCCGTGGAGCGCGCGTAGTAACGGTACTGGTCGCCGGCGGACAGCGTGACGATCAGCTCGGTCTTTGGCGTGTCGCCCGGCGCGAACTGGCTATGGAACCAGTGGAACGCGTCGGCGGCACCGGCGACGCCGATGGCACCGACGGTGGGATTGATGTCGGACAGCACCCAGACGCCGTTGGCCAGCGCCGTGGCGGCACCGGAATAGCGGTACTGCGGGCGGTTTGGCGTGAACGTGACGGCCTGGATGTCGAGTTCGAGCTTCCAGGCGCCCGTTGGCGTGCGGGCGACAACATAGCCGTCCTTCACCAGCGACGTCATCAGCTGCGTGGTCACGGCCCGCTTGAACGGCGACGCATCCTTGTCCTCGGCGATGTAGAAGGGCCGGTTCGGATGCTTCTTCATGTCCGTCACGACACGCTGCTCGATGTGATCGGCGATCGTCGTCCAGTGTGCCGCCGCCTGCAGCTTTTCCTGGCGCGACGTGGGGAAGTTGGTGGCAACGGGCGTCGGCGAATACGGCACGACGCAGCCGGCGAGGGTGGCGGCAAGGCTGGCCGCGAGAGCGATAGTGGGGACTTTGGCGAACATGGGGACAGCCGGTGATGGTCAGCCGTCAGTGTAGCATGCGTGTTTCTCTATGGAAACCGAATGCGGGGCTCCCGTGGTTGGCGTGCGACGGGTTGTCAGGGTGTCAGCTCACGGCAAAGAGCCACAGAAGATACGCTCCGACAGCGACGATGGCTACGCCGTTGAGTTCCAGGGCAAGCCAACTTAGCCAACGCTGCTTGTCGGAGGCGCTGAGCGATCCCAGCGCGACCAGCGCGCCGACCGCGCCGCCAATGACCAGAGCGGCGAGCGGTTCGAACCAGCACGTCAGCCCAAAGCCACCACATTGTCCGCGACCGCCAAGGAATACACCATTGCGAAGCAGCAACGCGACAAGGTAGGTGGCCACAGCGACCAGCGCGCTGACGTTTGCCCACGGATTAATGCCGGTTGAGCCCGTTCGACGCCAGCCGCCGATGCCGAAAGGACGGAATGCCATCAGCGCCGATTCTGCTTCATCGCCGCCTGCACCTCGCGATTGGCATCCCGATCCTTTTCGGTAGCCCGCTTGTCGTGCTGCTTCTTGCCCTTGGCCAGGCCGATCTCGCATTTGACGCGGCCGCCCTTGTAGTGCAGGTTCAGCGGCACGAGCGTGTAGCCGGAGCGCTCGACCTTGCCGATCAGCTTGTCGATCTCCTTGCGGTGCAGCAGCAGCTTGCGGGTCCGGACGGCTTCCGGGTGGATGTGGGTGGAGGCAGTGGGCAGTGCGCTGACGTGCGCGCCAAACAGGTACAGTTCGTTATCGCGGATCGTAACGTATGCTTCCTTGATCTGGACGCGCGCATCGCGGATCGCCTTCACTTCCCAGCCTTCGAGCACGATGCCCGCTTCGAAGCGGTCTTCGATGAAGTAGTCGTGGAAGGCTTTGCGGTTGTCGGCAATAGTCATGAGTAATGTGGTCTTGGGCGCGGGTCGGTTAAACTACGGTTATCGCGCAACAGGCGCGGGAGGCTGTTTCAAAAATCTTGCGCGAAATTCGTGCAGGCTTTCTGAAACCACTCGCTTTTTTCAACATGATAGCAAACGGTTAAAGAATGGCAGTAGTGCACAAGTCAGTTTTGCTGGGATACAGCGCCAGGCAGATGTTCGATCTGGTCGATCGGGTCGAGGATTATCCCAAATTCCTGCCATGGTGTGGCGGGGTCGAGGTGCGCGAGCGGGGTGACAACAAGGTCGTTGCCAGCGTGGGCATCAATTTCCACGGCGTGCGCCAGAGCTTCACCACGGCCAACACCAACACGCCGCCCACCGCCATCAACATGAGCCTTGTCGACGGCCCGTTCAAGACGCTGAACGGCGTCTGGACCTTCAAGGAGCTGCGCGAGGATGCCTGCAAGGTGGAGCTGGACCTGCAGTACGAGTTCTCCAGCCGCTTGCTGGAGCAGGTCGTCGGCCCCGTGTTCGGCATGATCGCCAACAGCATGGTCGACTCGTTCACCAAGCGCGCCGAAACGGTTTACGGCTGATCCATGGCTGATCGCATCAAGATTTCCCTGTGCTACGCCAGCGGACCGAATCCGCTGCTGCGCGCCATGGAAGTGGACGCGGGCACGACGATCGGCCAGGCCATCGAGCAGTCCGGCATGCTGCAGGACGCGCCCGAGATCAACCTCGTCACGATGCCCGTCGGGATCTACGGCAAGAAGAAGACGCTCGATACCGTGCTGCAGGCGCGCGACCGCGTGGAGATCTACCGCCCGCTGATTGTCGATCCGAAAAACGCCCGCCGTCGGCGTGCCAAGAAGGACAGCGCCGAGCCGGTGAAATTGCCGACCACGGATGCGGGGGAAGCGTTGACGCAGATGGCGGTCGGCGATGCGGTCGGTCCGGAAAACGCGCAGGCTACAAATCCAGCAACCCGGTCTTGATCCCCATGGCCGCCGCGATCCGCTCGCGCGTGGCCTTCCTCGGCCTTAGTCCCGCCTCCTGCTGCGCGTAGGCGGGCTGGCTGATGCCGATCCGTTCCGCCACTTCCTGCTGCGTCAGTCCCAGGTACTCGCGCCAGGCGCGCGCGGCCGTCCAGCCGTTCTCGGCGATGAAGCCGATCACCTGGTGCGGCACGCGGTCGCTGTGGCGCGATTGCGTCTGCATATACGTTTCGTAGGGAATGACGACGTAGACGGGCTCGCCGTTGGGGCCGTTGATGATCTGGACGTCCGAGAATGCGTTCATGGTGGCTCGCGGGATTACAGGATTCCGGTCAGTCTGACTTATATTGCTGAGTCAGCCGCTGCCTTTCCCGCACGCTTTGCGCCACATCAAATGTGCGAACTAGCGGCAGTGCTCCGTCACCATCGCCGCGTTGCGTTTTGACTCCTCGGCGCGCTGCGCGTCCGTCAGGAACTCCCGTTCGCCCTTATCGTTGAAGCGGGCGATGCGCGAACCGCTGTCCAGTGCGCGCTGGTTGTTGCGGGCGTTCTCGCAGTTGGCGGCGCGGGCCGCGCTGGCCTTTACCTCCTCAGCCTCCTTCGTTGCTCGCTCGGCTGCGCCAGCCCGTCGCTGCTCGTAGGCCGCATTGCGTTCGGCCAGCGTCGGCCCGGGCTGTGGATTTTCAGGAGCGTCCACCATCTGTCCGCGCGGCGCCTTGAAGATGCGCGCGGCTGGAACGGACGAGGGAGGTGGCTGGTCCGAATACACGGGCCGGCCATTGGCGTCCTTCCATGCCCACTGCGCGTGCGCGGCGCCGCAAGACGCGAGCAGGGCGGCGGCGCACAGTCGTTGCGTGAATGTCATGAATGTCTTTCCTTGCAGAATCCTCCGGCGATTTCACCCCGATTGCCCGCCAAAGTCAATCGAACACGCCAAAAAAGCCGCCATTTTGCCGGTCTGCAATGACGAAAGGAGTGAACTTCTGTATAATTCACTTTTGCGCCGATAGGAAATGCACTATGCGTCTACTCCAAAAAGCACTCACGTTCGATGACGTGCTCCTCGTTCCAGCGTACTCGAACGTTCTGCCTGCCAACACGTCCCTCCGCACCAAGCTGACCCGCAACATCACGTTGAATATCCCGCTGCTGTCCGCCGCGATGGATACGGTCACAGAAGGGCGTCTCGCCATTGCAATGGCGCAAGAGGGTGGCATCGGCATCATCCACAAGAATCTGCGTCCGGCCGACCAGGCGCGCGAAGTGTCCAAGGTCAAGCGCTTCGAAGCGGGCGTGCTGCGCGACCCGATCACGATCCCGCCGGACATGAAGATCCGCGACGTCATCAAGCTGACGGAGCAGTACGGCATCAGCGGTTTCCCGGTCGTCGAAGGCAAGGAAGTCGTCGGCATCATCACCAACCGCGACCTGCGTTTCGAACAGGAACTGGACGCGGAAGTGCGCGCCAAGATGACGCCGCGCGAAAAGCTCGTCACCGTCAATGAAGACGCGGACACGACCGAAGCCAAGCGCCTGATGAACAAGCACCGCCTGGAGCGCGTGATTGTCGTCAACGAAGCGTTCGAGCTGCGCGGCCTGATCACGGTGAAGGATATCCAGAAATCGACGGAACACCCGAACGCCTCGAAAGACCAGCACGGCAAGCTGCTGGTGGGCGCGGCCGTCGGCGTCGGCGCCAAGGATGAAGAGCGCATCGACCTCCTGGTGCAGGCCGGGGTGGACGTGCTCGTGGTCGACACGGCGCACGGCCACTCGCAGGGCATCCTGGACCGCGTAAAGTACATCAAGACGAAGTACCCGCATGTGGACGTCATCGGCGGCAATATCGCCACGGCAGCCGCCGCGAAAGCGCTGGTGGAGTACGGCGCGGACGCGGTCAAGGTCGGCATCGGTCCCGGCTCCATCTGCACCACGCGCATCGTCGCCGGTGTTGGCGTGCCGCAGATCACCGCGATCTCGAACGTGGCGCAGGCACTGGAAGGCACGGGCGTGCCATGTATCGCCGACGGCGGCATCCGCTTCTCCGGCGACATCTCGAAGGCGCTGGCCGCCGGCGCATCGACCGTCATGATGGGTTCGATGTTTGCCGGTACCGAAGAAGCCCCGGGCGAAGTGATCCTGTACCAGGGCCGTTCGTACAAGTCGTACCGCGGCATGGGTTCGCTGGGCGCGATGGCGGAAGGCTCCGCTGACCGCTACTTCCAGGAAGCCTCGGCCAAGGCGGACAAATTCGTCCCCGAAGGCATCGAAGGCCGCGTGGCCTACAAAGGCTCGGTGCTGGCGATCATCTTCCAGCTGGTCGGCGGCGTGCGCCAGTCGATGGGCTACTGCGGTTGCGCCACGATCGACGAGCTGCGCGAAAAAGCGGAATTCGTCGAAATCACGTCGGCGGGCATGCGCGAATCGCACGTGCACGACGTGCAGATCACCAAGGAAGCGCCGAACTACCGTTCGGAATAAGCTGTCCATCCAACGCCGGCTCGCGCCGGCGTTGTTCTATTTAGTCCCGGTTTCCTCAGCATATAAAAATCAATGCACTCTAAAATCCTCATCCTCGATTTCGGTTCCCAGGTCACCCAGCTGATCGCCCGTCGCGTGCGCGATGCCGGCGTGTTCTCGGAAGTGTATCCGTACGACGTGTCCGACGAATTCGTCCGCAACTACGGCGCCGCCGGCGTGATCCTGTCCGGCAGCCACAACTCCACCTTGGAAGGCGACTCGCCGCGCGCGCCGCAGGCCGTGTTCGAGCTGGGCGTGCCCGTGCTGGGCATCTGCTACGGCATGCAAACGATGGCCGCGCAACTGGGCGGCAAGGTCGAGAACGGCCACGTGCGCGAATTCGGCTACGCCGAAGTGCGCGCGCACAACCACACGGCGCTGCTGAACGGCATCAACGACTTCGTCACCGACGAGGGACATGGCATGCTGAAGGTCTGGATGAGCCACGGCGACAAGGTGCTGGACATGCCGCCAGGCTTCAAGCTGATGGCCAGCACGCCAAGCTGCCCGATCGCCGGCATGGGCGACGACGACCGTCACTTCTACGGCGTGCAATGGCACCCGGAAGTCACGCACACGGTGCAGGGCAAGGCCATGC
>Ga0265797_10004526_pt1 | contig 21146 bp, 27 predicted proteins | sample P2T30metagenome_FD_192433 | JGI IMG/M metagenome (GOLD analysis project Ga0265797, IMG submission 192433) | Plant litter microbial communities from East Loma Ridge, Irvine, California - P2 T30 | ecosystem: Environmental > Terrestrial > Plant litter > Unclassified | place: USA: California...
GCCCACCACGGGTGTCGTGTAGTCAAACCAAAGTCGAACGGCGTGGTTGGAGAGAACCTCGGAGCGGACTGCGACTTTGCGTAGAAACAGCCATGGAAAGATGATAGCTGCTGTCGCAACCGCAAGAAGCCAGACGGATGGGGCACGTAAAAAGGCGGTTGATGGGGCCACCGACCGATTGAGATCTTTGGTCGCGAGAAACGTTAGGACCCATAACAGCGCAAGACAGGTCCAACCACCGAAGCGATGCGTCATCTCCCAAGCGTTGTGGTATTTGGCGCGGAAAGTCGGGTGAGAAGTTGCACCGATGACCAGCAGAATGAGGAGCGCGAGGTACGATAACACGACCGGAGCCACCGAGATTCGACGCAGATGTGCAGGCTTTCCAAGGTCCAGGCTGCTGTCCACGGTGAAGATGAAGTGCCACATCATAGCTGCTAGCGCACATCCACTGTGTATACCGCCAATGTGGAAGATCCTCGCGCAGTGACGGCGTATAGCTAAAGGGAAAAAGGTCTATAGGTGGAAGAGCGCAGTTAGTAATCAGTCCATCAGCGCGTCTCAAACGATCATTACGTACCGGGACAGAGCAAAAAACAGTAAAGAGAAGATTGACGACTGGCTCAGAACGCATCAGAACGGCTACGACGAGGTTGGCGGCTGTGGCCAAGGCCAAATTTGAGAGAATATCTCTATCTTCTCCAATCTTGCGGTTCAAGAGGAAAGCCGCGACTGCCATGTTGGCCAGTACCACAATAGAAAAGAAGCGTCGATACAGGATGAATCCGCGATGTCGAAGCCATCGCAGACCGTGAAAGCTGTTCTTCGGTGGCAGGAACTCTGGCACTTTCTCGGAAGATTCTTTGATGGAGAGGTCGCTCTGATCTGATAAGCTGCTGGTGACGATGATATTGGCCTTCTCTGGATCTTTCAAAGAATGAGTGGAGGACATCGAAGGAGTGCCTAGCTCCAATACAACGCCATGCGAAATGTGCCCGGGCTTTGCTGTAGGCTCGACTACGGTAGAATTGGGCCTGGACTGGTGTAGAGCCATTGAGCTTAACTTTCTTCGGTCGACTTTTCCGTTGTTGGTGAGCGGTATCGAGTCGACCTGGAACCATTTGTCCGGAACAGAGTAGTAAGGCAGATGCTTCCGCACGAACGCGTCCAGGGCTCCTTCGTCCACTGAGCCATGTGGTGCGTAGAAAGCGCAAAGTACGTTCTCTACGAGCATTGCTGTACCTCGCCTTACGTTTGGGAATGACTAGTCCTGTCAGCGACTTTGCAACATGCATGAGATGAGTCGTTTTACCTCAATCACAGTAGTGATTCCATCGAGTTCGACACGAAAGCCCTATTCATGTCAGTTTGTTCCAGAGAGTCTGATGGAGAGATTCTACCTTGATCTTGACTTGATCATCTTCACGGCCAAGCATATCAAGCTCACCATCCTGGTTCCATCGTGCAATATCGCCAGTGTTGAACATCATGGACCTGCATTACGTGAGCAAGTTATTGAGCAAACATGGTACTATGAAGCTCACCCATTTTCAAGGAACTTGTCCGGTTTGTAGCGACGAGAGGTCAGTTCAGGCAAGTTGATATAACCACGAGTCACGCCAGCTCCGCCCACCCACATGGTACCCTTTTGTCCACTCGGAACAGGCTGTTCATTCTCATCCAGAATGTAGCATGTCGTATTGGGCAAGGGTTTTCCGATTGATAATCGCTGCCCTGGGGTATGTCGGTGTGCTGAGTTTAGTATAGTGATTTCCGTGGGCCCGCAAATATTGTAGAAGCATGCATCTTCCGCCCACTCGTCAGCAAGGCTAAAAAGGGATTAGTCTCGGTTACTGAAAGCTTTGTAGAGTTAACACTTACGCCTGGGAACAGAGTTCGCCGCCAGTTGCTACATATTTGATGCCTGGGAACGCCCGTCGTTGATACTTGGATAGAATAGACGGTGTGGATATGAGTGTATCCACCTGCCACAAGATTAGTCAACTGAATAGCGATAACTAGTTTTTGTATGATCTTACCTCACTAAGTGTGGCCTTCCAATCGGAACCCCGGATATACAAGGTACCGCCATTCATAAGACATCCAAGTATTTCCCATGCTCCTAGCCTATTGTTAGCCCCGTCTTTCAAATGCAGACTTAATACTCACCCATATCAAATGCAATGTTGAGTACTTGAGCAACTCTCGACCCCACCGTGATACCAAGTCGCGCAGGTTCCAGCAACAGCGCGTTTGTGACGTTTGCGTGCGAGACATCGACACCCTTGGGCTTCCCAGTGCTGCCTGAGTATAATTTGTAAGTATCAATTCAGATCTCTAGAGTACGAACTTACCTGATGTATATATGGCGTATGCACCGTCCTGCCGTGAAACCTGGACCAATGGGCGTGTCGAAGGGAAGGATGCGCCAACGTCTACGCTCAGAGCAAAAACAGTGGCATCTTTTCGAGCAAATTGCTCTGTTCTTTCCAGAAATTTGGGAAGACAGAGGATAAAGCTTGCATCAGAGTCGGTGAAGATATGCATTAAAGCTTCGTTGGATGCCACCCCTCCATCAACTGGCACATATTGGCATCCAGCTTTCAAGATTGCAAAAACCCCGACAAGCATCTCAAACGATCGTTGCACAACGAGACATACTCGTTGTCTCGGCTTGAGCCCTGCGTGTATAAGACAGTTGGCAAGCCGGTTCGCTGCTTCATCTAGCTGCTGGTATGTGATTGAATTACCAGCGGCCGTGGCAGCAATTGTGGCGGGATGAGCTTCAGCGATGTTCTCAAAAGCCTCATGTACCAAGGAATAAGGAACTGGGACAGTGGGTCCCTGACCGAGGCGTGATATCAGTGTGCGATCCTCCTCAGGGAGGCATGAAGTGGCGTGAAAGCAGCTGCTTGTCTTCATCTTGAGAGCTGACAATAGGCAGAGATAAAGTGAAAAGTTTACAGGCTGACAATCTCTACACAGAGCTGCCGGAGGTGTGCCTTTTGTAGTAGCTATAGACTCAATCTAGACACAACGACAACCAGTATGACCCCGCTCATAAACCTCGATTAGTGGCATTAGTTCAGATCAAAAAAGCTCTCACGTATGATTGAGACATATTGCTTAGGAGACTTATCCCGACTTGCAAGGTGAGTATGGCATCCAGGCCTCCGGAGTGCCTTTTCGGCACATAATATTAAAATGTCTTGGAGGGTTTGTATAAATCAAACAAACTACAGACATTGGCCGTTACGTCCAGGTGGGCCTGTACCATGCGTCGGCATAGTGCGAGGAAGAAGTTAGTGGTTGTAGATCAAACATATGAACTTTTGCAAGGGCAACATTGAGCATGCAGCTAAGTCGGAGCGGGGCTCATGGAAGCAGCCACCTGCCAAGAATCTGCGTCTGTATGCCGAGACGTTATGGCGGTGCAAATCCAGCACTTGGCCAGGAAGGATGCTCAGCCACGGTCCAGCAATTTGTGGGTGCACGTTACCGGGACAGATTCCGAGTCATGTTTTCTTTTGCTATACAGGGGCATCTCAAAACCAAAAAAAGAAAAAAGTCCAAACGGGTAGCAAAGCGTCTACCCGGCAAACACAAAAAGTTGTAGATTCCGAGTCATCATCTTTTTGTGCGGGTTTCTGTGGGGTCTAGTGATACAGCAAAATTGTGTGGCTCTGAATAGGGAGAGGTAGCCAGCCCTACCAAACCGTGCGCAAAAGCCAAGGCATAGAGGCAATTCCGGAGCTGCATGTACCTTCTAGTTGCGACAATGTGGCCGATGTGTTAGCAAAACAACGTGACCCCAGGCGGAGGGAGATTTAGGGCTTAGGCGATGCGCGCTACGGGGATGGCGCTAGGTATAGCCAGGATGCCGAGGCTAACCGGCAGCCCTATCCGTGCACTCCACGCCAGGCATCGTGATCGCTCGAAAGATGCGTAGTGCACTCTATAAAGTCACTCATGTAGACGATTTGAAAGCAGAATAATAACGCACAAGACCTGTCAATCACGTGATCGACCCTTCTAGACCTCAACTAGTAGCCTGTAGCAAAATTGCAAACTATACATTCACCGCAAGCGTAAGACATGTCGCACGCTTGTGCCAAACTTGGACTGACAACCCATATCAGCGACTCGACTCGCCAGGAACCATGAGCCTACAGACTGCCGAAGTGCCGAGCGTGGGCATCTCGATCAACGACGAGGGTATCGCCATTCTGGAACTGAACAGGCCAAGGAAGCGAAATGCACTATCACAAGCTTTGATAGATGAACTGGTAACGGCTCTGCGCCGATTCGACCATGACCCGACAGTATTCGCCGTGATCGTGACCAGCTCTGGGCCGTTTAGTGGTATGTGAGCATCGATCGTGGGGAGAGCTTCAAGTATTAACAGACCAATCAGCCGGAGCAGACTTGAATGAGCTTGCCACACTTACAACGGCTGAGGCGTAAGTACACCCAAGTTCGGTTCACGGCCGAGGCGTGTGTTGACGCGTTACTCCATCGGACAGGACCCGCATAGGCTGGCTCAAGGATCTAAACGACACGTTTTCAAGCTTTCGGAAGCCCGTCCTGGCTGCAGTAAGAGGGTTCGCAGTAAGATTGCTAAGCAATTCGCTACATAGCAGCCTGTTGACATTCCATACTAGCTAGGTGGTGGTTTTGAGCTCGCGCTCATGGTAAGACGAGTCCACGGGTTCCACCAATCTCCCGCCGGCTTGGCGGTAATTAATAGCCGCCGCCATCCAAGAAATTGCGTGTTTTGGACGGCAGCTGATTCTATACATGCAGTGTGATATGATCTTCGCATCGGCGGACGCCCAGTTTGGCTTTCCAGAAATTACTTTGGGCACGATACCCGGAGCCGGAGGGACGCAGAGGTAAGAGAACTGTGTCTCGTCTTTTTGGTATAGCCATTGACCTTGTCCAGGCTCACAAAAACAGTGGGGAAGCAGAAGGTGTGTGCCCGATCCAGATATGAAGCAGCCTTGTGCATCGTATCTTTAGTCTGGTTGAGTTTTCCCTGTATTGACTGACTAGGCAATGGAACTTATATTAACTGGTGCAACCACCTCGGCGGCAGAGATGGAACGTCTCGGCGTTGTGAACAGAGTCGTATCGAGCGAAGAAGATGTATTGGAGGTGGCAACAAGAACGGCACGGACTATTGCTTCCTTTTCTGCGCCAGCAATTGGGCTAGCTAAGCAAGCTATTCTAGCCGGTGAGCACTTTTCATACCCCCTCTTTTCGAATCTGCCAAACTAATAAAAAAATCAGCTGAGACGACGACTTTGGGAGTAGGTTTGGAGATTGAGCGTGCGTTGTACTACAGTAGTTTTTCGCTAGAAGATTGCCGGGAAGGTGTTTCTGCCTTCAAGGAAAAACGAAAAGCGAACGTCCAGAATTGTTGATTAGTTGGGTTAGAGGATAACAGTCGTATTACTTCCGCCGGCCATTTCTCCAGTCCCAAACTTCAACATCCCCTTCTACTTCTTCCCTACGAACCGGTCCTTGTCCTCCAACACACCTCTCGCCATTTCCAACTGCTCATCGGTCTGTACGACCAAGGTTTTATACCGTGCGCCGCCAGAGCTAATGTCCGTGACCACGTCCTCCATTTGAGACTCATTCTGTTTCGCGTCGATGGCAAAACCTAGACACCTCACACCCTGAACAACTGCCTGCCTCAGCTTGCTACCCTTCTCGCCAATTCCACCTGCAAAGACGAGAGCATCGACTTCGCCATCTAGCTTCGTGAAGTAAGGACTGACGTAGTTCAAGATGCGGTCAACGAAGATGTTGAACGCAAGCTCATCTTCATGGCGATCGGAAGAGCTAATCTTGCCAAAGTCAGTCGTGCCAGTGAGGCTCTTCCACCCGCTCTTCTTGTTTAGAATCTCTTCGGCTTGTGTGATGTGCAGCTTCTCACTGGAGCTGTGAGATGGCTTTCCTGCGCTATGCGTGTAATGGAACATCAAGGACGGATCTATGGATCCAGAGCGCGTCGCCCCAGGTAGGCCAGCGAGCGGAGTCAGCCCCATTGTTGTATCGAGCGACTTTCCGCCTTTGATGCAACACGCAGATGCGCCAGAGCCGAGATGCAGCGCGATAATGTTGACCTGATCGATAGGTTTGTGCAAGTGGGTAGCCACGGCATTGGTGATGAAGGAATAGCTGATGCCATGAAACCCATATTTTCGCAATTTGTTCTTCTGTGCAATTTCTTGGTCGATGGGGTAGGTACATATATAGTCCGGGAGGGTGTTGTGGAAAGAGGAGTCAAAGTATGCGATATTCTTAGCATGTGGTAGGATATCAGCTACGGCCCGGACAATGGTGAGTGCGGGTGCGTTGTGGAGGGGCGCGAGATCAGATAGTTCCTCAATGTGATGGTATGTCTCCTTGTCGATGACCTGACTTCTGGGGTAATCGCCGCCATGCACAACGCGATGGCATGTGAAATGGATATCTTCTTTGCGGTTCAACTCAGCTAGCCCCTCATCGTTCGTCAGGTAGTCCAGGATATAGCGGAATCCGTCTTCTTGTGTGTTCACATTCTCCAGCTCTTTGCCTTTGATCTTCTCATCACCGCGCTCGTACTTTAGTTTTGCAGGCGGCGCTGTAAGCCCTTCGACTGTTGCTTCAGCAAGCTGTATAGGCACTCGCGAGTTGTTGTCTGGAGTCTTGTAGACGGATATCTTGACGCTCGATGAGCCCGCATTGATAGACAAGATGATTTCAGGCATATTCACGGCTATCGAGCGTTCTCGGGGATAATATCGTGTGTACTGTTACGACAACGATTCCGGATTTGATGGGTAGACCCTAAGTAGTCCGCTGTGGAGTAGGAATGACGTAGACTGAAAATTGGATAGGATGATCTTTCAGATGTCAACTTATCCTCATTACAGCTGTCAAGATTCAGTGTCTTATACTAGAGAACATCATCGCTCCTAACAAGAGGGTTTCAGGTTTTGTGGTAGAAGGCCTATGGGGTCGAGAGTTCGCTCGGAATCACGAGATAATTCATCTTTAGCGACCCATCCTCACGTCATCAATCTATCGTCATATATACGTTAGCTACAACAAGCCACTGAATATATACTCATTCACCAGGCACCTGGTTCGCGGCCTGCTCGATGCCAAAAATATTTCCATTGATTGCCAGTTTGGCTGTTAATTGGTATGACGTCATCACTTGCTTTTGTTTAGCGGCTTGTCAATGGCCAGCTCGTAGACAAATGCCTAACGCAACGCCAATCTGATGAACATGAGATGCAATTTCATACGACTCCACTCACTCCGCCAAAAACAGCGAGGTAGTCAGTGGGAAAGGATGCATTCCTGCATATGACCCCGCATGCTCGGCGTGCAGCTTGCACTGCGGGGAAAGCTGAGTTCACTGCAAAAAGCATACATTTTGAACTTTTTGTCCATGATACTTGTACACCAGCTCGAGCTGAATTCCTACAAACCGATTGTTGATGTAGATGACAGCATGGCAGAAACACCCAAGACAGCGTATATAACCGGTAGCCCTCTCTCCTCACTGCACACTACCCACACAGCTAAAACCTACTAGGCGGAGCAAGTGGGATAGGCCGCGCCCTTGCAGTTCATCTACTCTCCAAAGGCTGGCGCGTCTTCGTCGCCGATCGCAACACCGCTGGCGCAAAGCAACTCGCAGACGAGCACAACACCTCCGCTGCTATGCTGCATTATGCCGAATGCGACACCACATCCTGGGAGTCCCAGCTATCAGCTTTCCAACAAGCTCTCAGAGCGCTGGGCGGCCGCATCGACAGCGTCTTCCCCATTGCTGGAATTAGCGAGAGGAAATGGCTCCCCTTGCCCTCGGAAATCAAAGCCATGAAAGCCGGCGAATTCGCGAAACCCGACCTCTCGGTAATCGATATAGACCTCACAGGCGTACTCTACACCGTCGCCCTTGCAGTCCAACAGTTTCAGCGTCAAGAACCCGTCGACTGGCCTGGAGAGCATCAGTTACGCGGGAAAATCGGCCTCGTGGCTAGCATATGCGGCTTCTACGCCGTTGCCAGCAACCCCATATATACCGCTGCCAAACACGCCGTGGTTGGCTTAACGCGCACTTATGGTAATCTACTAAAACGCGAGGGTATCACAGTCAATGCTGTGGCGCCGAATGTGGTCAGGACAGGGATTAGCACAGGTGCCTTCTACGACAAGATGGAAGCAGAGGGCTTGTTGACGCCGATGGAGGGGTTGATGAGCGCATTCGACGAGATACTGCAGAACGAGAAAAGTGCGCTAGTATACGAGTGTGGACCGAATGGCGGATGGAAAATACGAGAAGGCACGCAGTATCTGGACAAAGAAAGTGGCAAATGCTGTGAGATGATCTCGGTGCGATCGATGGCATTGCACCGCGATATGGCGTGATTTTTAGGTTGGGGTTGCATTCAGTGGCATATTACTATCTCTATAGATTTTCCTATCTTGATGCAATACGTTGAATCTGTCCCTCACAGATACCTCGGCACCTTGAAATTTCTTTCTTACAGTACCCATTTTCATGTATTCGAACATTGCCAGGAAGGGCCTTGACAAACCTGTCCCCAGACAGCCATTGCACCCTAAGATTTGCGGCGCTGCTTGGATAGGAGAAGATAGGGTTTAGACAGCCGCCGTAAACGGGATTCATGTATGTTTTCTTCTGTGTAGGTCATCTCTAAGACAATAACACAACCCCTTCGAAATCTAAAACACAAACAACGATTTGAAACAAGAACCACTCTAGAACTTGCAGAGCGTTTGCATAGTCTCCTTTGTACTTTGCGACGTCTCCTTGACTAGCTTGATGAGCTCTTTGAACCTATCTCTCGTCAGTCTTCTTCTGTTCATCGGAAGAAAGAGGACTCTTTTTCCATGCCCTCCCCCCAAAATACGCACTCTGGTGTTCCGGCATCCTGCACGTATTCATACAGGAAGCTCTCGCTTGTTGTCACTATAGCGCCTTCATGTCTCAGTCTCGCCAGCGCAATCGGCACCTCCTCTTTGTTGCAGCTGCTCACGCCATCTGCAATGATGTATACTTTGTGTCCGGATCGGAGGAGGTCGAGCGTGGTTTGCGTGATGCAGATGTGGCTTTCGATGCCGACGATGATGCAGGAGAGCGGGCCGGGGGCGTTGAGGGAATCGAGCGCTTGTTGGACTTGTGGTGTTCTGAGGGGGAGAGGAGGGTCAGTTCAAGTGTACTTTCAAAGAGAGCGGGCAAGAAAAGTTGAAACATGCATCATGGAAAACAAGGTTTTGTCGACATGGCAGACAGTCTTGATGCCATCGGGCTGATCTAGTTTCAGTTCTGGACAGGTCTCGCCCAGTCGCGCTCGATTCTGTGTTGTTGCGATTACGGGGATTTTCAGCAGTTGGCCTGAGAGTTGATTAGTTAACGCCCAAATTATAAAAAGAGAAGAAAAAAACTTGGAAATTCAGCACTTGGACGATTGAATATATCAGGACGGAAACTGCAGAGCATGTAGTAACAAATCATACAAGGCATGTTGACATACTAGCTTTAAGCAATTTCTGTGCCGTCGCCACAACCATCGGAAACTCATAAATCGCCGGCCGGAATTTCTCCTGTAAGTCGCAAATACTATCGCGGAAACTTAGTGCACAAGAATATGCATTGCGATAGTGGATGGCCATCCATACAAGAGAGCGGGGTTCGCTATGATGCCATCAGCCATTGTCGCACAAGATGGTTGCTAGGCCGCCTACCAATTCGTCGCTGTGCCATGGCTGAATGTATTGTTCTTTGAGCGGCGAAGTAGTAGTAGCGTGAAGATGCCGTTGATCGGGCTATGTGTGGGATGAGTGGTCGTAGCATGGTTCGGCAGTCGCGCATCATGCCTCGGTTGGAGGGGGATACCGACGCGTGATGGTTCGGTAGAGATTTGTTAAGCCCGCCGTAGTTAGATATTTCCCCCCACATATTTTAGCTTGTGCCCGTTACCGTTCCAACAGTACGGTGTGTATGTGGAGGGCATCACTCCCACACGTTTTCATTTTAGGGAACAACGGCAGATATTAATTCGTCTATTGCTCACCCTTCTAAAGTTCTACCAAGTCTCCTGACGATACCGTCCATCCTTCTCCATGCTAACCAAGTACTTCTCGGCGCCTTCTCTGTCGATGGCACCGTGCTCTTGGAACGCTTCAATAAGCGCTTCTCGTACCGCCTGGGGCATCCTGCCCGAAGAGCCGCATATGTATAAGACGCCAGGCTTCTGGAAGAGGTGGGAGAAGATAAGCGACGATTGCTGACGAACTAGGTCTTGCACGTAGACCTTTTGACGCTGAAAAGCGTTAGTACGAGGACAACAACGGAGCTGCTAGAAGAGTATTATGTACCTGGTCTCGGGAGAAAGCTGTAAAAACATCCAGCGGTACACCGGAAGACTTCAGCGCTGCCCATTCATCCTTGAAGAAATAGTCCGACTCCGCATTTCGGCAGCCGAAGAAGAGAAGGTCTTTGGCGCGCTCTTTTCCTTCTTGGGCGTGTCCGTTTTGTATTTGCTTCGCTTCTTCTCGCCAGAACATGCGCTGGTATATCAAGGACCGCATGGGTGCGACACCTGTTCCGGGTCCAATCATAACGACAGGCCTATCCCATTCTTCCTTACGTACGCCGAGGCCGCCATGTGAAAGGGTGACTGTAATCTCCTGGCCCTGTGTAAATGAAGCAATGTACCGTGTAGCCACACCCTGTCGTATCCTTTTGATGACCGTCTTGTACTTCACAATGGCAATCAAAAGCTCAATTTTCGTCTGCTTCTCAATGTCCGCAGTGGGGTTCATTGCGCTTGCGATACTGAACTGGCGACCACGCAGGGCGGGAATGATACTACATACCCGTTGCCAGGGTATTTTGACAGATTCGAATTCCTGTAGGACTTCGAGCATGCTCCGGCGCGGACGCGTAGTGTAGTCATAGAGTTCATCAATGTATTGCGGGTCTGTAAACTCGAGCAGACGTGCCTTGTGGAACTCGTCAGAGGTGTAGTGTGCGAGTTGGGCGAAGAATGACCGCCGGGGTATTGAGATGATGTCGAGGTGGTTGGTCAAGAGCTGTCGCAGTGTTATGGTGCTATCTGGTTTCAGGTTCCGAACAGGTAGGGTGGCGTTCGGCTGCATAGACTGTGATGAAGGGGTGAAGTGTAGGGGCACGTCGGCAACAGATGTCCAGTCCATGCATTCAAGGAATTGAGAAACATCGGAGGGGAAATTTTTCGGGTAGATGGTTAGCACGTCACCGGGGCTGTATGAATGTGTCCCTGGTATCTCCAGCTTGAGGTGGCGAACGTCTTGCCAATGGGTTGTGGGTGTGACCCGTTCATTGCTTGTAATCCTCGCAGTGAGGCCATCAGGGATGTCGAGAAGGTCGTTGGGGGGTATGTCAGCGTCGCCGTTGGCCACGGATCTGGAATTGGGGCTCGTTGGAGTGTTGTCTGCAACCTCGAGCAGCCACTTTGGGCCTAGTAGAACGTCGTCCGGTATCGGCTCGAGATTGTCGGGCAGAGGGTATGAGTCGAGAAGTTGCTGGCGAAGCTTGGTTGACCACGGCAGAAATGAGCCATCGATACTTGGAGGGTCAGATATATGTTGCGAGAATCATGACAGACTCGATTAAGGAGTAAGGGTTGTTTTTAAAAGTAAATAAAGTGACATACCCCTCTGGATGCTGCTCGTCAGACTCTCCACGGTCGCATATCGGCTGCGCTCCGAGCTGGACGAGGCGGTTGTAGAGCTTACGGTGGGCCCAGTTGTACTTTGGGTACGAGGTATCACCCAGGCCAAAAGACGCAAACCGCATCTGCTGCAGACATCCTGGCCTCAGACGAGCGCTTCGGACTGCCTTCCAAAACCTCTGACTGTTTGGCGGTAGATCACCCTGGCCGGTGGTGGATATGGAGATGAGGACCACGTGATATTGCAGCAGTTGTTTCTACCAAAGGTCAACCACCGTGCTCGCCAACGCAGCATTGCCACCGACATACAAGACTGATGGCATTTAGCTCAGCGACTTCCGTCTCGAACCGTAGGCGCTCTGCAAGCCTGCCCATCTCTTCAGCCACATCTTGCGCATTGCCAGTCTCGGAGCCGTAGACAACCAGGGCGCGGCGTGGACTCGACATGGCCTACCAAGTCAGCAACCAGCACGCACTTGCAGACGGGGTGCGGTGAGGCTAGCTGCAAGGAGAGGCACGAAGGGGAAAACTGAGCGGCAGACCCCCCGGACCCGTCGCATAAAGAAGCGGTGCACTAGCGGACACGTCAACGGCAGGCGGGGCTCTGGCTGGCTAGCGCCGTGGGGCGGCTCGACGTCTGCTGTGGCGCTCTCCCCCATTGCTGTGGCGTCATCTCGCTTGCAGGCTGGCCTTATGTAAGCAGCACATTCCAATGCTCGCCTCGTCACAGTCGTCACGGCGAACAAGGCGAGGGTTCTGGCCGCCAGATGCGCCTCAACGGCCGTTGCAGCCAGCCTCCAGCCTCCAGCCTTGAGCCTCAAGGCACTGCATCCATCTATCCATCCATACATGTGCCTAGTCGCCGTTCCCCCTATCGTGCACAGGCTGCTCCCCCCCGTGAAGGTTGATGGGTGGAGCCTGCGCAGGGGCCGCTTCCGTTTCCCAAAGCGGGCAAGCCCCATGGCTGCGTTCTTCAAAATAATCGAGCCCGCTCCCTTCCCTCCCCCTTCAAGTCAAACACAGAGACAATCAACGCACCCCATCAATCCAGACCTCTCTCAACCTTCCCCGGGCTCGTAGCTACCCACTCCATACCCCCCTCGTCAAACAGTTCCACCAACAGGCGGTTCGACAATCCCATCAACCACTCAATCATCCACTGCTGTTCAAGGTTACCTTTACCGGTCAAACTAGGACTCCAAGTTTCCTCAACTTCACTACACGCCGATCCTAGTTCCGTGTTCGTCAACCCCCAAAAAAACTTCAGTAATCATGTCCGCACCTACCGACAGTGTAACCGCCCAGATGGCCACCACCTCCCTCAACGACGCCGCTCCTGCCACCACGACGGAGAGCACGGGCGCTCAACAGCCCACCGCAGCCGAGGACGAGGCTGTGCGTGCGAGCGCCGCTGAGGGCAGGCGACTCTACATTGGAAACCTCGCGTATGCGACCACCGAGGGGGAGTTGAAGGACTTCTTCAAGGACTACCTGGTGTATGTGGGCCCCGATTTCTCCGCATGACATGACGCACACATGAAGCTAACACGTTCCACAGCGAGTCCACGACCATCCCCACCAACCCACGTACCTCGCGCCCTGTCGGCTACGCCTTTGTGGCTCTGTCGACCCCGTCCGAGGCCGAACGTGCCATCGCCGAGCTCAACGGCAAGGCTATCCTCGACCGCAAAGTCTCCATTCAGCTTGCCCGCACTCCCGAGGCCCATGCTGAGGGTGCCGGTAGCGGTGCCGAGGGCAACACTGGCGAGGCCCGCCGTCGTACTTCTACCCGTGGACGTGGTCGCGGCCGTGGCCGTGGCGGCCGCACTGGACGTGGTGGACGTGCTGTAAGTAACTTGCATATTCCATTGTGAAACAATAGACTGACGAGACTGCCCAACAAGGCCGATGCCGAGGGTGCTGAGCAGGTCGAGCTCTCCAACGAAGCCCCTGCCGACTCTACTCCTACAAATGTACCCGGCCAAGTTGCTCCCCTAACCGAGACTACGAACGAAGCGCTTACCGCAAAGAAGGGTGCCGACAAGTCCGCTGCTCCCCGCGAGCCTCGTGAGCGCAAGCAGCGCGGTCCTCCCGAGGACGGTGTTCCCTCCAAGACCAAGGTCATGGTTGCGAACCTGCCATACGACCTGAAGGAGGATAGGGTACGTTTATCAGCCTCGAGTCCTCAAGTGCATCACTGACCTGTCCCAGCTTCTCGAGATCTTCAAGGACTACTCCCCCACCCAGGCCAAGATCGCCCTCCGCCCAATCCCCCGTTTCATGGTCAAGAAGCTCCAGGCTCGCGGTGAGCCCCGCAAGGGCCGTGGCTTCGGTTTCGTCACCCTTGGTTCCGAAGAGCTCCAGCAGAAGGCTTGCTCCGAGATGAACGGCAAGGAGATCGAGGGCCGTGAGATCGCCGTTAAGGTCGCGATCGACTCCCCCGGCAAGGAGGACGACGCCCCTGAAGGTGCTGCCGCTGAGGGTGAGGCTCCGGTCACCGAGGCTGCCGCCACCAACGAGACACCCGAGAAGGCCGTCGAGACCCCGGCAGCCACCACCACGCCCGCTGCTTAGGTAGCGGCTGCCGCTTAGGCGTGCTCGACCTTGGCGAGTTGCGTCAACACGGCACTGCGCCGTGTGTGTGTATGAAAGATTCTGGTCTATTGGCATCTACCATTTATCATGATAGAGACATATAGGCTAGGGCTTTTAATACGTTATGCGTTCGAAGTATCGGGTATATCCGCAAAAGTGTGAATTTGGAGTCTATCACGGCATGGTGTCCAAGGTGGACAATATCGGATTCACAATGGTTACGGAAAACTTTGATTTAGCGCGAGCGATGAATATCAATGAACAAACAACCCTGCTTCTGGTCCTGTGGATCTAGACAGCTGATGAAATGACTTTTTCCCCTGGACATGTGACTGCCATCTTTGTCATTGGATTGTTGTCGCCTGGTAGACGCTACCAACTTAGGGGTGGTGTGGGCTGATGATATGATTGTGTTGGATGAAGGATGGGGTATTTGGTCGTATAAACTCATATTCTCTCTCTGTATATGTAAAAAAGGGCAAAGTTTGGTATCATTCCAGAACAAGCATATACTATTCCATAGTAACCAATCGTTCGAGAGCCTTGAAAGCCTGGCATGAAAACATTGAAAAGCGCCCCATGCGCAACGCCGACAATATGCATCCTGACCCCAAGACCTTTCTAATGACCGTGCGAATGTGCGTGACCTATTTGGGTAACGAGCGGGAGCAGCATACCCAGCATAACAATGCCGATGTCGCCTTTGGATAAGGTGTTGCCGCCTGGGTAAGCATCCATGTATCCGTTGGCTGTCGGGTCCTCGTGGACGTGCTGTGCTGATGTTGCCTCGGACATGGAGTGCATGGCAACGTATCTGGACATGTTAATGAGACATCTACAAGTTTAGGATAGGGAACCTACAAGAAAGTTCCACCGGAAAAGCACAAGACCCAGCCTGTTGCCCATGTCAAACCCTCGTCGCCGCCTAGATGGTTGCGGCCAAACATGTGAACAATGGCCCACGTTGCTAGTGCGCCCGCTGGTGCTGCTAGGCTGAAGAAGGCCAAATGGGTCCGCGCTTTGCGTTTTGAGAGGCCCTGTTTGAGAAGGACGGAGGTGAGGCCAAAGGCTGCGGGTGCCTTGTGAAGCATGATGGCGAAAAATATGACCAGGGAGAGAGATGTAGATTCGGCAGTTGACGAGGCGCCCAGGGCGATGCCATCAGCGCAGGCGTGGACTACGAGCCCAATTGTAGCTGCCGGCGTCTTCTTGGTAGGCGGTGGAGGCAGCCCGGGTGTTGCCAGAGGTGTTACGGCAGCGCTCTGGACGCCCATTCCGTTGAGACTCAGCGATGAAGAATTGTGCGGTCCGCGTGCTAGGTTCGAGAGCGAAATGTGCATTGGCTGGTATTTTGGTTGCGCAGATGCCAGGGCTTCTGGAACATGTTCAACCAGGAACATGAGTATGTATCCCAGGATTAACGCAACGCCAATGTAGGCATGCGGGCTGGGCCCATCCTCGTGGCCGGGCTCGACATGTCCGTGGACTAATTCGTCGTCCTCAGGTGCGTGTACACGACTGTGTCCCTCCTTGTGGCCTTCGGTCGAGTCGTCGTCGCCGCCCTTTTGGGGATGTCCATCTTCCAATGGCTTCTCCTTTTCTGTGCTTTCCTTCATCTTCCTCAGTTGCATGTCAATTGCAGTCTTGTCGCTAGTCAGATCTACGGCGGCACTCGCGCCACTGGTGAGCGATATCTTCTTCGCTTGATCCGCTCTTTTCCATGCTGGGAACCTGGGTGAGGGAGGCAATCCTCTTTCCAGACCCGACACGGACGGAATGGAAGGCTGGGCAATGCTCCGGGCGCTGTGTGTATGCGCCTTGCCTCCTGCACTGTACATTGTCTCGATGCCCTCGGGGATGATGACGATCAGAGAGGTGCCGACTAGCACGCCGGTGCCGAGAAGTGTGATAATTCGCAGTCGACGAGTGGAGAGGTTGAAGGAGAGTGGGAGGCTGCCGGCGAGGAAAGAGCTGGGGTTGTCAGTCGTCTGCCACAGCAAGACATGCCGTCGACGTCGAATACATACGCAATGCCCATGACAGTGCTCAGTGCGAGCAGCATAATCAGTCCTTCCCACATGGTGGAGTCGTGTTGCAGTGTCGTGTCCCTGTATGCGTGCGAGGAGGAAAGATGCGCCTATAGGCAAAAAGCGAACAAGGACGTAAGTGATTCAGCCTCTCCTGGCCATGCCTCGCGTAATCGGCCGTTGTAATAAGGTTGCGCTAGTATGGGTGGAGCAGGTGTTATGTTGCTGGCGTGGTGTCGTGGGCAAAGCGGTCCACCGTAACTTTCTTGGAGGCTTGGAACCTCGTCTCGCCTGCGACGGGAGGTGCAGGCCCGGGTTGGGGACGCAGGGCTGAACTAGACGCGTCTCCCGGCGCGCTAAGCTGCTCCTTCACTTTGCGCGCGAGCTGCCCGCAACGCAATTACTACACCACTTTGCTCTCGACAGCCGACGACGACGCAAACTATCTTGGACCATTAGTAGCGACCATTGCAACATCATCACCGCGACCATGGAGCTTGACCTAGACGAGTGTATGTACTGTTTGCGCACTCGGCCTTCGCGACAGCCGCACAACTTTCAGCACTACTTTGCAGATGCCTCATTTCTAGTACTGATACCTTGTAGGGGTCACCAATTCGAATGAATGCTTCGACATCAACCTCTACCGCACGACAAACGAAAATGGACCAGAACCCATCTTCGACACCTTCCACCCGAGCTACACATACACAGTCATCGAGGAGAATGAGACAATTGCTGGGTACAAGAACCCCAGTATTCAGCTCGACTTCCGCGCAAACGACATGAAGCCCCAGTTGAAGATCTCATTTGACCAGCAGCTCGACCTCAAAAAGATCTCTCCAGACCTAAACCAGATCGACTTGTCGCCAGACCTGTTCCGCGAATATCTCCCAGAGGCCATCAACGAGGCTGCTGCTCCGGCACCCGCAGATTGGAAGCCTCCTGGTGAATGCCAGAGCTCCTTTAGCTTCCACGGAAAGCAGTACGAGATATGGAAGGCCTCTATGACAGACCCCGAGGCTAGGCGCATTTGGACAAACATGAGGTTACTAGTCATGCTATTCATCGAGGGCGCGACAGTTGACGGCTTGGATGACGAGGAGACATTGGACCGTTGGTCACTGTACCTGATGTACGACGTGACGCCTCACTCACAAAAGGACCTGTCACCGTACACATTGGCCGGATTCTCCACATCCTACCGCGCCTGGATATTTCCCACATTCGAGATTGCGCGTGCCACTAAGCAGCTGCCATCGCCAGCCGCTAGTAACAATGGTGATGCCGAAAAGTACACGCCGCCACGTCTGACGCAGGACCCCGAAACCCTTCTCTTTACCGACAAGCTAGATCTCCTCCAGACGCCATCAAGAGAGCGCATTTCCCAATTCCTTGTCCTCCCTCCATACCAGGGCAGACTACTTGGGACCCGCTTGTACGACCACATTTTCCAGGATTTGGCCACAAAGCCCTTCATCTACGAGATCCCAGTGGAAGATCCCAGTGAAGCTTTTGATGCCATGAGAGACTATAGCGACATCACATATCTCCGTACTCTACCTGCCTTCCAGGAACTATCAGTTGCTTCCAACATTCCTCCAGAGTCGCTGAAAAAGGACTCGCCTATTCCGCGAGACCAGATCCTTGGCAATGGAAAGGATCTTGAACAACTGCGAAAAGAGACCAAGATCGTGAGCAGACAGTTCTACAGAATGGTGGAGCTGCATCTTTTGTCGACTATCCCACCCAACAACCGCAGTCGGTCTCGGATCACGCGCAAAGCGAAATCTAGCAACGAAAACGACCGGAGATACTACTTCTGGCGCCTCGCGCTCAAACACCGCATCTACAGCCAAAACGCGGATGCGTTGGATCAGATGGAGGACATTGCTGAGAAGGTCGAAAAGCTGGAATCTGCAGTCGATAGCCAGCAGGAGGAGTTTGAGGAGCGTCTAGAAGGCTTGGACAAGCGTCAGAGTTTGGCGGCTGATGATGCTGCTGTCCCCGCTGCCGGCGCGAGAAGTAAGAGAAAGCGGGCTGTAGTGCTCGATGACGATGATGATGACGAATGGGAGGACATGGATGAGGAATCAGAAGGAGGCACAAAGAGGAGGAGGCCGTGAGAAGGAGGCTTTCGTCACACATGGTGCTAGTGAGGTTTAGTGCCCTCAATGCATCCATGACGTCTTTTGGTTGTCGTCAAAATTGCTTTGGAGCCCATTAGGAAGCTCATTGTATTCATAGTCAGGCGGTATACCCAATCAATGAATTCGCGCGGTGCCTGAATACATAGCCCGGCGATTGTAGGCTAATCTCCGCGCGGGGCAGCTACCCCACGTCCAAATTTTGGGAATATTGTTGCGAGTTTGATCATCATCAATCTGCGCAAAGTTATTCATTTTCCCTCCGTGATATCTTCCAATAACCCTTGTGCCTTAAAATATGGCAGACCGGCAATTCAACCTCACCGTCCTCATCTCAGGCAATGGCTCCAACCTTCAAGCCCTCATCGACGCATGCGCATCGGGCGCGCTGCCGAACACGCGTATAACAAATGTCATATCAAAGTACGTCAGCCTCTAGTGTATTCCTCTCTCGAGACATGGGCCAACGCGAAAAAAACTCCAGTCGCAAAGCTGCCTACGGCCTCGAACGCGCCTCCAAAGCCTCAATACCAACAACCTACCATAACCTGGTGCCCTACAAGAAAAAGCACCCCGACGACATCGACACGGCGCGCCAACAATACGACGCAGACCTCGCCAAAATCGTCCTCGAATCCAAACCCCGACCCGACCTCATCGTCTGCGCTGGCTGGATGCACATTGTTACGCCCTCGTTCCTCACACCCATCGCCGCTGCTGATATCAAGATAATAAACTTGCATCCCGCGCTGCCCGGCGAATTTTCAGGCGCGGGCGCTATTGAGAGGGCTTGGAGGGCGGGCAGGGAGGAAGGATTGAAGAGGACGGGCGTTATGATTCATGAGGTTATTGCCGAGGTGGATGCTGGTGAGGCAATTGTTACGCAGGAAGTGGAGTTGAAGGGGGATGAGTCGTTGGATGAGTTGGAGGAGAGGATTCATAAGGTCGAGCATGGGTTTATTGTAGAGGGGGCGAGGAGGACTTTGCAGAGGATTGCGGGGAAGTAGGTGGTGTGCAGTGCAGGCGCAAGGGGGAGATTGATAGTGTGATACCCAAAAATCGAAAGGATGATGCGTGAAGGCTGTATATTGTGGGGTTTCAACGTCAAGCTGCCAGGGACTGTTGGACTGTGGGATGTGAGATGGTACAGCTAAGTGTATTTGCAGACTTACACGAATATGCTCTATTGTAACGGCACTCGTACACTTTAACGTCCCCTCTTTTCCTGTCCCATATCTCTCACATCTCCCAATGTTTCAATCTGCTCTTTCATTATTCTACTCCCATTTTTACTTTCACCCCTAATTCTGCTTCTGCTTCTACTACTAATCATATCATCATATATATCTAAACCTCTTTCGGCACTTCAACTTCCAAATTCAACACTCCCAACCATATTCCACATTCGCTCCAATGCTAAGAACAAAGCCAGTGAAACTAACATTCTTGAATACGAAAAGAAAAACTAAATAGTATTCAACAATAGTACAATCGCCTTACCCATTCCCATGTGTTGCAAATACTGAGCTCGGAACTTAGTCATTTAAGTGATATATTGACAATGCTTAGCGGCAAATTTATACAACATGGTTTTATACCAAGCTGAAGAGTAAGTAGGCGACGAATCATTGGATTGTAAACTATAGATATTGTGCTCCTTTCTATCCTCTGAAGTAAGCACTAGATGAAAACGAGCCTACTACCGAAGTAATTCCGCTCTGAGCTCTTACGAGGATGATCCACATATCTGCGACAGTTTCTTTTCTCCTTTCCTTTTTGTTTTGTTTGCTAGACTTCAATTATTATTATTGTACCAAACACCTCGTTATGGCTTCTTCTTCATCATCATCATCATCATCATCATCATTGTCATTATCATCTTACAGGACAACGACAGGCATCGTTCGGAATACCAATCTCCACTAGCGCGTCAAGCCTCGTATTTTTTCTCGCCGAGGACGTGCCATCTCCCCCGAAACTCCCCCCTAAAATCGCAAATACATAACGCGTCCTTCTGTCGCCGAGACTGGTACTCTTTTACTCGCTCGTACTCAACACCGCGCCCCCAACGATCAAAAAGAACCCGGCCTCCCAGCAAAGGAAAAGAAAAATGAAGGCTCCCGTGCTCTTCATCACTACGCTCCTAGTCGGCATGCTCACGCCGGCCGCCGCTACCAACTGCTTGGTCAGATCATGCATAGGCGTTCGTATCCCCCCAATCAAACGTATGACGATCAACACCTAATAAGCTGTATAGACATGCGTCGATCAATGGGCGCTTTGTGCTCTTGGCGGAGGCGTCTGCGGCGACTTCACCAACTGCAGGAATGGCAATTGTGTACGTTTTAGCATTTCGAAGATCCATTTGACCGTTTTGATTTCCACAACTAACTGCTACATAGCGAGTTAATTCAGATGGGCAACATGAGTGTTTTGTCGGTTGTGGGTGTACATAGGATATTATTAGGCATGTAGAGAGGTTGGCGCTTAGTTATTCGTATTACTGTGTTGGGGCTTTTGGTGTAGCTGAAGCTGAGTAACCGTTTGTCGTGAGTGTAAGTGCCCTCCGCAATTGGTTGTTTGCGCACACTAACGACGACTAAGTGTTAATTATGAGAATAACAGTTTTGATA
>Ga0265797_10004527_pt1 | contig 21142 bp, 11 predicted proteins | sample P2T30metagenome_FD_192433 | JGI IMG/M metagenome (GOLD analysis project Ga0265797, IMG submission 192433) | Plant litter microbial communities from East Loma Ridge, Irvine, California - P2 T30 | ecosystem: Environmental > Terrestrial > Plant litter > Unclassified | place: USA: California...
CTAGGTATTTAGCTAGGTATTTAGCTAGGTATTTAGCCTAGGTATTTTAATCTCTTAGAGATATAAGAAGTTCTTTAAGATAGAAAGTTATTAGATAGAAAAAAAAAAGAAAAAGAGAAGTATTCTTTATATATAAAGCTTTTTATAATTCTTTTTAAGCTACTATTTTTTATACTATAGTTTACTTACGTAAATATTATTTATATCTTATAGTAGTATAGTACTATAATTTAATATTACTCTAGACCTAGAGTTTACTTACGCTACTTAGACTTCTACTTATCTACTTCTATATCTAAGAGAAAGGCGCTATACTCTAACTTCTACTCTTTCTACTAAGAGCTTTCTCTTAGAAAGCTTCTATATTAACTTCTAAGAATGTTTTAATATTTCTATAGCTTTATAGCTTACCTATTACTACTTTTAAGTCTACTCTTAAGTATACTAGAAAAGCCTTTATTACTATTACCTTCTATAAGTATATTATTATTATTATTAAAGTACTATATTTATAGTAAATATTAAAGAGAGAGTTTTATTAAATTCTATAGTTATATATAGTAAGTATAAGGTATTTAGAAAATATACTAATAATAAGATTACTATATAGAGTTACTAACTATATATATTATCTCTCTACTCTATATTAACACTTTACTACAATAAGTATTATAAGTTATAAATCTAGGCTTACGTTAGAGACTTTTTAAGTTTACTTTTAGAGTCTAATATAGTAACGCGTTATTACGTAATTATATAACTACGTAATTACTTAATCTCTAAGAATATCCACTATAGGCTCTATCTCTTAGATTAAAGAGAGAAGAAATTTAAGTATATATATTCTAACTATAAAAACTTATAATATATTACTCTATTAGTTATAAGCTAATAACTACGTATGATTATATTTTTTTTTTTTCTATGGTATTTAGAATTACAAAAGCTACTTTATAGATCTAAAAGATATAAAAACTTTAACTATCTTAAAAGTACTAGCGCTAAAGTTTAAAGCCTTATTTTACTTTATACTATATATCTAAAAAAAAAAGTAAAACCTTAAGTTATATGATCTTTAGAGTACTAGTAATAGTTCTTACTTTTTTATAGTAGCTCTTTAAGCTCTAAGTAGTACTAGTTAAGAACTAGATTTTTAGTTAATAATAATAGTTAGTAGATTTATATAGTAATCTTAATAAAAATATTCTTTCTGAATATTCTATATTTACTACTTCAGATTAAAGAAGCTGTATCATATATATATTTATACTATATATAGTTTTTAATTTTAATAATTATAAGAAATAATATACTTAGCATTAGTAGAGTTTAAAAGAAACGTAAGTAGTAATAAGTAATTAGAGTAGTATTCTTTTCTAGAGAACTTACTTTCTACCTTTTAATACTATTAGAGTACTTAGTTTACTTCTAATTATATAATTAAATTTAATAACTAATTACTACGCTATAATAATTTAATCAACACTATCTCTAAATTTTTCTCTACTAGTTAGAGATAACTAGAATTATTAAAGAGATTAGAGTTAAGCTAGAACTAAAAGTATAGTAGTAATTTCCTTATTAAATATACTAGTACAGAAACATAACTATAATATTGTTAGTTAACCTAGTATATAATTATAATAAAAGTATATTTTCGAAAAATTTATTTCTAAAGTAAGTAGTAGTATATATATATAGTCTTGACAAGTTCCTAGAATTAGAACTAAGCTATAATATTTATTACTATGAAACCTTATATAAAAGTACAAAGAAACTAAAATTTAGACTAAGTTCTATAGAGAAAAAGAATATATAAGTATACTACGCGTTCTATATACCTATAGAATTATAGTAGTAATAAAGCTAGTAAGCTAAGCAGTAATAGTATTAAGTACTTTAAAACAATTTAAGTATTATTATAAGATTTAGACTATAGTAGTAAAAGCTTAGAAGTTATTAGTATAGATAAAAAATAGATAAATTAGTAAGAATAAATAGAGATAGATGTAGTTAAAAATATAGCTACTAAATTTATAAAACTTATAGATAATTCTATATAAAATATAGATTAATATTAAGTTTATAAATATTAAATAAGTGTTATAAGTTGTTTTAAAAGCTTTATACTAGTAATAAGCTTATTAGATTACTTTTTAGAGTTACGTGCTTATGTAAAGCTAGTATTAGTACTACTAAGTAATAGTTTAGATAGCTATTAGTAGTACTTAATAAACCTAAATCTGTTAGCTTATTATAATTATGTATTTACTAATTGTTATATTAGTAGTGAAAACAGTATTAGTATTAGTATTAGTATTAGAAATAATAATTCTAAGCTTATATTAGAGATTTTAAAGTTTAGTATTAGTATAATATAGTAATATATACTTATGTAACAATATAATTATATAATTACTTTATTCTAAAACAAGTTTACTATAGACTCTATCTCTTAGATCTAGTAAGAGAAAGAGGTTTATATAGAGAAGTTATGTATATTTATAGAATATTAGCTTTAATTAAAATAAAAATATTAAGAAGGTTACAAATTGAGCGCTAGTTAAGCTAGCTTAAGTAGATTAAATAAGCTACTTTAACTACTAAAGCTATTAGTAAAGTACTATTTTAGATAATATAAGTTTTGAAGCTCTTAAAGAAGAAAGCTTTTCTTAACTTTATTATATACTAAGTATTATAAAAACTTAATATACTAGATACTATTAATAATATATACTATATAATTATATTATAAATTAAAATAACATATTTTAAGTTAAAAGGTTTTTTTAGAGTTAACATAATAGTCGATCTTTCTAAGTAAAAGAATAAAATAAATAATAGTACTTACTAAGATATAAGTACAAGTTAGATACTTAGTAGTTTTCTTATTTTGAAAACATATATAAGTAGATATATCAATATAAAGTATTTAGATTCTACTATAAAGTAAAATCTTATAGTTAAATAATACTATTTTTCTATATATATACTTTATAACTATAGTTTTTATAACTATTAAAATATTTATAGCTATATTCTATAGAAGTAGTATATAAATTCTCTGTCTATTATAGTTTTTATTTAGTTATTTTAAACCTCTTATAATTATCAAGATCTTTAGAGCTATATTCTATAGTAGTAGCTTATAGAGTCTTTTATTATTATAGTTTTTTATTCTTATTTTAAGTTCTATATTTAACTTCTAAAGTCAACTAATATATTTTTAATAAATATATTACTACTAGATAATAATAATATATAAATTGTTATATTTAGATTTATTAAATATATACTTACTAGCTAATTAAGTGTAAGGTTTCTAAGATAAAGTTTAATAGTAGTATACTAGTTAGCTTTTGTTAATAAGATAGTATCTAGCTCTAGATTTAGAGACTTTAGTAAAACTTAAATATTAAAAAAGTGAGTTAAGTTAGTACTTAAGACTTAAAAGCTTTGACATTAGAATAATAATATTTTAAGTGTTTAAACTTAAATAATACTTTTTATTATAGACTTCAAAAATAGATTTTATATACTTTACTTTAAGTTATTAGTATAATATTATCTACTTATTATTACTTAAACTATAGAATCTCTAATAAAATAATAGTATTATAGTAAAGTGTTAATATAGTATAGAGTAATAATACGTAGTTAGTAACTGTATATAGTAATCTTATTATAGGTATATTTTTTAAATACTTTATACTTACTATATATAACTATAGAATTTAATAAAACTTTTTTTTTCATATTTACTATAGATATAGTGCTTTAATAATAATAATAATAATAATATACTTATAGAGAGTAGTAGTAATAAGAGCTTCTCTAGTATACTTAGAGATAGACTAAGAGATAGTAATAGATAAGCTATAGAGCTATAGAAATATTAAAATACTTTTAAAATTTAACGTAGAATCTTTTTAAGAGAAAGCTCTTAGTAGAAATCTTAGTAGAAAGAGTAGAAGTTAGAGTAGAAGTTAAAGCGTAGTATAATATAGCTTTTCTCTTAGCTATAGATCTAGATAGGTAAATCTTAGCTATAAAGCTAGATAGGTAGAGACACTATATAAGTAAATTCTAGCTCTAGAGTGATATTGAATTATAGTACTATACTACTAAAAAATATAAATAATATTTGCGTAGGTAAACTATAGTATAGAGAATAGTAGTCTAGAAAGAAGTATAAAAAGCTTTATATATAGAGAATACTTCTTTTTTTTTTTTTTTCTATTTTAAAGAACTTCTTATATCTCTAAAAGCTTCTTATATCTCTAAGAGCTTCTTATATCTCTAAGAGCTTCTTATATCTCTAAGAGCTTCTTATATCTCTAAGAGCTTCTTATATCTTTATAAACTCTAAATACCTAGATATAACTTCTTAGTATTATCTTAAAGATATCTAATATCTTTCTCCCTATACCTACTACTTAAGTAGATACTTCTAACTCTTTAGTACTTAGTATAAGTAAGAGTTACTTAGTACTACTAATAGACTTAGTCTTTTCTAAAGTTAGTATTACTAATACTAATATAATCTTTAATATCTTATACCTCTAAGTATAGATATATAAAGATAATCTTAAAAATATAGTACTAATATTTATAGATATTATTCTACTAAGAGAATTTAACTTAAAAAATAAAGTACTATATACTTATCTTTATATAGATATACTCTTTATTATTAAACTATTTTAAATAAATATACTATTTATAGTCTATACTATAAAAAAAAAGAAAGATAAGGTCTTTGTCTAGAAGAAATTTAAGTATTAGAGAATAGTAGATAGTATATATACTTATACTACAATAGTACTAGTATAAGTAGTAGTAAAAAAGTAGATATAGTTAAATAGACTCTATCTCTAGACTTTACTCTAGAAGTTAGAGATGCTTAGAATTATTAAAGAGATAATAGATAAGCTATAAGTATAAGTATAATAGTAATAAAGCTAGTAAGCTAAGAAATAGTAGTTCTAAGCGCTTTAAAATATCTTAAGTATTATTATAAAATATAAAAAGTAGTAGTAAGAGCTAGAACTTATTAGTATAGATAGAGAATGAGTAAGTAAGTAAGTAAGAGTAAATATAGATAGTAAGTAGTAGTTACGTAATATAGCTAATATAGCTAGACTTATAGATAATTACGTAAAAAATATAGAATACTAGTAATTATATAAGTATTATATAGGTATCTTAAGTTAGTTTAGAGGCTTTATACTAGTATAGATAGACTTACTAAGTTACTTTTTAGTATTATATAATTATATAAAGCTAGTGCTAGTACTAGTTAATAGTCTAGATAGCTATTAGTAATATATAATAAATATAAAGTAGTTAGTCTATTATAATTACGCGTATAGTAACTATTATATTAGTAGTAGTAGTAGTAGTAGTATAGATATAAGTATTATAGTAAGTTATAAATCTAGGCTCACGTTAGAGATTTTTTAAGTTTACTTTTAGAGTCTGATATAGTAACGCGTTATTACGTAATTACTTAATTTTAAAAAAAATACGCTATCGGCTCTATCTCTTAGGCCTAGAGAGAATAAAATAATAGTATATAAGTATAAGTAAAAGCTATAAACTTAAAAAAGATATAAAAGAAAATTTTTGTCTAGTACTATTCTTTTAAAATAAGTTTTACTTTTAGTATTAATTTTTTAAGATAAATATCTTCTTAGCTTTCTAGTTACTATACTCTAGTAATATATTTTACGTAAATTAACTTATAACCCTAATCTTACTCTAGCTCTCTAAACTATATTTACTACTTTTATACTTTTTCTCTTATATATTTATTAGTAAACTATCTAATCTATAGTAAGAATTAAACAAAGAAAACAAGATTTATTACTAGATTATAAAAAAGCCTACTACTAAAATCTACTTCTAGATATATAGTAGAGAATAGTCTAAAGCTTAAATTCTTAGTTCTACAATTTTTAGTGTTATCTAAGCTCTTAAAACTTAAGTTAGTATTATAACTATTTAATAATAAATTACTTTATTACTCTGCTTATAGAGCTATTTAGATAAAATAACATAAGATAGAAGTAGACTCTATATTAAGTACACTATAAGTAGCTTACTTATTAGCTATAGCTATGATTATAGTTATTATAGAGGTTAGTATTTAGGCTAGCTATAATAGTAAGTTAATATTACGCTTAGATTAGGTTACTATTCTAAGCCTTAGTAAGAAATATCAAAACTCTAGATAAATATTATACGCGTATAGTGTAAGATATAGTATAGTGTATTATGTTATATTAATACTCTAAATAGAAGTAGAAAACTCTAGTTAGAAGTAAAATACCTTTTATATAGTGTAAAGTAAATAATAATTTCTTATAGAAATAAGTATAAGCTATATAAAAGTAGCTAGTATAGGTCTAGAAATTAATTAAAGTTTTTATACTCTAGAAAATCTTTAACACTACTCTTTAGTATAGCTAGAAAGTAAAGTTACTAATTTTATCTAAAGTCTCTTTAGATTTTTAAATAATAATAATAATAATTATAATATATATTCTTAATAGCTTAAAATTAACTATACTCTAAATTATAAAGAAAAAAGATTCTAGAACTTTATTAAAAAGATTATATGTCTATGTATATATATATATATATATTTATTCTTTATCTTAATCTTTATTTTAATTTCTTAATTTATTCTTATCTTAAAGCTTATAGTATATTAGAGATTTAATAACTTAGAAAAAAAAAATAGTAGCTAAAATCTAATACTAAAGCTATACTATTAATAAGTTCTTAACTAAATTTCTAATATTACCTTTATAAGCTCTTTTAGTATTAGTAAGTCTAAAGCTAATCTTATTAATAAGATTCTTAAACGCGAAGTTCTAGTAAAGAATAATAGTAGAACTTACTTACTTTAGGTACTTATAAGAGACGTATATAACGCAGTAGCTATTAATAGTTCTAGTAGAAACTATATTATTAGTGAAGTACGCCTTAAGAGCGTAAATAATAGTAGTAGTTATAAGAATAATAAAAGAAAGTTATAAAATTTACTATGACGCTATCTCTTATAATAATCTCAAGAGTATCTATATAGTAATAGTAACGTAATTTAGAGGTAAGTAATTAAAGTAGATTAATAATAGAATAATTTAGTTAAGTATTAGTAAAGTAGCGTAATATAACTAGTAATAAAATTAGTTTTAGACTTATAATTACCTTAGAGACTTATAAAAGAGTTATTTAAATATTATAGCTTTTAGTATTAGCTTTAAGTTACTATTAGCGTTTTTAATATATTTTTAGAGTTCTAAAAGTTATAGAAATTTAAAAAATAGAAAAAGCGCGCTTTTACTAAGATTTTAGTATATATATTCTAACTATAAACCCTTAGAATATATTACCTTATTAGCTATAAGCTAATAAGCGTGTATAATTATATTATAATTCTTTTAGAGATTAGTATTAAAATTCTCTTATAGCGTACTTTAGTATTAGAATAGCTTCTTAGCTAGCTTAAAAGATTTAGAAGCTTTAACTACTTTAGAAGTAGTAGCGCTAAAGCCTTAAGTATTAGCTTATCTACTTTTAGAGTACTAAAACCTCTAGTTATATATTCTTTAGTATGCTAGTAATAGACCTTACTCTTTTAGAACTAGCTTATAGGCTATAGAATTATTAGTCTACTAATAAAATCTTATTAATATTTATATTCTCTCTCTTTAGATCTATATTATTTTTATTCTTTTAGAATATTATATTACTACTACTTTTTTAAAACTATTATAATAATCTTTTATATAGCTACTATAACTACGCTTATAACTCTTTCTCTATACTTTATACTCTATTAAAAAAAGGTAGTAAGTGTAATTATAGTAAATATAGATAAGACAGAAAGTATATTTATAGTAGATAGAAGTTAAGTAGCTAGAATATTATAGATATTATATATTATTTATTAAACTTAAAGATAAGAAAAGTATTTTTAAATATCTATAAAAATCTCTAAATATTTAGAAGTATCAAATAAGATAAAACTTTCTTCTATTCTAGAAGTAGTTATAACTAGTAAGTATTCTTATATTATCTATATAAAGCTAATAATAAGTAGTATTAAAAAGTTATCTAAAGAAAGTTATATTAGAGCTAGAAAGATAATTAACAATTAGAGAAAGTTAAGTATATTATAATTATTATACTACTTAAGAAAGTTAGAATAAAATCTCTATCTATATATCTAAGAGCTAGGTAATTATGTATCTATAATTACGTAATTACAAATACTCTCTAACTTTATTAAACTATTAATAAAGTAGACTTTAAGTTTCTAAATATAGAGATAGTAGTATATAGAAAAGTAGCTAGTATTAGTAAAAAGAATTATAAGAATAAGAAAGCTTTACTATTAGAACTAGTACTAAGGCTTAAACTATTAATGTATTTTTTTAAAAGTATAAAAAATTAAGTAAATATATAGTATATATATATAAATATATAGCTACGTAGCGTAGGCTTATAAAATATATATATATATATATATAGTATAAAATAGATATTTATAGTAGAGTGAAGTAAGTTACTAAAGTTATTAAGCTATAATATAAGTAATAAAGTTAAGTTAAAAGCTTAGAAAGCTAAGTTTATAAAATTATTTAAAAAGTAATATAGTCTAGAGATATACTTTTATATTACTTAAGTAGTACTTATAAAACGTATATAATATATTAGTTAAGTATTATATTAGTATAAGTAGTATTATAATATTACTAGTAATAGTATTTAATAAAAGTAGCTAAATATAAAACTATATATAGTATATTAGTATATATATATAATATAATATAATATATATAGTATAGAGTAATTACGTAGTATATAAAGTAGTATATAAGATAGTATATAAAATATATATATAGTAAGTAAATTTAGATATAGATATAAGTATTAATATTTTATAAAGATACTAGCTAAATAGTACTATCTAAAGTAGTAGGCGCCTAAGATACTACGTAGCCTACTAATTAGTAGACTTAGAAGCTTTAGAGCTATATTAAGTAGGCGTATAGGTAGATTATTCTAACTTAGACTAAAAAGTCTAGATTAATAGCTCTTATACTCTATTAATTAAGAAAGCTATTATAGTATTTTTCTAATATTAAACTAAGATTTAATATATTATATTATATTATTAGTGCCTTATACCTAATTTTATAGACTCTATTTAGTAAAAAGATATTAAAAAGTCGCCTAGCTTATTATTTTAGAACTACTAGAAGATTTTAAGATTTTAATATATTTAGTATATATTACTATTAGCATTAACACTTCTAACTAAGACTATATACTTATTTATGTAACTTCTAGAAGCTTAGGTAGTATTTAAGAACTACTAAGATAATATAGTAGTAATAGAAATACTATAATAGACTTTATAGTATATATTATAAGCTAACTAGCTAGTAACTATAAGATAATAAGTATTCTTTTATAGTCTGAATCTTAATAGATATAATAGTACTCTATTATAGCTACTATCTAATAAATAGTATTTTACTATATAAGATAAGCTATAAACGCTATATTTTTATTATTTTAGCTCTTATTACTCTTATAAAGTACTCTAGCTAAAGCGTTTCTTTACTAGAGTATAGTATTCTTAAAAGCTAAAGAGAGCTATAGACTAAATATTAATCTTACTTTATATACTTAGTTATAAATATAAATAGTATAAGTAATTAAGTATATTTTAGGAAGATTATAAATAGAATACTCTTTCTATTACATCAAAAGTAGACTATATCTACTAAAGAGCTTAAATATCTTACTAATAAGCTTCTTAAAAGTAAGGCTAGAAAAGAAAATAATAAAAAGTCTTACGCTAGTTATATATATAATAGAAATAATAGAAATAGAGGTAAAAGACATAAGTATAATAGAGATAGATATAATAAAGATAAGTATAATAAAAATATTAATAGATTTAGTGTATAGCTTTATACTAGTAAAGTAGCTCTTTAGAGTACTTATAATAGCCTCTAGTATAGTATAAATAAAGTAGTTTATAATAGTCTTTATAATAGCTTCTAAAATAATAACTTTAAAAGAGCTTATAAAGATAGTAATAGTAATATATTTAAGAAGAAAGTAATTAATATAGTAATAATAAAGAGGCTTAATTAAGCTTTAGTAAGGTAGTAAAGTAATATAACTAGTAATAAAATTAGCTTTAGACTTACTAATACTAGAAAAACTTATAAAAAGGTATAAGAGGGAACGTAGTTAAGAGCTTATTTAGTTAGTATAGCTTTAGAGTTAGATTTAAGCTACTATTTACTTTATCAAGTTTTTAAATCTCTAATTTACTTTAATAAGTTCTTAAATTTCTAATTTACTATAAGCTATAGAAAAAGAATAAAGATAGAGATAGAAATAAAGAATAGAGAGTATATATATAGAAGTACAATTTTGCTAGCTAAAAATTTTAGTATTTTATTACTTTATAATCTATAGCTTTATTAGTTATAAGCTATTAAAAATATATAATTATATTATAATTCTTCTTACTATAAGTAGATATTAGTATTTATAAAATAGTTACCTTACTAGTCTAAATTTCAGAAGCTTTAACTATACTAAAAGTAGTAGTACTAAGAATTTAAGTCTTAGCTTACCTAATGCCTATACCTTTATAGAATTTTAACTCTTATAGAAATATATCTTTTTATATACTAGTAATAGACTTTACTCTTTTTAGACTAGCTTATACTATAGAATTATTAGTTTACTAAGAAATTATATTATATACTCTTTAGCTATATAAAAAGTAGAGTCTAGATTATTAAACTATAATTTCTAGTGTTTTCTACTACTTACTTCTACCTGTCTTATATTAATAGACGTAGCACTTAGGTAGAGAAGAGCTTCTATTATAAACAAAGAATAGATAAGGCTGTGTAACCTTGTGCATCGCTAGTCGGTAACGTGCGGACCTTTAATTGGTCGTAGGTTAAGTTAAGAATACGCCTTGCAGCCTACCCCCTCGTCATTCTTTCGTTAGAACTTGTTTCTGCAGGGTAGCGCGTGGGTATAAGCAAAAGGTAACGTGTTCCTAGTCTTCCCACGGCCTTGCTCGACGGTCGTTGCCCATACATCACCCCTCAGGGCCTGCGCGCCGATCAGACTCACAGCCTCCCGCGATTACACACAACCCAAATCATGGACGGATATGGCGACAATAGTTCTGTCCAGTATCGCGAGGTGCAAGACCCGACGGCGACGGACTTCTTTACCCCGCACGCAGATGTACGCACATCAGATTGGATGCTCGCGAGGAACCTAGAGAGACCCGTCGATTATTCTGGGCCGACGTTCCCCTCGGAAGGATTCAATTGTTACATACCACCTGGTAACAATCCAGTCGAAAGCCATTTTCCGCCGCCTCAAGCATCGCACGGTGCTTCCACTGCTCTGCCTGATCTCTCCCACATACGATCAGCCCGCTTGTACGGACCTAATTCGCTGCCAAGCTTACCTGAGTCCTTCCCAGGGCCACAACAGAGTTCTATCCACCCAACGAGGACAGAAGAGCATCCGTCACGACCACGAAACCGAAACAGCAAGAAGCATGTCCACAAAGATGAAGAGTGGAATCAACACATTCCCACGATACGCTGGCTGTACGTGGATAAGAACCTTTCTCTTGAAGAAACGATGTCAGTGATGGCCAAGGATCACGATTTCCATGCATCGTAAGTAGCCACCACAAGACACGCGTATCTGATTTGTAGCTTAGCGTGTTTTAGGCAGAGGACATACAAGAAGAAACTTGACGAAAGAGGCGTTTGGAAAAATCTTCCTTCGTCCGTTGCGCACTTTATCGTCGAGAAAAAGAGACAAAGAGAAGGGAAACAGACAGACTTCGTTCTGTATGGCAATACAGTAAGCCTAGAGAAGGTTGAAGAGGCCGTGAAAAGGAGTAGAATTGGCGCACCGACAAGACCAAACGGAGGTAAGACGATAGCTGCCCTGTGGTAGGTTCACTCTAACGATTCCAGTACCAATACAAACACCAACTGGACTGGAGTACTCCACCCCACGACAGTTGGCACCTATGCCTACACCCCCAATCGCGGCATCAACACTTGACCAGTGCTGGACACCTTTGTTGGAACCATCTACCCCGTTCCCAAGCTACCTTCCACTAATGTGGCGGGGATACCGTGCTGAAGATATCGTGAATCTGATTGAACAGGGTGAGGAATACGAACGGTCGCACGATGTAACGATGGCAGAATCAAAGTATCGGGAAGCGCTCTCAGCATACGAACATTTGTTATCACCGACTCACCATCGCACACTCGAGATATCATATCGTCTAGCGGAACTTTTTGCGAGCCAGAAACTGATGCAAAAGGCCGACGAAGTCCTCGATCGGATGAATCGTAAAATAGTTGGCCAGTGGGGACTCTCCCATCAAACGTCAAACGCACATTTTCTGCGCATCAGTAACATGTATAGAGAGTGGGGGCGACATGAAGATGCTGAAATTCTGATTCAACGTCTGGTAGAAACACTGGCCCATTCTTCATCCGCGGCTCCGGTCGCCTCAGTGCCGGTAGCTCCAGTACCATCTATCAGGAGTCACCTCGGCAGCGGCCGTACCTTAACAAGTACTATGAGCACTACCCGTTCAACTATCGATCTGGAACTGAAGCTTTACGAAGCGCAAATGACTAAGATGTCGACAGCTGACGGCTTGATGATGTTGAAGCCCCAAATCCTGTCGACTATGGAGAACTGCAAGAAAGACTTAACAAAGCTCCACATCCAGCTACTCAAGGCCGCAGCCCTCCTGATAGAGCTGAGCGATTCGATGAGTGAGGGAACGGAAACCGAAATAACGTCGTTACAGAGGGATTCATTGGAGAAGCATTCAGAATCTGCTTGTCTCACTGTACTCCAGGAACGAGAAGGAACTCTCGACCTCTGCACCGTAGGACAAATTGTTGCTGTAGTGGATAAACACCTCGGACTGCGATACAATCGTGGCACCTTGACGGTCGAGCGGATACTTGAACTTCTATGCACACGGGTGGACGAAGACTTCACGACCAAACCCTTGGATCTCGTCATGACATATGTGCACATTACCCACATGTATGCATCAAGAGATAAGAACGACGAGATGAAGGGATGGTTCGAAAGCACGTTGTCTCGATCAATAGCTTTGTTGTGCGGCAGGTGTACGTTGGAAAAGAGCCTTGAGTCCGTACTTGATGCTGGAAATGCGACTGATGTCATCAATCGTATGAAGGAGACAGTGGAAGAACTGGTCATGATCAATCCCCTGCTTTCAAGCTCTCGATAACGCTATTGCACGCCCAATGTATACGCACCCATACTCCTAGGAGCTTGAGGGATTGACGAGATTGGGGTTGTGCCAAGGATCGGAACTGTTTTGCAAGACCTTATCAGATGAAGTTGCGAGCCGCCAACTTAATACCAATCCAAAAGTATTCAGGCTCATCAGCGATTGAATATACATTGTCATGTGGATTATGTTGTGCGCTAGGAAATAAATATCGTCCACACAAAGACTATATATCAGCGGCCGGTGAAGAAGTTCGCTTACGCTTCCGAGAGCTCGATGTGGTACAAGCATTGAAGTCGCCTTGAGCTTCTTCTGCTTCCTCTCTATCCGCCTCCTCCATATCCTGCTTAAAGTCTTGCAATGATTGAATTGCCTTGCGCATATGGCATACGTTGATATCAACACCCTCGTCAGTGGCCACAGCGTGTGCCATACGGACGGCATTTTTGATCATGCGACCATCGAACTCATAGGCTGAGATCTCTTCGAGAATGGTGTCATTCAGGAATTCATCCGCCTTGTCCCCTGTAGACTGACGAACAAAAGTCTGCCATATTTGCCTACGTGTATCGACCGAGAGGGGGTTGTACTTGATGCCCAAGTGTATGCGGGACCGGAATGCCGTATCGAGAGAGGTTACACGATTCGTAGTAAGTATGAGTACACCATTGTAGTACTCCAGCGCGCGTAGAAAGACTATTCTCACACTATTAGCTCAGATGAGAGTTGGGTGCTCTATCTAGACTTACCAGCAACTACCGCATTTCGTTCCACTTCGGCATATGTTCTTCTTGTGAGGATGACGTCGGCCTCATCGATGAGAAGTACGGCATCCCAATGAGCGGCAAGGTCAAACACGTCGTTGAGTTTTCTCTCCGTTACCGAAACCTTCTCCGCGAATTCCGCCGCCGTCACAGAATATAAAGGCTTCTTGGCGTGTTCCGCCACGCTCTCTGCAACGCGTTTTAGCTGGGAATATGTACATCCGCATAGGCCTTACCGGCTGTTAGTGTCTTGCCGACACCGGGTGTTCCGTGGAGAAGCAGCGTCATGCCTTTGCCTTTTCCCTCAATTATATCGTCGAAACCCAGACTCCCATTCTTATGCGCAGTCACTAGAGATCGTATCATGTCTTTCTGTGGTTTTGGTAGAACCAGCTTACCAAAAGCATGCTGGTTGTAACGCACAGTTTGGCAGTAATCAATATCGAACTTGGCCCAACTCTTGCGAGCTAGTGAGAACCCTAGTAGTACACCACTTGCGGTAAGCATATCCTTCTCTGGAATATCGTTCTCATCTAATTCTCCGATGAGATACTGAGGGCGATCGTTTCTCAGATGTCGAACGTAGTCTGGGCACGACTTGGCGAATTTGTTGCTGTCAACAATGACTCTTCCAGTGATCTATCATATTCAGCAGGATGACATCTGACTGCTTGCTGCTTTGAAGGCTTACCGAGCGGGTCATAGGGAGAACCGGATCGCCGTCCACATCTCGCTCGAGATTTATCACATCAGCGAGGCCGTCATAGTCGCAGTGATGAATCCCGGTCGACAGAAGGATGAACCGTTCTCCTCTAATCTTGGCTTCGCTCAAGATGTGCTCCCGTTGAGCCTTTCTCAGCCATCTCAGCGGAAGAACCGGAAGGTCCAGAAGAGGTGTGAATCCATAGCACGCCCTCTTCAAGATAACTTCATGTGTGTCGAGAAAGCCAAAATGATCTCCATTACAGTACAATGAGCGCAGCCTGAAGTCGAGGTAAGGGCAGTGAAATAACGAATCGACGTATTCCGTTTTCTCTACCTGGTAGACGTAGTGCTTGTTGTGGTTCTCCACTGCAACAAGATCTCCGGGGCAGAACGCCATCCATAGGTCTTCAAAGTCCAGAACTGACTCGCCCTCGGGGTCTTCTAAGTTTTCCTCGACGTTTTCGCGAAAAGTTTGGATGCTGTGGCCTAAGCTATGGTAAAGATGTTCCAAAACAAGGTTGACATGACGAGCTGCTTCTTCGTCCTTGAGTGCTTCGCCATACTCGCGTAGTTCTCGGTGATAGAAATACACGCACTGCAGAAAGTCTCGCATGACCAGAGTCTCAGAAGTCAAGTTCAATCCAGGATAGTCCGAAGGGATCACTTTCTTTAGTGCGTTCTTGATGTGCACGGATCGAATTGCCGTTTCCGTGTATTCCAAGATGTTTTTCTTGTCGTAGAACTTCGTGACTTTGAGCGCAGCATAAGCTAAGCCACTCTTTCTCGGTGCATCAAAATATCGTTTTGTCGCAGTGTTCAGGAAGGTACGGTCACCTGTGGCTGTGTAACGCGCGTCGCAACACGATACTTCGCATTGGGACCCAGCGGCGACATTGTTGTCCTTGTTACCGTCGTTCCAGGGATTGGAAGGGTTCCTGAATATTTCTGTCCCCATGTCTCAAAGTACGGCATCAAGTGTTGGAATGCAAAGCTGCTTGAGAGTGATCGGGTGACAACGCGTGAGATTAATCAGCTTACAAGAGAGAGAGAACGGTCGCCGCTCGTTTTTCTCGTGGCGGTACGCACTAATGCACAGCTGTTTGTATTCCCAGAACTTCTGCGCATTTACTTGCAGCTAGTTCCGCCTTGCCGATATCAGTAACTCAGTAATGAGGCGAAATGTGTCTCTAAAGCGACTGCGACTAATTGTACCAATGCTTGCCGCCTCCAATCGAGGGCCACAGTATACCAGCCTTGTCTGGGGGATGTCGCTCGTATTCGCGCAAACAACTCAATCAAGATTCACCGGTAAATTGCACAAATGAAAACAACGGGTATCTAGGTAAGTTTTGGACCGGTCAAGTGGAGGCGGGCTGGCGCCACCGCCAACGCGCCCTCAACAGATGCAAAGTGATGAGAGGTCCTTCTGCATTCCGAGCAACGTAAACCAATGAATTCGTGAGGCAGATTCGAAAACAGCGGCTAGGCAGACTCCGATAAGATACAGGGCAAAAGGGCAAAATCCCATCGAGTATCAAGGCAGACTTGCTAAGCCATAGCTATGCCAATATTCAATTTAATTGGCAAGTCACTCGGAAAAACTCGACAAGCGCGAAGCAGCCGAAGCAGCGTGACCACTAGTGAAGCTGTGATGGACCTGGCAGCAAGGTGATTGCAGACGTGAAACAAGCACAGAACAGCGGTGAGTATATGATCGGTCAAGCATGCGATGCAGGAAGCGAAGTCATGACCGCATAGACGATCGTAAACCTGGATTGGAAGTCGGCGTGAGCGGGCTTTGTACCCCGAAATTTGAGATGCTCAAATGATCATGATATCGAAATGAAACCTGAAGCGATGTGAGGAGTGCCGATGGAGTTCAGATGGCCAAAAGAATATGGTTCCAAAGGAAAGAGGTTCCATTGCTCCATGTATTCCCGTGTGAATGCCATCCTTACTCGGGCGCTCAGGTCAATGCCAAGGAGCATTACGGCCTATGGCAGTCGAGAGCAAGAAGCACAGCGTCCTAGACTAGTGCGATCTGCTTCGAGGTCGGACAGGTCTGCGCCTCCTATCCGTCGATGGGCAGCACCTGCGCCTTTTGAAACTTTGTCTCTAGATGCTTGATGTAATACAACAGTGACCAGAAGATATCATCGACGACCTCGATATAGCCACAAGACGTCTTTCTAAGCTTACACTCCTAGGTAAGCCAAAGAAGACTGCATAGTTGATTCAAGGCAAGGGGCCAACCTCGGGTTCGACGAGCTGACGACGGTTGACGCAGGTGTCCCTAAGAATATGGCAGCAGAGCCTAGGAATGTGTCCGGAGGGACAGGATGGTCGAAAGGGGACATCGTCGAGCTGGTAGCTCTGATCATAGGCATTCCAGCCGCCATAGGAGCGATCGTCATGCTAGCGACATACTACAGGCGCAGAAATCAGCAAAGGAGAGGTGAGACACTTTTTCCTCAAACAGTGAGAGGCGAGGGATCCAGAAGCGACTTCTCAGTCACACACACACAGTGTATCTCCTATCTTTGTCTTGTGACTCATGCCGTGCTTCAAGGCAGGGACCAGTGGAGACACTGCTATGCCCAAACAGCGTCGGCAATAGGCAGTTGTACAGGTCTAGCTGCACCGTCATCTCCAAGTGGCGAACGGTGTCTGCTAACCTGTGGCCGGGATTGAAGGCGAAAAGCGGTAGCGGTGTGGGTCGATTAGGCTGACAACTACCTACAGACCACGTTCGTGGAGAAGCAGCTGGCAGTAGTGATGCGAGTCTGTTTGAAGGTGAAGATAAAGTATGGAGGATGTTTCCTGTGACGAAACTGACATGTAGTCAGATGCAATTCGCATACCTGCGCCGACAGTGGGTGTTGCAAATATAGCGTTCCCTCGACCGATATTCCATTCGGGGGTAGGACGGGGACGTATGACTTGGCCTTTGACCAGTCTTTCGCGGAAGAAGGCGAGGAGAGGTGATTCGTTCGAGGCCTATGGAGGTATTGTAACCGCACACACTTCGGCATCAGGCATTCTGCCTGGTAGAGGAGGGGCTGAGTTGCATCAGACAGGGACCGAGTTCCGTGATGAGGTCGACGCGGTCATGGAGCAGGAGCGGCGAGACTGGCTTGAGGAACTTGCGTGATAGGGGACGTGTACTCAGGATGAACCTCAGGTGCTGCCATCGCTAGGCTACAGCGTAAAGAGGGGTCGTCGTAAAGGTAGAAGGTAGAAGGTAGAAGGTGGAAGGTGGAAGGTGGTACGCGCAGACGATTGAAGGAATGGTGTAGGCGTAATCAATGTGTTATCGTGTTGCTGTTATAAAACGGAGGTAGTCATGTCCCCGAACAAGACATGACAACGTATTGCAGGAGTAGTTGTGATAAGAAAGGATGAAGAGTGAGAGCGAGAGTTTCGGTCAGAACAACCCATGGCAACCGAGTATGATTAGAGTGTGCTGCGTGCCCTGCGCCCATTTCGCTGCCCAGGTGTATTTCTAAAGTAGCGCTAGTGATCGAACGACGCTAGCCATTGCCCTTTTGCGGGCACCCGCACCGCCCTTTTGTCTGACCAATGCTCGTCGTCCCAAGCGCCCTCTATACGTCTTGGCGGACACAGGCGTCCTCTACAAGGGCACAAGGGTCGCCGGGAGATGCTGCTAGATTGCATGTGCACTTTTGTCATTCGTTTTCTGCCGCATGCACTTTCGTGACCCACCTTTTAGCCCGTGTCAGCGCCTTCGCCACCCAATCATGTGGTCTACTCGTCACTTCTGACGCACGTTGGCGACCCGCCGCCAGATCGCCTGCAGCCTGCACGCACGCACGCACGCTGCGCTGCAGACTGCACTTTCACTGCACTTTCACTGCACTGTTGGAGGGCTGGCTTTGTGCGTCACTCAACACAACCACCCAATAGCATACGGCTGTGGCAATTATTGGAAATGCTTATTGGATGCGACTTGACAAACAAGGCGACTTCCGGGCTGGCATTACTTCCAGAAGACAAAGGTGCCCTGGAAGTGCGCCGTACGCAGCTTGTATGCCCACCAGCTGAGGCCTCACGACCAAGGCAGGCAGTAGGGCGTTACCAGTGCCCAATTCACTGCTGCCACGCTATCGCTTTCCTTTCATCTGGAATTGGGATGCAGTTTAGATTATGATGCATCCGTACCGTGGCTCATTATGTTCCTTGCGACAACAGATGAGCAACGTTTTAGTCAGGGCGAAGATGGGGTGGGGCCTGTGAAGGTAAACTCAGAGCCGCGTCAAGACTTCGTTGGGTACCAAATCAGTACGATTCCACCTTGCCTTCGCCAGCGAATGTTCCCCTACCCTCCTGATCACTCTATCAACTCGATTGAAGTGTATGCAGTGAGACCGATCTGGTCATCATCCTGAGGAATGTGCTGCGGCAGGGACGCGCGAACACAACGCTGTTGAGTAACACTGTATATCTCCGCGATGGACAAATGATTACCTAGGTACCGGGAACTCTCGTCATGAGCTAAGACTATGGCGAAGTGGAACATGGAATGTTGCATCAAGCCCTACTGTTTAAGAAGGCTGCTCTTGTACTCCAGGCCAAGAGTCAGCGATACCACAACAGCTGCAGGATGAGGTATTGTAAGTAGAGACTGATATCTGCGGCTTGCCCCCAATCGTCCAGTCTCCGCATCCAGAGACTTATGACAATAGCCCTGCCCTTAGCTGAGTCGAAAGACGATTTGTATCTTCAACGCCACACAAGCGGGAAATCCGACTTCTCGGGCTACTTACGCTAGTGTCCGCCTAGCTTGATCAAGCCCTGGTGTCGCACGTTGTCTTTTAAGCACGTGCTACTTTCCCAGGTGGCATATAGCTGTAAATAGGCCTTTTCACGATTGATCAATGCTGCTTACGCCTCAACTCTAGGCATCCATGGATGCTACAGTCCGTGCCCAACATGTAGCCGTCTTTATGCGTCTTCATCAAGCTTCTTGACCAATATGCAGTTCTCTTACATTCAGTTCTGCGTCAAAGATTGCGTGACAGAAAACACTGAACCATCGCGTAGGCTAGGCAAACAGCTCGCAGCAAAAGAGATATAAGCATCTGAGCAGGCGGACCGTAAGATCGTACAGCTCTCTACTAAAGACCTCTCATTCCACATTTTCTTCGCATTGCCAACGTTGATTTCTCGGTTGAATTGAGTGTTGCTCTCCTGGAACACCCGTAGCGACCTTCGCGAGGAGGCTACTTTGCGTAGCCTTGACAGCGGTGAACGATTACTATTTAAAGGACCGACTACGGGGTTTGCGTCAGCACGAGCGGCGCTTCTGTTTACCCGTAATTTCCCATGTACAATAAGCCGCCAGAGCTAGATATACCTTGCCTGTTGACCCCGTTTCTGAGAGCACGCGTCTTGGTTTTGGCCCTCGCAATCGCTACAATGCGCCCTCTATCCCTCATCTCACTCCTTTGCCCTATCGTACTCGCAGCGAGCTCTGGCTGTAGAACTCGCTTGCCCTCGGGGCTCACACCGGGCAAATCTACTACCAATGTCACTTTGTCTTCGAAATCGGTGATCGGCAAGACAACCGAGCGCCAATACATCTTACACCTGCCATCCAAGTACAAGGCCTCGAATGATGAAGCGTTGCCTCTCGTAATTGCGTTCCATGGTCAACAACAACCCGCAAGAAGCATGGAGGTCATCAGCGAGCTGTCCAATCCTGACTTCAACCCAAACACCATCGTGGTGTATCCGGAGGGCATGAACGTTCAAGCACCTGGCGTAAGTCTCGATCAGAGCTAGGATTGGGGGATCTTGCAACACACCAAGGCTGACTTTAACGCGTAGGTGCAATGGCTAGGCGACCCGTTGGCCCCAACTTCCTCTGTGATCGATGATCGAATCTTTGTCACCGAACTTCTTGCACACCTGACATCGACCTTATGCATCGATGAGAGCCGCGTTTACGCCGCAGGCCTATCTAACGGTGGCGGATTGACTGGAATTCTTATGTGCGATGCGGAACTCAACAAGAAGTTCGCTGCATTCGCAACCGTGGCGGGCGCGTTCTATCCTGATTCAAGCTTGACAGAACCTCTTTTTGAGAAAGAATGCATTCCGAACTTACAGGATAGGGTACTCCCTTACATGAACCTGCACGGGCTGAACGATAGTGTAGTCCCCTACGACGGCAGCAGCCCAACCCCACCACCTTTCATCCCAGTACTGAGTTGGGTTGAGAGCTGGGCGAAGCGTGACAATTGCGCGAGCAACCCCTCAACGAAGCAACTGGAAAACGGAAGCG
>Ga0265797_10004528_pt1 | contig 21136 bp, 17 predicted proteins | sample P2T30metagenome_FD_192433 | JGI IMG/M metagenome (GOLD analysis project Ga0265797, IMG submission 192433) | Plant litter microbial communities from East Loma Ridge, Irvine, California - P2 T30 | ecosystem: Environmental > Terrestrial > Plant litter > Unclassified | place: USA: California...
TGCGCCCCATCGCCTTCGACGTCATCCCGCTCGCCGGCTCGATCGTCGACGACGGCCTCGACGAGACCGACGAGGAGAAGAAGCTCCGCAACGAGAGCCGCAAGATCCTCGAGCGTCCCGACCTGCTCGTCAGCGGCACCTGCGTGCGCGTGCCGGTCTTCACCGGGCACTCCCTGTCGATCAACGCCGAGTTCGCGACCGAGCTCACCGCCGCTCGCGCCCGCGAGCTCCTCGCGGACGCGCCGGGGGTCGTCCTCACCGACGTGCCCACGCCCCTCGAGGCCGCCGGCAAGGACCCGTCGTTCGTCGGTCGCGTCCGTCAGGACGAGGGCGTGCCCGGCAACCGCGGCATCGCCCTCTTCATCAGCAACGACAACCTCCGCAAGGGCGCGGCCCTGAACGCCGTGCAGATCGCCGAGATCGTCGCCGCGCGCCGTCTCGCGACGGCGTAGGTCCCGCCACCGAACCCGCACCTCCGTCGCTCCGAAGACCGGGCATGACCCGTCTCGTGCCCGGCCTCGTCGCCCTGCTCGCCGCTGCCGCCGCAGTCCTGACGGGCTGCGCCGGGGCCGTCACCGACGGCCCGGCCGCCTCGTCGGCGGTCCCGGAGGGCGACGGCCCGGTCGTGGCCTTCTACGGCGACTCGTACACCCTCGGCACGGGGGCGTCCGATGCGTCGCACCGCTGGTCGACGATCGTCAGCGAGGAGCGCGGCTGGCGCGAGTACAACCCCAGCGTCAACGGGCTCGGCTTCGTCAACCACCGCACGTCGTTCGAGGGCGGCGACCTGCCCGGCCTCGTCATCGACGTCGACCCGGACATCGTGTTCGTCACGATGGGGCTGAACGACAATTTCTCGTACGACGCCCGCGCCGACGAGATCCGCGCCCAGATCGGCGACGACCTCGACCGCATCGCGTCCGCCCTGCCCGATGCGCGCCTCGTCGTCGTCGAGCCGTTCTGGTACACCGACGATCGACCGGCGAGCGTCGACGTCATCACGGGGTGGGTCCACGACGCGGCCGACGAGGTCGGCGCGGACTGGGTGCCGGGCGCCTCCCGGTGGCTCGAGGGGCACCCCGAGTGGATGGCCGCGGACGGTCTGCACCCGAACGACGAAGGCTACGCGGAGATGGCCCGGCGGATGGACGCCGAGCTGACGACGCTCGGGCTCTGAGCCGGGGCTGCCCGTCGGCCCCCTCCGTGAGCTCGTCGTCGAGCCGGGGGCCGGTCCGTACCCAGACGCCGCGCCTAGACTGCACCTCGTGACCGAAGCATCGAAGGCAACGAAGCCCGTCGACGTCGCCCTCATCGGGGCCGGCGTCATGAGCGCCACGTTGGGCGCCATGATCAAGCAGCTCGAGCCCACCTGGACGATCCAGGTCTACGAGGCGCTCGGCGACGTCGCCCAGGAGTCGAGCAACCCCTGGAACAACGCGGGCACCGGCCACTCCGCCCTCTGCGAGCTCAACTACACGCCCGAGCGCGCCGACGGCACGATCGACACGAGCAGCGCCGTCAAGGTCAACGAGCAGTTCCAGGTCTCACGTCAGTTCTGGTCGTTCCTCGTCGCCGAGGGCGCCCTCCCCGAGCCGTCCGCCTTCATCAACTCGACGCCGCACATGAGCTTCGTCTGGGGCGAGGCCAACGTCGAGTACCTGCGCAAGCGGCACGAGGCGCTGCGGGGCCACCCGCTGTTCGCCGGCATGGAGTTCAGCACCGATGCCTCCGTCATCCGCTCGTGGGCCCCGTCCCTCATCCTGGGCCGTGCCAAGGACCAGCCGATCGCCGCGACCCGCATCGAGGCCGGCACCGACGTCGACTTCGGCAGCCTCACGCGCCTCCTGCTGACTTACCTCGAGGAGAACGAGGCGCGCATCGAGCTCGACCACCGCGTCACCGGTCTGACGAAGCTCGCCGACGGCACGTGGCGCGTCGCCATGCGCCGTCAGGTCGGCGGCACGCCCACGAGCGTCGACGCCCGGTTCGTCTTCGTCGGCGCCGGGGGAGGCGCGCTGCACCTGCTGCAGAAGTCGGGCATCGACGAGATCAAGGGCTTCGGCGGCTTCCCGGTCAGCGGCGAGTTCCTCCGGACCGACGACCCGGCCGTCGTGGCGAAGCACGCCGCCAAGGTCTACGGCAAGGCCGCCGTCGGGTCGCCCCCGATGTCGGTCCCGCACCTCGACACCCGTGTCGTGGACGGCCAGGCGAGCCTGATGTTCGGGCCCTACGCCGGCTTCAGCCCGAAGTTCCTCAAGAACGGCTCGTGGTTCGACCTCTTCGCCTCGATCCGTCCGCACAACCTGTACCCGATGATCCGGGCCGGGCTGGCGAACCTCTCGCTCGTCAAGTACCTGGTCGGCCAGCTGATGGCGAGCAGCGACAGCAAGTTCGAGTCGCTGCGGGAGTTCATGCCCGACGCCGACCCGGCCGACTGGTACCGCATCACGGCGGGCCAGCGCGTGCAGGTCATCAAGAAGGACGCGAAGAAGGGCGGCGTGCTGCAGTTCGGCACCGAGGTGGTCTCGGCGGCGGACGGCACGATCGCGGGCCTCCTCGGGGCCTCGCCGGGCGCCTCCACCGCCGTCCCGATCATGCTGTCGGTCCTCGAGCGCTGCTTCCCCGACCGGATCGCCGGGTGGACCCCGACGCTCCGCCGCATGGTGCCGACCTACGGAGACCAGCTCGCCGACGACGAGGCGCGCGCCGCCGCGACGCTCGGGGCGACCGCCGAGGCCCTGCGCATCCACGCGTAGCGGCTCGACCCGCCGCGCGGCCTGCCGGGCCGACCTGAGGAGGCGCGGACCGCGCCCGGCTTGACGTCCGATCGAACGTGTGTTCGACTCTCGTCATGAGATGGAGCGAACAGGCGACGACGGCGACCGACTCGTCGGCCCTGCCCGGGCTGGCGAAGCTGTCGAACCTGGTCGCCTCGGTCACGACGCCCGAGTTCGCGGGGGTGACGTTCCACGAGATCCTCGCGAAGAGCGCCCTGAACCGCGTGCCGGGCAGCGACTCCGCCCTGCCCTTCGGCTGGACGATCAACCCCTACCGCGGCTGCAGCCACGCCTGCGTCTACTGCTTCGCGCGGCCGACGCACGAGTACCTCGACCTCGACGGCGGCGACGACTTCGACCGGCAGATCGTCGTCAAGGTGAACGTCGCGGAGGTGCTGTCCCGAGAGCTACGTCGCCCGACGTGGCAGCGCCACCCCGTCGCGCTCGGCACGAACACCGACCCGTACCAGCGCGCCGAGGGCAAGTACCGGCTCATGCCGGGCATCATCGCGGCCCTGGCCGACTCGGGCACCCCGTTCAGCATCCTGACCAAGGGCACCCTGCTGAGGCGCGACCTGCCGCTCCTCGTCGAGGCGGCCCAGCACGTGCCGGTCGACATCGCGATGTCGATCGCGATCCACGACGACGACCTCCAGCAGTCGGTCGAGCCGGGCACGCCGACCACGGCCGCGCGTCTCGCGACCGTCCGCGCGGCGACCGACGCGGGGCTCCGCTGCTCCGTCTTCATGATGCCCGTCCTGCCGTGGCTGACCGACGACCTCGACCACCTGCACCGGGCCCTGGCAGCCGTGCGCGCCTCCGGGGCGACGAGCCTGCTGTACTCGGCCCTCCACCTCAAGCCCGGCGTCAAGGAATGGTGGTCCGCCTGGCTCGAGCGTGAGCACCCGGAGCTCGTCACGCGGTACCGCGACATGTACGCGACGAGCACCTACGCGCCCCTCGGCTACCGCAAGTGGCTCGCGGCCCGCATGCGACCCCTCCTGGCCGAGCACGGGCTCGAGCACGGCACGGCCGACCCGGCGACGGGCTCCACCCGTTCGAGTGCGCTCGACGACGCCGCGGCGGCCAGGGGCACGCTGGGCTTCGGCGCGGACGGACGGCCCCGGTCGCTCATCGCCCACGAGCTGCCGGGCGGTGCACGGTCGTCTCAGCCACGTCTCTTCTGACCGCGGCAGCGCTCGTCGTCCCTCCGTCCCCGAGGTCGGGGCACAGCCGTCCCGGTGGCTCGGCCCGTCCCGCGAGGTGACCCTAGATAACGGGGTACAGCACGAGTCCTCGTTCTGGCATGATCGTCCTGCCCGACACGTCGACCAGGAGGGGGCCGCCATGCTGCTCGGCCTCCCTGCACACCTCGTCCCGCAGACCGTGGGCCGGGCGCTGTCCCGTGCCTGCCACGTCATCGCGAGCGTCGTCCTCGCGAGTGCCGGCCTGTTGCTGATCGTGAACCAGGTCGCCGAGCCGTCGTACCTGCTCTGGCCTGCCCTCGTGGCGTTGTTGCCGATGCTCGGCATGCTCTTCGTCGTCGAGCGGTTCCGCAGCACGACCGCCGTGCTCGCGTACCTCGCCATCGGCTCGGCGTGCCTCTACTGGTACGCCGTGACCCTGTTCGCTCAGATCCCGGCGGTCCAGGCGTCGGACGCCTTCTCGCTCTCCCTGCCGAAGATCGCCCTCGTCATGGTCGGCGGCAGCGGGCTGCGTTCCCGGGGCAGCCTGCTCTGGGCCACCGCGGGCTTCGCCCTGGGAGAGCTGGTCACGCAGCTGGCGACGTGGCAGACCGGCGCGACGCCGCGTCTCGACGTCGCGGTCCTCTTCGCGTGGCTCCTCGTGTCCGTGACGGCGACGTCGTCCCTGCTCGCACGGGGACGGGTCGGCCGTGCCCAGCCGAGCCTGCACCGGGCGGCCTTCGACCAGCAGAAGCAGGCCATCCGCCACGACGTGGAACAGCAGGCGTCCGCGCTGCTGCACGACACGGTGCTGAACCACCTCGCCTCCATCACGGCCGGCGGGCCCGGCCCGCTCGACCCGGCGACCGCGGCGTCGATGGCGACCGACCTCGAGGTGCTCGTCGGCCAGGAGTGGCTCGTGGACGAGACCACGGCCCCGGCCCCGGCCTCCCCGACGACCGGGCCGGGCGACTGGACGACGTCCGAGCTGGGCCTCGCCGTCGCACGGGCGCGCGAGGGCGGGCTCGAGGTCGGCGTCACGGGAGACCTCGGCTCCGTGACGCGGCTCGCGCCCGCGGTGTGCCGCGCCCTGGGCCTCGCCGTGGCCCAGTGCCTCACCAACGTCGCCGTGCACAGCGGCACCGATCGTGCCGAGGTCGTCGTGTACGGCGACGGCGTCGACCTGACGGTGATGGTCATCGACGACGGGGTCGGCTTCGACGCCGCGGCCACGGCGCCCGACAGGCTCGGCCTCAAGAACTCGGTCGAGGCCAGGACGAGGCGCGTGGGGGGCTCGGCGCAGATCTGGTCCTCGCCCGGCAGCGGCACGTCGGTCATGCTCCGCGTCCCGGTCGCGCCGGCCGAGTCGGTCGTCCCGCCTGGTGCGGCGACGGAGGCCGGCCCGATCGCCGCCGGTCCCGGCCCCGTCGACCTGGCGTCCCGCACAGCCGGCGGGGGAGCACCGTGACCCGCCGCAGCCCGCAGCAGGTCGATCCGCTCGGCGCCCTCAGCTCCCGCCCCGTCACGGCGCTCGCCGCGGTCGCGGCGGTCGTCTACGCGACGGTGTCGACCGTCCTCACGCGCGACGAGATCGTGATGCCCGCTGCTGCCGTCGGGGCCCTCGCGGCGCTCGGGGCGGCCGGGGTCGTCCTGGTGCTCGCGTCGAGTCCGCTCCGGGCACCGCTCACCCGGTGGTCGGTCGCGGGCGTGGTCGCGCTCGGTGCCCTCGCCGCCGTCCTCGCCGCCGTCGCCTCCGCGGGCCACAACTCCATGGTCCGCGACGACTGGGCCTCCCTCGCCGTCGGGCTGCTCCTCGTGGGCCTCGCACCGTACCGGCCCGCGCTCGACCTCGTGGCGGCGGGGCTGGCGTCGGCCGTGGTCCTCACGGCGATCGTGCTCGTCGAGAGGGAGGCGTTCCTCACCGACGTCCCCGTCCTGGTGTTCGTCGTGGTCGCCGTGACCCCGGTGCTGGCGCTCTCGCTCGCCGGGGCGTCGTTCTCGGCCGCCTTCACGACGCTGGTGGAGCGATGGATCGCGGGCGCCTCCTCGGCTCGTCAGGCGAGCGCGGACGAGTTCCGCTCGAGCGTCGCCCGGAGCGTGCAGCAGGACAGGGTGACCATCCTCAACCGCGACGTCGCGCCGTTCTTCGGCGAGGTCGTCGCCGCGGGCGTCGTCACGGAGGTGGATGTCGAGCGGGCCCGCCGCATCAGCGCCGACCTCCGCAGCACCATGGTCGCCGAGGCGGACCGCAGCTGGCTCGAGCAGGTGCTGGCCGACCCCGCCACCCGCGTGTCCGGGGTCGTCGTCGACGTCGGCCGGGCAGCTGGCCGGATGACGGCCGCGCACCGCACGTCGCTGCGGGCCCTGCTCGTCGCCTTCGGCGAGAGCGACGCCGTGCTGCCCGACACCGTCCGCATCGAGCTCGAGCAGGGGCTGGACGCCGAGGAGGAGCGGGTCGAGGCCCGCATCAGCGTCGCCACCGCCTCGTCCGAGTCCGCCGTCCGCCACCGTTTCGCGCCCTACCTCGCCGTCGTGCGGATCGTCTTCGACGACCTGCAGGTCGATCCCGCCCCGCCCCTCCTGACACTAAGGTTTTCTTATGACCAGCACTGAGCCGAGCGGCCGCTCGTCCCTCCGTCCGGGCTTCGGCCGGCCAGCCGCTGCCCCGTCGTGGAGCACCGTCGGGCCCGGTTCCGAGGGGCCCGCGACCCGTCGCGTCCGCCTCGCCATCCTCGACGACCACGAGGTCCTGCTCGACAGCCTGTCGAGCTGGATCAACGTCAACGCCTACGACTTCGACCTGGTCCTCACGGCGCACACCTGGCTGCAGCTCGTGCACAGCGACAACTTCCCGACCGACCTCGTCTTCCTCGACTTCCAGCTGAAGGAGCCGGTCTCCATCGAGGCCCGGGTCCGCACGTGCCGCGCCGCCGGCGCCAAGGTGATCGTGCTGTCGAGCCTCGACACGCGCGAGTCGCGTGAGCGCGCGCTCGACGCGGGTGCGTCGGCGTTCCTCTCGAAGGCGCTGCCGATGCGCGAGGTGATGGACGCGGCCCGCCAGGTCATGGGCGTGGCTCGTGACGCGTCGCCTCAGCGCGACTGGCGCCCGCTGCCGGTGGGGGCCGCGAACCAGAGCCGCCCGAAGCTCAGCGCGGGCGAGTCGGAGGCGTTCCGTCTCTACGTGTCCGGCTTCAGCACCAACGAGGTCGCCGCCCAGATGAACGTGCAGTACGAGACGGCGAAGACCTACCTCCGTCGGGTCCGCGAGAAGTACGCGAAGGCCAACAGGCCCGCGAGCAAGAAGTCCGAGCTGATCCGTCGCGCGGCGGAGGACGGCTACCTGCAGTAGTGGCGAAGCTGTACTTCCGCTACGGCGCGATGAACAGCGGCAAGAGCACGGCGTTGCTCCAGGCCGCGTACAACTACGAGGAACGCGGTCAGCGCGTCCTGCTGGCCAAGCCGCGGGTCGACACCAAGGGCGACGACGCGATCGTCTCCCGGCTGGGCGTCACCCGGCCCGTGGACGTGACGTTCGCTCCCGACGACGACGTGCGGGAGGTGTTCTGCCGTTCGCGGGAGCGCGTCCGGGCTGAGACGGGGACCGACCTGTCGTGCCTGCTCGTCGACGAGGTGCAGTTCCTCACTCCGGTCCAGGTGGACGACCTGCTGCGCATCGCGGTGCTCGAGGGCGTCCCCGTCCTCGCGTACGGCATCAGGACCGACTTCCGGACGATCGCGTTCCCGGGCAGTCGCCGACTCCTGGAGGTGGCGCACTCGCTCGAGGAGCTCAAGACCATCTGTCGGTGCGGCCGCAAGGCGGTCTTCAACGCGCGCAAGGTCGGCGACCGCTTCGTCTTCGACGGTGACCAGGTCGCCATCGACGGCCGAGAGGTCACGTACGAGTCGCTCTGCGGCGCCTGCTACCTCGCCGAGAGCGACGGCCGCCTCGCCTGACCCGAGGGCCCAGGTGCCGTCGTGAGGCGGGCCAGGACCGCCCCACCGACACGCGCACGAGAAAAAGCCAGACCCGGAAGGTTTGGCGTTTTCGTTCGGTGTAGGGCGGGCGGGGACCGCCCCACCAGCAGGCACATGAGAAAAGGCCAGACCCGAAGGGTCTGGCCTTCGTGGGGCGGGCGGGGACCGCCCCACCAGCAGGCACATGAGAAAAGGCCAGACCCGAAGGGTCTGGCCTTTTCACATCTCGTCGGGGTAGCGGGATTCGAACCCACGACCTCCTCGTCCCGAACGAGGCGCGCTACCAAGCTGCGCCACACCCCGAGGTGTCGCTCGGCCCGGGGGCCGAGTGGAGCAACCTGACAAGGATAGCGGATCTTTGGACCCGCTCGCACCACCCGACCCCGTCAGCCCTGGTCAGGCCGTGAGCGTCATGACGACCGCCTCGGGACGGCAGTCGAAGCGGACCGGTGCGTAGATCGACGTCCCGAGGCCGGCGGAGATCTCGAGATGGGCGGTCTTGCGCGCGTGGCTCCAGGTGCTGAGCCCGCTGACCTTGCCCCGGGGCACGTCACAGTTCGTGACGAGCGCGCCGTAGCCGGGCACGCGGACCTGGCCGCCGTGCGTGTGCCCTCCGAAGATGACGTCGGCCCCGTTGTTGACGAAAGAGTTGAGCACGCGCTGGTATGGCGCGTGGGTCACTCCGATGCTGATGGGGTCAGGTCCCCGACGGTCGTCGTGCCAACGGACGTTCTCCCGCAGGTCGTCGAGCGCTCCGGGGAGGCGGTCGAGACGATCCCAGCCACGGTGTGCGTCGTTCACGCCGAACAGCTCGAGGCGAGACCCCCTGATCTCGATCGCCCGGGCGGCGTTGTTGAGGTCGAGCCACCCGAGGTCGGCGAAGAACGACTCCATCCGGCCGATGTCGAGGGGCGTGGGGGTTCGGGTGACGCCGCTGGGGCCGCCGAAGTAGGCGAACGGGTTCTTGGGGACCGGCCCGTAGTAGTCGTTCGAGCCGTTGACGAAGACGCCGGCCACCCCGCGGAACGGCTCGAGGGTGTGCTCCAGGGCTGCGTGGGCGTCGACGTGACCGATGTTGTCACCCGTGTTGACGACGAGGTCCGGTTCGTAGACGGCCAGCCCACGCACCCATTCCTGCTTCTCGGTCTGCCACGGGGCCAGGTGCAGATCGCTCAGGTGCAGGATGGTCAGCGGACGGGAGCCGGCCTCGAGGACGTTCAGCACCTCGTGTCGGACGGTGAACCGGTTGCGCTCGACGAGGCTGCCCCAGGCGAGGGCACCCAGGCCGACGGCCGCGCCCGCCAGTGCGGTCGCGGCCGTCGCCCTGCCGAGGGGGAGAGGCGTCACTTGCAGCCACCCGGATCGGCGCCCTGCGGGTTGCCGTACAGGGTCAGCCCGATGGCGGAGTCCTTCGCGACGGAGGTCCCCGCGGCGGGGTCCGTCGCCGCCACGCGACACTGGTTCTTCCCGTCGCCTGCGGCGAACCCGGTCACGGCGACCTTGTCGGCTGAGAAGCCGGCCGCGGCGATCGCCGTCTTGGAGTTGGCGATGCTCTGCCCGGTCACGTCGGGGACCGCCGCGGCGCCGGAGCCGTCACTGGTGAAGACCCTGACGGTGGCGCCCTTCGAGAGGACGGTGCCGGCGACCGGATCGCTGGCCACGACCTGGCCTGCTGGGAGCGCGGACGGCTGGGTGCCGCCGTCCGCGTAGACCAGCTTGAGGCCCTTCAGCATCGTCTGGGCGGCGCTGACGCTGCTGCCGGACAGCTCGGGGATCGACACGCCAGAGCCTCGCACGATCCGGGAGTTGGCCTCGGGGAAGTCCGTGCCAGGGTACTTCGTGTTGTTCACGGTCTGCACTGCCTTGAACAGCTGGGCCCGTGTCGCGGCGTAGTTGCCGCCCTTGATCGGCGAACCGATCTGACGCAGGTTGACCTTCGGGCCGGTCCAGTTGCCCTGCCAGACAGCGGTCGCGAGCTTCGTCGTCGCGCCGATGATCCAGATGGACTCCTTCTTGTCGGTCGTTCCGGTCTTGCCGATCTCCTCGAAGCCGTCGCCGGGGAGCGCGCCTCGACCGGTGCCGTTCGACCACAGGCCGGACATGGCCTTCGCGGCGGCCGCGGCCACCTCGGGCTCGACGGCCTGCGAGCACTCCTGCGGCTGGCCGCCCAGGGCCACGCCGTCGTCGTTCACGATGTTGTCGACCACGATCGGCGCGCAGTACTTGCCGCCGGCGGCGATGGCCGCGTATGCGGTCGCCATCGTCAACGGGGCGATCTCGTCGGCCGTGCCGAGGATGGACGAGGAGAAGTTGCTCAGCTCGCCGCCGTCGGCACGGTGCACGCCGAGGCGCTGAGCGACGCCCCGGATGTCGTTGAGGTCGAGCTTCGACGCCATCGCGGCGTAGGCGGTGTTGACGGACTGGGCGGTCGCGGTGGTGACGGCCATCTGGCCCGGCTTCTCACCTGCATCGTTCTTCGGGGCCCAGCCGCCCTGCCTCTCACCGCCCGCCTTCAGGTAGAAGGTGCGCGGCGTCGCGTCGACGGACTCGGTGATGCCGTGCCCCTGCTCGATCCAGTCGATCAGGGTGAAGGGCTTGAACGTCGAGCCGGGCTGGAAGCCGGTCGACCCGCCGTAGTCTCGATCGGTGCTGAAGTTGACCGACGTCTGCGTCCGGTCACCGGTGTCGAGCTCGGAGAAGGTCGTGTTCTGCGTCATGACGATGATGCGGCCCGTCCCGGCCTCGACCGAGTTCACCACGCTGCCCAGACGGACCCTGGTCTCGCTGGCGGGGGCCCACTGGTCGAGCTGGCCCTTGGCGTTCGCCGTCAGGTCGAGGTCGAGCGTCGTGTAGACGTTCAGCCCGCCCGTGTTCCAGTTCGCGAGCCGCTCCTCCTCGGTGGAGCCGAGGACGGCGAGGTTCTTGATGTTCTTCTTGACGTAGTCGCAGAAGTACTGGGCGCCGGGGGCCGTGACCGCCGCGCATCCCTGCGTCGGAGCCGTGAGCACGACGTAGCTGGCGATGTCGGACGCGAGCGACGCCTCCTCCGTGGGCTTGTCGATGAATCCCTCGGCGTACATCGACTTGAGGATGACGTCGCGACGAGCCTTGTTGCCCTCGTACTTCTCCGGGGTCGACAGGTTGCGCGTGTCCGGGTACTGGACGATCGCGATGAGGCTCGCCGCCTCTTGCGTGTTCAGGTCGCTGGCGTTCTTGTTGAAGTAGTGCTGGGAGGCGGCCTGGACGCCGTAGGTCTGGTCTCCGAAGTAGGCGATGTTGAGGTACGCGAGGAGGATCTCGTCCTTCGTGTACTTCTTCTCGAGCCCGATCGCGAACTTCATCTCCTCGAGCTTGCGGTCGATGGTGGTCTTGATCGCGTCCTTGTAGGCCGCCTCTTTCTCGTCCGGGTCGGCGATGAGCTGGGACTGCGCGATCCGGATGTTGCGGACCAGCTGCATCGTCAGCGTCGAGCCGCCGCCGCTCGCCCCGAGCTCTCCGCCGCCCAGCGAGCCGACGCCAGCGCGGACGAGAGAGGTGACGTCGACGCCGCCGTGCTCGTAGAACCGGCGGTCCTCGCCGGCGACGACCGCGTCCTTGAGGGACTGCGAGACCTGGTCCCACTTGAGCTCGACGCGGTTCTCGCTGTAGAGCGTCGCGAAGGGGACGGGCTGCCCGCCCTGGTTGGCGTACAGCGTGTTGCGCTGCTGCAGCTTGCCGATCTCGATGTACTCGGGGATCGACTCGAAGACCCCGATCGTGCTCGAGGCCGTCATGCCGGCGACCGCGATGGCAGGGGTCACCCCGATGGTCACGAGGAGGCCGGCCAGGACGCTGAAGCCGACGAACCCGAAGAGCGCCCCGATGACGGACGTGGGCTTCGATTTTTGGGCAGACATAAGATCAGGGTAAGTGACACCGCTGACATCCGAGCTGACAGGAACCACAAATGGTCCTTTGGGAGTACATGACCACGCCGCTCATGGTGCACAACAGCACCGCGATCCTGAACAACTGGGGGAGCGACGGCTGGGAACTGGTCCAGGTGACCCAGGGCCCTGAGGGCGGCCCCGTCGCCTGGCTGAAGCGCCAGAAGCAGGAGGCGTAGTGGCCCGCGTCGACGACCGCCTCGCGGAGCTGGGCCTCGCCCTCCCCACGGTGGCGGCCCCCGCGGGCGTCTACGTGCCAGCCGTCCGGGTCGGGACGTCGGTGTACACGGCGGGGCAGCTGCCCTTCGTCGACGGCGCGCTGCCCGCGGTCGGCAAGGTGGGCGACGGTCCGGGGCTCGTCGCCCCCGCGCTCGCCCGCGAGCTCGCCGCGACCTGCGTCCTCAACGCACTCGCCGCCGCCGCCTCCGTGCTCGGCTCGCTCGACGACGTGGTGCGGGTCGTGAAGGTCACCGGGTTCGTCTCGTCCGACCCGGCGTTCTCCGGTCAGCCGGGCGTGCTCAACGGGGCGTCCGAGCTGCTGGGCGAGATCTTCGGCGAGGTCGGCGTCCACGCGCGGAGCGCCGTCGGCGTCGCCGTCCTGCCCCTCGACTCCCCGGTCGAGGTGGAGCTCCTGCTCGAGGTCGTGCCGACCGCCTGATCGACGCCGGGCCCGAGGCCCCGGGACGAGCGCGGGGCCGGCGTCGCGTCTCGGGGCCTCGTCCGTCAGCGCATCTCCGCCGAGATCACCGTCATGACGGCCGAGTCGGCCAGGGTGGTCGTGTCGCCGACCTCGCGTCCCTCGGCGACGTCGCGGAGGAGGCGCCGCATGATCTTGCCGGAGCGCGTCTTGGGCAGCTCGTCCACGAGCACGATCGAGCGGGGCCGGGCTATCGCGCCGATCTGCTGCGCGACGTGCGCCTTCAGGGCGACCGCCGCCTCCTCGGGGGTGAGGCTCTTCTTCTTCTTGTTGCGCAGCACGACGAAGGCCACGACGGCCTGGCCGGTGGTCTCGTCCGCCGCGCCCACGACGGCCGACTCGGCGACGATGGGGTGCGAGACGAGCGCCGACTCGATCTCCGCCGTCGAGAGCCTGTGGCCGGACACGTTCATGACGTCGTCCACGCGGCCGAGCAGCCAGATGTCGCCGTCCTCGTCGCGGCGTGCGCCGTCGCCGGCGAAGTAGCGGTCGCCGAAGCGGCTCCAGTACGTCTCCGCGTAGCGCTCAGGGTCGCCCCAGATGCCCCGGAGCATCGACGGCCAGGGCTCGGCGACGACGAGCAGGCCGCTCTCCCCGTCGGCCACGGAGGTGCCGTGGTCGTCGACGACGTCCACCGTGATCCCCGGCAGCGGCGTCTGCGCCGCACCCGGCTTGGTCGACGTGAGCCCGGGCAGGGGGGAGATCATGATCGCCCCCGTCTCCGTCTGCCACCAGGTGTCGACGATCGGCGTCCTGCCCGCGCCGATGACCTCCCGGTACCAGAGCCACGCCTCCGGGTTGATCGGCTCCCCCACCGACCCGAGCAGGCGCAGGGACGACAGGTCACGTGCCTGGGGGATCTCGCGGCCGGCCTTCATGAAGCCGCGGATCGCGGTGGGGGCCGTGTAGAAGAGCGAGACGCCGTACTTCTCGACGATGTCCCACCACCGGCCCGGCGCGGGGGAGTCGGGCGTGCCCTCGTAGAGCACCTGGGTGGCGCCGTTCGCGAGCGGCCCGTAGACGACGTAGCTGTGGCCCGTGATCCAGCCCACGTCCGCGGTGCACCACCACACGTCGGTCTCCGGACGGAGGTCGAAGACCGTCGCGTGGGTGGTCGCGACCTGCGTCAGGTAGCCGCCGGAGGTGTGGAGGATGCCCTTGGGCTTTCCGGTGGTCCCGCTCGTGTACAGGATGAACAGGGGGTGCTCCGCCTCGAAGGACTCGGGCTCGTGATGGTCGGAGACGCCCTCGAGTGCCTCGTGCCACCACCGGTCACGCCCGTCGACCCACCCGACGTCGTTCCCGCCGCGGCGGACGACGAGCACGTCCCGGACGCTGGACTCGCCCCCGACGGCGAGCGCGGCGTCGACGGCGGGCTTGAGGGGGGCCACGGAGCCCTTCCGCCACCCGCCGTCCGCGGTGATGACGAGCACGGCCTGCGCGTCGTCGATGCGGGCTCGGAGGCTCTCGGCGCTGAAGCCGCCGAAGACCACGCTGTGGACGGCGCCGAGCCGGGCCACGGCGAGCATGGCGACCACCGCCTCCGGGACCTGGGGCAGGTAGATGACGACGCGGTCGCCGGCCGCGACGCCCATCGAGGCGAGGACGTTCGCGGCCCTGCTCACCTCGGAGGTGAGCTCGGCGTAGGTGACCGACCTGCTGTCGCCCGGCTCGCCCTCCCAGTGGAGCGCGACGCGGTCGCCGTGCCCGGCCTCGACGTGCCGGTCGAGGCAGTTGTACGCGACGTTGAGGCGACCGTCGGCGAACCAGCGGGCCACGGGCGCTCCCGACCAGTCGAGGGTCTCCGTCGGCTCGACGTCCCAGGACAGTCGCCGACGCGCCTGGTCGCCCCAGAAGAGCAGCCGGTCGGCGGCGGCCGACTCGACGAGCTCAGCTCCGGCCACGGCCCGCGCGGCGAAGTCGGGCGACGGGGGGAAGGCGGCCGCGGACGGGGACTGCAGCACCTCCTCGTCCGTGGCGGGGCTGGTGGGGGAGTCCTGGCGGTCGACCATCGTCGTCCTCTCGCGTCGTTGCGGATGCGGGCGCCTCGCGCCCCGAGCGAGACTACTCCGGGCCGCGCCGCCGCCCGGGCCAGGGGCCTGGCCGGAGAGCGAAGCGCCCGGACCGGACACGGGCGCGATGCTGGCACCCGTCCGCCTCCGTGGGGTACAGTGGACTCGTCCGGATTCAACCCCGGTGTGCAGCGCGAGCGATTCCCCCCGATCCAGCGCTGCCGTGGCGGCACCAGTTCCCCCCAACTGGTGCCGCCCCTCTTTTTTCCCGGTGGATCGTCCGACGATCACCCGGGTGATTCCTCCCCAGCGCGTGCCGCCTGGTCTTCTTCCCCAGGATGCACAGCCCTGTCTGTCTTGATCGTGCCGGGCAGCTAGCGTCCGGACATGACCGGAGCGCCTCCCGCCCCCACCCCGGGCCTCACCCCCGACCACCCGTTCGTCGCCCTCGCCTCGGAGCCCGGGCGCTTCGTCGCGGCGGCCCCGCCGGGTGCCGCCGCGAGATGGGGTACACAAGTCGCGAACGGGGTACACAGCCCTCGGGTCGACAGGTCGTGGCTGGGAGCGCTCGCTCCCCTCCTGGACGACCCCGGCGTGACGGACGTCTTCGTCACGGGCGGGGCGGGCACGTGGGTCGACCGGGGAGGCGGCGCACGCCCCGAGCCGCGCGTCCACCTCTCCGAGGCGGCCGTGCGCGACCTCGCCGTGCGGCTCGTCGCCCGGGGAGGGCGCCACGTCGACGAAGCGAGCCCGTGCGTCGACGTACGGCTCCCGGGCGGCGTGCGCGTGCACGTCGTCCTGCCGCCGATCTCGACATCCGGCACGGCGTTGTCCATCCGCTTCCCCCGGGCCGTGCCCCCGACGCTCGACGACCTGAGCCGGGCCGGCTTCTTCGCCGACGCCGACGAGGGCGTCGTCCGGTCGTGCGTGGACCGACGAGCCAACGTGCTCGTGACGGGCGCGGGAGGCACCGGCAAGACCACGTTCCTGGCGGCCATGCTGTCGGCGGCGTCGCCGGGCGACCGCATCGTCACCGTCGAGGACGTGGCCGAGCTCCGCGTCGTCCATCCCCACGTGGTCTCGCTCGAGGCCCGCCAGCCGAACCTCGAGGGGGTGGGTGGCGTCGACCTCGCGCGGCTGCTGCGGGAAGCGCTCCGCATGCGTCCCGACCGCCTCGTCGTGGGGGAGGTCCGTGGAGTCGAGGTCCGCGACCTCCTGTCGGCGCTGAACACCGGACACGACGGCGGGGCCGGGACCCTGCACGCGAACGGCCTCGCAGACGTCCCCGCACGTCTCGAGGCGCTCGGGGCGGTCGCCGGTCTCGCGCCGACGGCCCTGGCACGCCAGGCCGTCAGCGCTCTCGACGCCGTCTTCCACCTCGACCGGGCAGGCGGACGGAGGCGGCTGGCCGTCATCGGCAGCCTCGGCACGTCGGCGTCGGGCGAGCTCACGGCCCGGGAGGGCCTCGTCGGCGCCGACGCCGGCGGCCGACGGGGCCGGTGACCGGGCGGGGGCGTCGTCGACCTCCGCCCACCCCCGCGGCGACCGTCGTCGATCGACTCGCCGTCCTCCTCTCGGCCGGCGTCACGCCAGCGTCCGCCTGGAGGCACGTGGGCGAGGCCGAGCCTGACGGGCCCGTCCGTGCCGTGGCGTCCCACGTCGGCCGTTGCGCGGACGAGGGCATCCTCGTGTCGGCGTCCCTGCGGCAGGCCCTCGAGCACCGGCCCTTCGGCACGGCCCGGGACGGGGAGCGGCACGCGGTCGAGTGGGCCCAGGTCGCCTGCGCCTGGCACGTGGCCGAGCGGAGCGGGGCTCCGCTGGCCGAGTGCCTGGGCAGCTTCGTGGCCGCCCTCCGCCAGGCCGACGCCGCTCGACGCGAGGTGGAGGTGGCGCTGAGCGGCCCGCGCTCGACCGGGCGGATCGTCCTCGCCCTCCCCCCGGTGGGTCTCCTCTTCTCCCTGGGGCTCGGCTTCGACACCGCCTCGGTGCTCTTCGGCAGCCCGGTGGGCTGGGGCTGTCTCGTGACGGGAGGGGCTCTCGTCCTCGCCGCCCGTGCCTGGAACGGTCGGCTGGTGCGCTCGGCCGTCCCGAGCGCCTCCGTGCCGGGCCTCCGCCTCGAGCTCCTCGCCGTGGCCGTCTCGGGGGGCGGGTCCTGGCAGGGCGGGCTCGACCTCGTCGACGAGGCCTGTCGGGACAGCCCGGCAGCCGGCGCCGAGGACGACGGGGGCGGAGAGACGGTCCTGGAGCTCTCGCGGCGAGCGGGAGCCCCGGCGGGCGCGCTGCTGCGCGCGGCGGCCGCGGAGCGCCGTCTCGACGCGACGACGGCGGCGCGCTCAGCGGCGTCCAGGCTGGGATCGACCCTGATGCTGCCCCTGGGTGTCTGCGTGCTGCCGGCGTTCCTCGTGGTGGGGGTCGTCCCGCTCGTCGTCGCGCTCCTCTCCTCCACAGCCGACGTCCTCTGACCGTCCGTGCCCAGGAGGCGCGGCGCGGTCGGCGGCAGCATGCCCCGTCGTCGGAGACTCGCTCCCGACCACGACACGTGGTCGCCACCGACGAGAGAGAGCAGCACATGAGCACGAGCCCCACGACCACGACCACCGCCGACGACCGTACCTTCCCGCGCGTTCCCGTCCCCGTACCCGTACCCGTCCACGCTGCCGGGCGGGCCGACCGCGCCTCCCGGACCAGGAGGCGGTGGCTGTCGGAGGACGGGGCCGCCACGGCGGAGTACGCGATCGTGATCATGGCCGCCGTGGGCTTCGCGGGGCTCCTGGTCGTGATCATGCGGTCGGACGAGGTGCGCGGGGTCCTGAGCGACCTCGTGCGCTCGGCCTTGTCGGTCGGCTGAGACACGGTGAGCAGGGTCCTCCGCGACACCGGGAGCGTCACGGCCGAGTTCGCGGTCGTCCTTCCCGCCGTCCTCGCGGTCGTCGCGCTGGCCGTCGGGGCGGTCGGGGCCTCAGCACAGTCCGTCCGGCTGGCCGACGCCGCCGCGGTGGCCGCCCGGCAGACGGCGAGGGGAGACGTCGACTCCGTCTCGGCGACGCTGGCCGCGCTGGCGCCGGGTGCCGAGAGCAGCGCGTCCATCGAGGGCACGATCGTCTGCCTCACGGTGGCCAGGGCAGTCTCCCTCGGGCCCCTGTCCGGCGTCGTCACCCTGCGGGCCCGCAGCTGCGCGCCGGCCGCCGGCGGATGAGGCGGCGAGGAGAGACGAGGGGGAGAGAGGGGACGGCCGTGGCCGGCCGGACCGATGACGACGACGCGGGCAGCGCCTCCGTCTTCTCGGTCTCGGCCGTCGTCGTGGTCGCGGTCCTGGCCGCGGCGGCCCTCGCGGGGACGCAGGCGCTCGCTGAGCGCAGCAGGGTGGCGGGCGCCGCGGACGCCTCCGCCCTGGCCGCCGCGGACGCCGCCGCCGGGCTGGTCACGGGCGGCGGCGGGCCGTGTTCCGTGGCAGCGTCGCTGGCTCGGGCGAACACGGTCGAGCTCTCCTCCTGCGACGTCGACGGGCTCGTCGTGACGGTCGTCGTGACAGGGTCGGCGCCCCTGCTCGGGGTCGCCGTGCGCGCCTCGGCGACGGCGGGACCGCCGCCCTCCGCAGGGCGCCGGACGGGCCCCGGGCCGTGAGCCGGTGCGCCGGAGGGTGTGTGTATGGTGTGCCTGTCGGCAGCGCACGATCCGTCGGTCCCGTGTCAGGGACGGCGGGAGGACCGCCCGCCTCCGACCACTTGACCGGTCCTCGAGATCGGGTACAGACGTTCCCCGAAGCAAGGAGTCCCGTGCCAGGCACGAAGAAACTGGTCATCGTCGAGTCGCCCGCGAAGGCCAAGACGATCGGGCAGTACCTCGGCAGCGGCTACGAGGTGCTCGCCTCCGTCGGGCACATCCGTGACCTCGTCGAGCCCAAGAACCTGCCCCCCGAGCTCAAGAAGGGGTCGCTCGGCAAGTTCAGCGTCGACGTCGAGAACGGCTTCGAGCCCTACTACGTCGTCTCCGACGCGAAGAAGAAGACGGTCTCCGAGCTCAAGCGTGCGCTCAAGGGCGCGGACGAGCTCTACCTCGCGACTGATGAGGACCGCGAGGGCGAGGCCATCGCGTGGCACCTGCTGCAGGAGCTGAAGCCGAAGGTCCCCGTCAAGAGGATGGTCTTCCACGAGATCACGAAGGACGCGATCCAGAAGGCCCAGGAGAACACCCGCGAGCTCGACACGGCTCTCGTGGACGCCCAGGAGACCCGCCGCATCCTCGACCGCCTCTACGGCTACGAGGTCTCGCCGGTCCTCTGGCGCAAGGTGGGTCCGGGCCTCTCGGCCGGTCGCGTGCAGTCGGCGGCGACCCGCCTCGTCGTCGACCGCGAGCGCGAGCGGCTCGCGTTCGTCTCCGCCTCCTACTGGGACCTCACCGCCACCTTCGAGCCTGCCGCCGACGCGCTGCCCTTCTCCTCCCGCCTCGTGCGGGTCGACGGCACCAGGGTCGCGAGCGGTCGGGACTTCGACGACCGCGGCCAGCCCAAGGGGCAGGCCGTCGCGCTCGACGAGGCCTCGGCCGGGGCGCTCTCCCGTGCGCTCCAGGCGTCGGGCGTCGACATCGTCGTCTCGTCGGTCGAGTCGAAGCCCTACACGCGCCGTCCCGCCGCCCCGTTCACGACGTCGACCCTGCAGCAGGAGGCCGCCCGCAAGCTGCGGTTCTCCGCCCGCCAGACGATGAGCGTCGCCCAGTCGCTGTACGAGAACGGGCACATCACCTACATGCGCACCGACTCGCCGTCGCTCTCGCAGCAGGCGACGAACGCCGCCCGGTCCCAGGCCGCCTCCCTGTACGGTGCCGACACGGTGCCCGAGAAGCCCCGCGTCTACACGGGCAAGAGCAAGAACGCCCAGGAGGCGCACGAGGCGATCCGCCCCTCCGGCGACACGTTCCGCACGCCGAGCGACATGCAGTCGACCCTGAGGGGCAACGACTGGAAGCTCTACGACCTCATCTGGAAGCGCACCGTCGCCTCGCAGATGGCCGACGCCAAGGGCTCGACGGCCTCCGTCGTCGTGACGGCGACGACGCAGACCGCCGTCGCGGGCGTGTCCGCCGAGGGGGCCGCCCGCACGGCGGCCGAGTTCGTCGCCACCGGCACCGTCATCACCTTCCGCGGCTTCCTGAACGCGTACGAGGAGGGTCGCGACGAAGACCGACACGGCGCGGCCGACAGCGCCGAGGCCAAGCTCCCGCCGCTGACGGAGGGCCAGCAGCTCACCCTCGACGAGATCGAGGCGAAGGGGCACGACACGAGCGCGCCGCCGCGCTACACCGAGGCGAGCCTCGTCAAGACGCTCGAAGAGCTGGGGATCGGGCGGCCGTCGACGTACGCCGCCATCATGTCGACCATCGTCGACCGCGGCTACGTCACGCCCCGGGGCACGGCCCTCGTGCCGAACTGGATCGCGTTCTCCGTCGTCCGGCTGCTCGAGGAGTACTTCGGCGACCTGGTCCAGTACGACTTCACGGCCAGCATGGAGGACGACCTCGACCTCATCGCCGGCGGCGACGCCGACCGGGTCGACTGGCTCAACGGCTTCTACTTCGGCAACGACACGCACCGCGGGCTCCGCAAGGTGATCGACAACCTGGGTGAGATCGACGCGAGGGACATCAACTCCATCCCGCTCGGCGAAGGGCTCACCCTGCGCATCGGGCGCTACGGCCCCTACCTCGAGGCTCCGGGCGACGACCCCGAGACCCCCCGCCGGGTCAACGTCCCCGAGGACATGGCGCCGGACGAGCTGACGCCGGCCCGCGCCCGTGAGCTCATCGACGCTCCCGTCATCGGCGACCGCGTCGTCGGCGTCAACCCCGAGTCCGGCAAGGAGGTGCTCGCGAAGGACGGCCGTTTCGGTCCGTACGTGACCGAGCGCACCCCGGAGGAGATCGCTGCGGACCCCGCCACCGGCGAGGTCGTCGAGGCGGCGACCGCCACCGCCGCACCTGCCGCCACGGACGGCACCGCGACGAAGAAGGCGCCCGCCAAGAAAGCCCCGGCGAAGAAGGCCGCCCCCAAGGAGCGGACGGCGTCCCTGTTCAAGAGCATGAGCGTCGACACCATCGACCTCGAGACCGCTCTCGCGCTGCTCGACCTGCCGCGGACGGTCGGAGTCGACCCGGAGACGGGCGACGAGATCCAGGCCCAGAACGGCCGCTACGGTCCGTACCTCAAGAAGGGCACGGACACCCGGTCGCTCACCAGCGAGGACCAGATCTTCGAGATCGACCTGCCCGGCGCCCTCGAGCTCTACGCCCAGCCCAAGTACGGGGCGAAGCGGGCCAGCAGCGCCCTCGCCGAGTTCGAGGCCGACCCGGTCAGCGGCAAGCCGATCAAGATCAAGGACGGCCGCTTCGGGGCCTACGTGACGGACGGCGAGACGAACGCCACCATCCCCCGCGGGGAGACAGTCGAGGAGGTCGACTTCGAGCGCGCGATCCAGCTGCTCGCCGACAAGCGCGCCAAGGGCCCGGCCAAGAAGCCGGCTGCGAAGAAGCCCGCTGCCAAGAAGCCGGCTGCGAAGAAGCCCGCGGCCGC
>Ga0265797_10004531_pt1 | contig 21129 bp, 12 predicted proteins | sample P2T30metagenome_FD_192433 | JGI IMG/M metagenome (GOLD analysis project Ga0265797, IMG submission 192433) | Plant litter microbial communities from East Loma Ridge, Irvine, California - P2 T30 | ecosystem: Environmental > Terrestrial > Plant litter > Unclassified | place: USA: California...
CGCCCCCCCACCACCCTCAAACGAATCCTTTGCCCCAAACGCCTTCCCCTCGCAACCCACGCCCCTCTCCGCCCCAGCACCAGCCTGGTACGACCGCATCCTCGACGTCGTGCTCGGCGAAGACGAAACGTCCAGCAGGAACCGCTTCGCGCTGATCTGCGCCGCGCCGGCGTGCCGGCTGGTGAACGGGCAAGCGCCGCCTGGCGCGCGCAGTCTGGAAGACGTCGGCCGCTGGCGGTGCAAAGGGTGCGGGGAAATGAACGGGGTGGAGAGCGAGGAGGTGGGAAAAGTGCTGCAGCAGCAGGCTGAGAGGAAGAAGGGGAGGGGAGAAGTTGGCGAGGAGCTGCGGAAGGAGAGGAGGCCTGAGATGGAGGAGAGGAGGGAGGTTGTTAAGCGGGAAGAGGCAGAGGAAGATGAAGATGGTGACGACGACGGAGATGCTGATGTTGAGCTTGAGGAGAGCGAGGAGCAGAGTTCCGGGCTGGATACGACGCCTGCTGGGTCGACGAGGAGCAAGGCGAGGCAGAGGCGGAAGGCTTGATCTGTTTTCGATGACGCCGTTGCTTTTGCTTCGGCAGACATCAGTCATGATAACAACAGCCTTTTCAAAAACCTTGTCGAGCGAGCGAGGTCATTCGATTCTACCCTACCATTTCCGAACAAAAAAAAGGGTGCATTACTGAGACAGAGTGAAGCTCGAAGAAAGCTTCCGAGATACTACAACTTCCAAATTCTTGTCAAAATCAAACACATTTTCATTCCTCACAGCCATCCATCATACCACCAGTGACGGGGCCCGCCGATGATAAAAGGGTTCGTAATTTTTTCTCACGTCCCAACCTAACGATAAGAGGCTTTTCGACATTTTTCGAGAAAGCTTTCTTTTTGTTTGATGTCGTCCTCCTATTTCCCAACATCTAATAAGTAAAACGTTTTTCCATGCCGCGGGATGTAGCAACGGTGCTACTTTCCCCCTTATTTTTGTGGCAACACACAAACTCCTCGCTATGGGCCTTGCACAATGCACAATCCTTCCCGTATTGAACGCCTTGTCCCCCTTCCACTGTCACGAACTTTTCCCTTCTTCTTCCCCGGTCCGCTTTCTGCGTTGCGTCTCCGGAGCTCGAGGTTTGCTTTGTTGTGGCTCTCACTCTTGCTCTCGCTCTCGCTCTCGCTTTTCATGTTCATGCACTTCCGATCCACCCCACATAACACGTGTTCGTCATGGCGCGTCAGCATCTAGTACATGCGGGTGCAGTTCCTGAGGAAGTACTCGGTGAACTTCCTGCCGACCTTTTGCTCGGCGACGTGGATCAGATCGCCCTGCATGGCGTAGTCCAGGTCGTTTGCGCTGACGATCTCGCCCTCGAGGAGCGGGCCCTCGGTGTGGCGCACCTGCCTCGAGCGCTGCTTGTTGACCAACAGCCAGCTGCGGAGAGTCTCGGCGTCGACCTCGAGGAAGCCAGCGAGCTTGGTGATGTCCATGGTGGTGTAGAGCTTGAGGTACGAGCGCACGGTGGACGCGAACATGTTGTTCTTGACCTCCTTCATGAAAATGGCCAGGTGGTGCTCGATGGGGTCGACGTTGAGCTGGGGGTTGTCGAAGTCGGGCGGCGTCGGGGAGATGAACTTGGGGCAGGCGGCGCGGAAGAGCTCCTCGAAGACGGGCAGGGCCTCGGGGCCGCCGCGCTGCATGCGCGCGAGCTGGTCGCCGTACTTCTCGCGGAGGGCGGTGTGGATGGTGTCGTCGAGGCGCGTGGGGTGGAAGGCCACGCAGATGGCGACGAGGGCGTACATCTGGTCGCTCTTCTTGGCGATGCTGTCGTACTGGGCGCCCTTCTGGAAGTTCTTGGTGCGCGAGATGTAGATGAGGATGTGGTTGAAGGCGCGCAGAGCATCGGCGTAGCGGTGCATCATCATGTAGCTGAAACCGACGTGGTAGTAGGTCGAGAAGTTGGCGGCGGTGACACGCGCGAACATGGCCTTCTTGTTGAGCTCGATGTCGTCGAGCGTCTTGAGCGCCAGGGCGAAGTCACCGAGCAGGCAGTGCACACGCAGCAGACCGACGATGGAGAAGTAGCCCAGCATCTGGTAAAGCGGCCTTCCGCCATACTCGCCCATGTAGGGGGTGGGGTCCTCGTTGCGCTTGCGAGCGGCCAGCTGCTCACTGATTTGCGACCGCTGGATCAGCGAGTAGAGGACGTTGAGGACCGAGTAGCAGCCCCAGGTGTTGGGGTTCTCGCGCAGAACGGTCAGATCCTCTTCGGGTGACTGCTGCAGCGCGACCTTTGTGCGGTAGGAGCAGAAGGACTGGAACTGGTAGATGAACTCGTCGATGACGTCCCAGGCCCAGAAAGGCGACGGCACCTCGATATCGACGGGGCCCTCGCTGTTGAGGATGAAGTGGAAGAGGTTGCAGTACTGGTCGTAGCTCTGGATCTTGGTGTCGATTGTGGCCTGGTATTCCAGCGGCTGCGCGGCGGCGGCGAGCTGTGCCTGCAGGTCCTGCGGGCCACTGCCCAGCGAATCGGTGCGCTCGAGGCCATAGTCCTCGCCCTGGTCGTTGTAGCTGGCGGCCTGGCGGTATTCGTTGGCGAGAGCCTCCTCTTCGACGTCCGAGTCATCGTCGATTGGTCGCTCAGGCTGGGCCTGCTGGTAGCCGGGTGCTTGACGGACAGACATGTTGGGCGGCGTGTGTGGGTGATTCCGGTGTTGTCGTCGTCAACTCCTGCGGTGTTCACGCTGTCGTCGTCGCGCGCTCAGGCATAATTTCGCCCAAAAGGTTCTTGCCAAGCCAGCGGGGACTTACAGCGAGAGTTGTCCCTTGCATTATGTAAGCCGTGGGCCCTTGGGCTTCACTTATGTACATCTCGGTATCAATTACAGTACCCATGTTGCCGACACTTGTAGTCAGCACCTGCCTAGTCGAACGTAGACGCCTTCAGCGTTCAAAATCATTCAAGTGAGCCGAGTGTCAAGAAGAAGCCTAAAATATGAGCAGAGCAGCAATCGTTGAACCGGCATAAAACCAGAACTATCTTACTTCACACGCACGTTTACAATAGCAGACATAGGCAATGAACCCCCCATCACTAAAGAGAAGAGACAGGAAGCTCGAGACCAAGGAAGAAGTCCAACCGACCAAAAGTCATCAGGGGAAAAAAAGACATTGAATTCAACTTAATTGGAAAGATCAAGCGGGCATCAGCTTCTGTTTTTTCTTCTTCTTCTTCTTTGCGCCAGAGAAAAAAAAAAGAGTATTCCCCAAGTTCCACAAAAAAAGTAATGATGATGATGATGAAAACCAGCAACGTTGCTTTCCCCTCCCATTCGTTGTTCCTCCAACGCCATTTGTTGTTGTGGTGGTCTTTATAACGAGTAGAGTTATTCATAGTACATTGAGCGTGCCGATGCATGCACGTTCCGAATTCCTTGTTGTTGTTTCTTCACTTTCGCCGTCGTATTCATCTTCCTGTCTCCCATCTGTCAAGATGTGGGAAATGAAAAGTCCATCAGGCCGTAGCTCGGAAGACCCTAGTGGGCGCCGTAGCTCTGGCCCCAGCCGCCGCGCTGGGAACCGTAGCCGCCGTACTGGCCAAAGGCGCTGGCGCCGTAGGAGCCGTAACCACCCTGACCGCCCATACCCTGCTGCTGGGGTTGCTGCTGCTGCTGGCCACCGAGTCCGCCAAGCCCACCGTACTGGTTACCCTGGCTGGGGAAGCCGCCGTAGCCGCCGAAAGCGGACTGCTGCTGCTGTTGCTGAGGAATGCTGGTCTGCGAGGAGCCAACTACGCTGTTGGCAGCAGATCCAGGACGACCGGGCTGGCCAAGCGAGGGGGAAGGTCCGTTCTTCGACTCGCTAAAGGGCTTAAGAGAGTCCTCCTGCGCGGTGGCAGTCATGCTCGGCTGCTGAGCGTAGCTGTTCTGACCAAAGCCAGAAGTAGTGCGAGCAAAAGGATCGGTCACGCCACCAAAGCCACTGGTCTGGTTAAGCGAGCCCGTTTGGGCAGAGCTGCGACCGTAGTCGTCAAGACCACCTCCAAGCTGAGAACCCATACCGCTAGCGCTGCGCATGGAAGCTTGCTGGTTCTGGCCAAATGCCCCAGCGTTTGCGGGCGAGGAGGAGTGCTGCTCGTAGGAAGATCCGTACGGAGAGCCGTACATGCCAGCCTGCTGCTTGCCCTGGTAACCACCGTAGCCGCTAGCGGGCTGGGTGTATCCAAACTGGTTCTGATAGGCCTGCTGGTACGGACTGTTGTAGTAGGGGTGGCCGTAGGGGAAACCGGCGTTGTAGGCAGCCTGGGCCTGGGCCTGTTGCTGCTGCTGGTGATGGCTAGGAGCCTGGTGCATGGGGTGTTGCTGAGATTGAGGTGCGGCCGGCGCATTCTGATGCTGGCTGGCCGCGATTGGGTTCGGGGTGTTGTGGCCAGAGCCAGGTGCCTCGCCGTAGCGGGACTGAGTCTGTTGCAGTTGGTTGTCAGAAATTGGCACCTTTGATTTGCTTTCCTTGATACGAGAGAAAAGGTCGGCCAGATCACCGAGTGTCTCGGCTTCGTGAGATTCGCGATGGCGCTCGTCTTTGCTAGCAGAAGCTGGTTGAAGGTTACGAAGGGAATTTTGACTTACTGGTTGTTGCGCCTGGGCGCCAAAGGCGGACTCGTTGGAAGCGCCAAACCCACTGGCAGATCGCTGTTGGGAAAGACCGGCGTCCTGTTGTTGCTGAGCCTGAGGAGCGTAGCCTGCAGAGCTTCCATAGTAGCCGCTGTATGCGTTACGCTGGGGATCCGCAGTGTAGTAAGACGAGTAATCGTTCGGCGCAGATGAGAGAGCGCCGAATCCAGAGTGGCTCGACTGTTGCGGCTGGGTGCCGTACTGATCGTAACGCGCCTGAGCTTGAGCCTGGTGGCCGAAGGGGTCGTACATCTTTTGCTGCTGAGCAGTGGCGTCCTGCTGTGCGCCCTGGCCGTATGCAGCGTACTGGTTGTAGTTCTGGTTCTGGCTTTGACCGAGATGAGCCTGCTCCTGGGGAACGCTCTGGCCGAGCACAGACTCCTGTGCCTGGGGCTGGTTTTGCTGAGACGCAGGTCCCAGACCAGGCGCTTGCTTAGGGGTGGGGAGACCTTCGGGCGCAACGGTCTCTTGTGTTGTGGCTTGCCTAGGTGCAGCAGGCAAAGAAGCCTTGGGCTGCGTGGGAGGCGAATGCTGTGGCGCCTGGCGTGTCTCCGGTTCCTCGCGCTCTTCATCAACGTCAAGACCCGGTTCGCCGTTCAAGCCCATGCTGCCGAACTGCACGGCAGCGCGGTCAACTGCATTGTGCCCAGGCATGACGACCGCCTCTTGCTGCTCCTGCACTCTGCGCTGGAAGCTTGCGCTTCTGCCAGCCGTGGTTGCTGCACGGTGAGCGCTGATGGCAAAGCCGCCGACCGGTGGGCGACCAATGGGAGGCTGCTGCTGGCCAGGAACTGGGGTAAGGTTGCGAGGGTCGGTGGAGCCCACGGTGCTGGCGGCGGTCAAGGTGGAGGGAGGGTGAGAGTCGTCGGGAAGATGTTCAACGTTCTCCTGTGTAAGAGGTTCGTGGGGTGTTACAGGGACAGCTACCTGACCGGCAGTAGCACTCTGGGGTGTCTCAACAGCGGGCTGGGGCACGACCTCAACGACAGGTGTTTCGACGGCGGGTTCGGGCTCAGAGGGGATGGGTGTAGACTCCTTGGCTTCTTCAGCAGGCTGCTGTTCGGTTGCTGGGGCTTCTGGGGCGGCGGTGGGCTCTTCGACAGGAGCTGGTGCTTGCGGGGCCGGTTTCGGCTGGGGCACAGGCTTAGGAATGGCCACGGGAGCAGGCTTAGGCTGAGCAAACATGCTGGCCCAGCTCTTCTTGGGACCAGATCCGGAATCGGCAGTCACGGCAGGAGGAGCAACGGCACGTTCTGCGACCTCCTTGACGGGCATATGCTTTTCAGACGCAGTAGAAGCGGGTTCAGTCGGAGCCGTGCTGCCCCACGCGTTTGTGACAGCATCAGCCTCCTTCGAGGCCTCGGCCGGAGAGTTGTCCCAAGCATTGGTCGCGGGCTCGCTCGAGATCGCAGGAGTATCCCAAGCCGAAGACTCCGTGGTAGGCACAGAGGCAGTAGTGGCCTCCTTGGGCGCACCGTTAGTGGTCGCGTGTCCTCCCCTGCCACCTCTGAAGCTACCGCGTCCACGATCAGAGCCGCCACGGCCGCCGCGGCCACCGCGCGAGCTCTCAATGCCACCTCTTCCACGTCCACCACGGGTCGCAAAGGCAGGCTTGTCAGCAGCGCCTGCAGTAGAGAAGCCGTCGGCGGCCTTGGAACGAGCCCGGTCCTTGGGCTTCTTCACCTCGGCGAATTGTGACACGTTTCCTTCGGTGATGAGATCGACAGCACGCGGCAGGTCGCCATTGGCCTCGTCCAGAGCGAAAACAAGATCGACGTCGGTCCAATCGGGGAACATGTCCGTGAGCATGCCCAGCTCGGAAGAGTACTTCTTCTTCATCTCACCAAGCTCGCCTTGGTCGTCCAGTGACTCGTCGGCAGCCAGAGCGTCGTGCGATGTGCCATTGGGCGCCTTGCGACCGCCACGAGGTCCGCCTCTAGACAAGCCACCGCGGCCACCGCGCACCGAGCTCCTGCCTCTGTTGGCAGGCGCTCTTGCCTCGATTTCCGACATTGTGATGTGTGTGTGTGTTTGTGTGATGTATGTAGTCTTGGGACCGGGGTGGGATGGACGCACAATGGTAGACGGACTACCAGGCGCGTGGTTGGAGCGGTTGCTCGAGGAGATGGAGTGAGCTCAGGGACAGCACGGGAGTCCCGTCGACGGCAAAGGAGAGCGGTGGTGGTGGTGATAAATCCCAGCACGTAGCGCTGAGGGAAAGTGGATTGGTGATGCGGATGGGGAGTGGTAGTGGTGGTGGTAGTTCGACGTGGACGTGGTCTTCTCTCGTGCAAACCAGAAGCAGCAGCTGGCTGGCGATGCTTGGCGTCTAAGCGTCGTCACATGCAACTTGCCTTGCCATCCATGCATCCATGTCCATCCTTCTCGCCACGAAGCAACAATTGGATCTTGCATTATTGTTACCTATTGTACACTCTTGCCATTGACTACACAGCGCTGCTTACCACCAACTGGGAGTGCTATTCAGTTGTACTCACGACACTCGCTACCTACAATGCTCTAAGACATGTTTGCTCGGTCACACGCGCCTAAGAGATGAAAGCATCAGCAGTGAGCCAGAGCTTCAAGGCTCTGGCATCAAAGATCAACAACCAAGCACCTCTAGGACCGAAAGAATCAAATCGCCTGCTCAAGTCCCTGACGAAGTCTTTCCGGAAACATCTCGATGAAGTCCATCCCAGACAACCTCCCGATGATGGGAAACGTCCTGCAGCTGGCGTCGCGTCTCAGAATACAGACCGACATGCCATGCACTCTTCCGCGGTTCTGGCAGATAAACACATGGCGTCTGTGCTCACGAACCCTCTACTTGTCAAAAACGCCAAACCCGCCGCACCACCAGGAGTAAAGCCTGAGGTTGATGCGGAGAACGCTGCGATCGAGCTGCGCAATGGCGCCAATCCGTTTGATCTCCTAGAATCGTACGAAGCGAAAGGACGTGCCAACATCGGAGTGACTGTTTGCATCATGCGGCACTTTAGATTGTCGATCAATAAATTATCTTACGAAGAACAGGTGCAGAAAGTGCAGACAGAACGGGCAGGCTTTCGAGTGCTCTCATGGCTGTGGAACAGTCAGATCATGTACTCCCAGGCCTTCGTGGACAACCACCAAATCCAAGATGGTCTTGTTTGGCTTCTCATGATGGAGGACTGTGAGGAAGTTCTTTGGCAGTGGCTCGACTCCGGTTTGGAACTACAGCAGCCCACCAAAAGTGTCGTTAGGGGCAATCATGATGTGCGTGGCGGAGCGATGTGGAAGAGCAGAATCTTATATGCCATGGTCATGACAAAGCTGGGTGGACCAAATCGTGAAGCTCGCTCTGCAGATGCCGCATTGAACATCTACTTTCGCGCAGTACAAAATGTGCACGGGAGGGACGCGACAGTACTCGACAAAATGGCACTAGCCAGCCGTGCCCGGCTAGAACTCGAGAACACCTTCTCCCGTGGATATCTACACCACTACTACAACACTAGTCCACTCCTCTACGACAAATTTTCTACGACTATCTCCAACCACGATGCGGTTCATCCCACCCATGATGTTGGATCAAGATACACTACGACCAAGGCTGCCCAAGACGTTTGGCTTTGGCGCCAAGCTCTGCTCGACCTGTGGCACCCGACCAGATCGAGAGCGGATGCTGTGTACGACTTGTTATCGCAAAAGCCGTTCGAAGGCGGGCTGTTTGCGGTCTACGATCGCATTCGATACACGGGACAGTCCCAGGAGAGAACCTTCTACATGAACACAATCGCTCGCGCAGCATTCTTGCTGAAGACTGCTGGCCAGCATAGCCAATCTGCTAAGCTCACGGAAATGGCAAGAAAAATGTACCCTGACCATGTAAAGCAGTTCGAGAAGACCCTTGCTTTCGCGTTCTCCGCGGGATTGAACGGTGTCGGAACGCAAGAGCAGCGACCGGTTCGGAAAAGCCAAGAGCAGCAACGGCAACAGGAAGAAAGACTCAAAGACTTTGGTTGGCTGCCGCCATATTCTCCCGCGCCAACCTGAAAGAGTACACTCGACTTGACAGCGTACGAGATCCTCACTAGCTCCGAATGCTTGGAGTCAAGATGGCCTGCGGAAGGCAACAACGATAACGATTTCCACGACCTGCTCTCAATTCCGAAGCTGTTTCCCTGTCAGACGGCCGGTGGGCTAGCCAGCTGTCCACAGCCTCGTCTGTTCGTGTTCCCGCACCGCATGGTAGTATGCCAAACCACAGCAAATACCCAATGAATACATGTAACCATGGAATTTGCAACACCTTCGGATGCGTCAAGAAGGATTCGGCATCCGACAGTGCCATCAAACAAGAGCACTACCAGCTCTCCGCTGATGATACATGTAGAGTCACACACAGCTGACACACATATGTAGTATTAAAATGAAACAATTCATACAGCAGCCGCTTACAAGCGACAAAGATATCTATTCTACTTTTCTTCAAACTTCATTGCCATGAAAAAAGAAAACCGCCGTGCAGTCGTCAAAACGTTAAAGCATATGCTCTGGGCAATCACTGCCTCTTCAAGCCGACTCCTCGGGCCAGACGTCGTAGCCAAAGTCCTCCTTCATGTTGACAAAGCGGGTGTTGCGGCCCTTGGCGACGGCGTTGACGGCCTCGAAGTCCTCGTCGGTGAGCTGGATGGACTTGAAGTTGCTCTCGATGCGCGACGGGGTCGAGCTCTTGGGCAGGACGACGTAGCCGCGGCGGATGCCCCAGGCGATCAGCACCTGGGCGAGGGTGTTGCCGCCCTTCTCGGCGATGGCGTTGAGGGTCGGGTTGGTGTTGACCTTCTCGCCGGTGGTGGGGACCTGGTTCTGCGAGCCCAGCGGCGAGTAGGCGGCGGGCAGGATCTGGTTGTCGAAGCAGAACTGCACCAGCTCGTCGTTGGGCAGGAAGGGGTGGATTTCGATCTGGTTGACGGCCGGCTTGACGTTGCACCACGACAGCAGGTCCTTGAGGTGCGGGACGGTCCAGTTGGACACGCCGATGGCCTTGGCCTTGCCCTCCTTGTACAGCTCTTCCATGGCGCCCCACGTCGGCTTGTGGTTCTTGGTGAGCTCCTCCTTGATCACGTACTGGCCCTTCTCGTTCAGCTTGGGCATGTTCTTGTCGTCCTTCTCCGCGGCGATCGGCCAGTGGACGAGGAACAGGTCGACGTAGTCGAGGCCGAACTTCTCGAGCGAGTTGTTGAGCGACCACTTGACCTCGTCGGGCTCGTGCATGTGGTTCCACACCTTGGTGCAGATGAACAGGTCCTCACGCTTGACGCTAGGGGTCTCCTTGAGGAAGTCGCGGACCGCCTCGCCGACCTCGCCCTCGTTCTGGTAGAACCAGGCACAGTCGAGGTGGCGGTAGCCGGTCTTGAGTGCTGCCAGAGCAGCTGTGTAGGTCTGGCCGGGGTTGCCCTCGCTGGCGAAGGTGCCGAAGCCCACGGCGGGGATGACTTTGCCATTGTTGAGGGTGAAGGTCTTGCCGTCAGACATGTTGGCGGTATTTAGTTATTGTTTTCTTGGAAGTTTGGGAGGGTTGTGGAAGTGCAGTAAGGGTATCTCGTTTGGGAGAGTGATAGTAGTAAGAGAGGTTGTCGCGAGACAAGTTACAAACAATGTTGATTGAGTGAGGATGAGTGAAAGCTCTTTGCTCGGAACCACTGATCACATTGACGACAGATACTTTTCTGCTGCTGCCAATGCTGCCCGTTTCCGCCAGGTTGCAACAACAACACACCACCATCCTCTCCACCACCACCGGCCCCTCGCCATCAAGCGACGTCATAACCCCTCCAAAGGCTGTTCCTGTTGGGAGCATCGTAGCGGTGGCTCTCGATGGGTGGGTCAGGCTTGGGGTGCGCTCGTGCGGCCGATGCCTTGCCTCACCCACCATCGTCCACGATGCGTGGATGCGTAACGATTATTTACGAAAACTTAGAGGCGGCCCGCGCTTTTCGCGGATACTTTTGATGCGAATGTGACGTCGCGTTTCCGAGGCGTGCGGTAAGCGGCAGTGTGAAACGGTGGCGCTAGAGGGAGATCCATTGGTTGCGGTCTTTTGTAGGGAAATGGCTCAGAATATCGATCGAGTGGTTTGGGGTGTTTGTTCCATTGCTCCGGGTGTTGAATTAATAAAGGATATGGTCGCAATGCATTTGAGTGCTGTGTGTTGAACGGACTTGGTCAAAATGTCACCCATGGTGAAACTCTCTCATCCCTCGTGGCAGCCACTCCAAAAAAAAAGCCTACATACACATAGTTACCTGTTACGCTCGGTACGTACCTTCAACGCTAGAGTGGCTCACAGACGTCGTCGGTCCGTCTGCTACTCGCGGCTCTTCCGAGACAGAGCCGCCGGTCGAAACGCGAGACTGCGGCAGCCAATCGCCCGAAGGAAAACCGCGTCTCATCCACTTTTTCTCATGGACTTTCTGCGGCGAACTCTGCAAAGGAATCAGACATCGAAGCTCGTGAGGAACCTTCTGCTGCCGACACGGCCGTGTGATTGGTCGCCGTCGCCTCCATAACCTCACACCGCGATCCGGACGGCCCTACGATGCCACACTGAGCTGGCAAGCTTCACATGCTCCGGTGGACTCGCCATGTCATCGCGCCGTATCGCCAGAGCATCACGCTGGTACCAAACTGTCAGTGCCTTGTCATTGCCTCACTGTGCCTGTCCCAGCTATTCTCGTGCGTTATCGTAGGGCCGAGTGCTGGCGAGTGCTGGGGTTTCCAAGCCGTTGCGGTGACGATGAGGCGCGCCAGTCGTTCAGCGAGTCCGTGAAGCCTCGATCCCCAGCGGAGTGTACTACAGTACCCAAGTGGATTGCTATATACATATGGGGACCCGCAATCTCTCGACACCGGATGACATCGCTCGATTCATTGTTTTTGCTGCCCCTCCAGACAGAAGTCCCCCCACCATCTTCCCTTCGTTCGATTTCTCTCACGAACACACACAACACCGTCCTAATCCTCTTACGACTCATCCTTCCTTGACGAACTTGTTACGATCCCCATCCTCTCTCATACCCAGCCTCATACCACGAACAAACATCAAGAGGCCATCATGTCTGCCAACGAGAACGGAGTCGGCCTTTCGGTCAACGAGCAAAAGGACAGGAGGCCCAGCCAGGTCATGAACCAGTCCCAGCTCGGTCAGCGTGGCAGCCTCGCCAACATCGCCATCCCCAACGAGACTGGCACTGGTGCCGTCGAGGTCCCAGCTACCAGGAGCAGCATCTCTGATGCCTCCCCCTACATGCACAACCTCTCCATCCAGCCCTCCCAGAAGGACAGGAGAGGCTCCCGCAACTCCTTCGGCGCCCAGCTGCCCATTCCCAGGTCCAAGAGGCAGTCCCGTCTCTCGTCCGTTGCCTACGCCAGCGGCCAGGCCGAGAGGCCTGGTATGCCCCCAATCCAGCCCACCCGTGAGATTCTCGCTGGCCAGGTCCAGGACCAGTCTGTCGCCAAGGTCAAGGCTGCCAAGGACATGGGTTTCGTTTTCGACATTGACGGTGTGCTCGTCCACGGTGACCGTCTGATCCCCGAGGGCCGCCGTGCTCTCGAGATCCTCAACGGTGACAACGAGCTCGGAATCAAGATCCCCCACATCTTCCTCACGAACGGTTCCGGCAAGCCTGAGCAGCCTCGCTGCGACCAGCTCTCGAAGATTCTTGGCCAGCCCGTGGACAGGGACCAGTTCATTCAGTCCCACACCCCCATGAGCGCTCTTGCCGAGTACTACAACACCATCCTTGTCGTTGGTGGTGAGGGCTTCAAGTGCCGCGAGGTCGCCCAGGAGTACGGCTTCAAGGACGTTGTCGTCCCCGACGACATTGTCGCCTGGGACCCCACCATCGCCCCTTACCGCGTCTTCACCGAGGAGCAGCGCAAGACCGCCAACCCCCGTGACTTCAACAAGTGCAACATCGAGGCCATCATGGTCTTCTCCGACTCCCGCGACTACGCCACCGACATGCAGATCATCATGGACCTGCTCCGCTCCGAGGACGGCCGCCTCGGCACGATGGCCAAGGACCCCGTCTCCCAGCGCATCCCCATCTACTTCTCCCAGGGCGATCTCCTCTGCCCCTCCGAGCACCCCTTCCCCCGCATGTCCCAGGGTACCTTCCGCATCGGTCTGGAGGCCATGTACAAGGCCCTCACCGGCGAGGACCTCGAGCGTGTCATCTACGGCAAGCCCGAGCTGGCCACCTACAAGTACGCCGACGAGGTCATCATGTCCTGGATGGAGACCATCCACGGCGAGGAGACCCTCCCCAAGAACCTGTACATGGTCGGCGACAACCCCGCCTCCGACATTGTCGGCGGCAACGCCTACGGCTGGAACACCTGCCTCGTCCGCACCGGTGTCTTCCAGGGCGGCGAGAACGACGAGCAGAACCCTGCCTCCTTCGGCGTCTTCGTCAACGTCCTCGAGGCCGTCAAGACCGCCATCAAGAAGGAGCTGGGCGAGGACTTCCGCTTCGAGTGGGACAGCGCCCGCGTCAACCCCCTCCTCCAGGACGGTGACTCTGGCGCCGTTGCCGTCGAGTAAGGGAGCAGCCGCTTCCTACGTGTTGACGACAATGATCCTTATCTGTTCAGTTAAAGCATGCATGGCTCCAGCAGCGAAAAAAGCTTGGAAGTCGGGACAACGGCGTTTTGTTTGCGTGTTTTCCTTTTTTCCTCTCTTGTTTATTATTTCCCTTTTTGATAGTCTGCGAGGGACTTTTACCGGACCCCCTTTGCTTCCATCATGAGTTCATGATCTCGAACGACGATATACATAAAAAGAAAGACATCTCCTTCTTCGCCCCCCTTGTCTTTTTTCTCGGCAAGAGGGGTACAGTAGTGGAGAAGTTCGAAAATGCAGAAAACAGTTCAACAATATGATGGTGTACGTTTCAAAGTGTTCCGTCAACAAAGGCTGCGGTGGTTGTGGAGGTAGTGAAGGAACACCTATCCGAGGTTGTTGTCATCCCATCACAAGCCTTCGCTTAATCCAATTTCCAAGTCTCCACCTGCCAGCCACCATGTCCCATCTGCCCTCCTATGCCGGCCTCGGCTGCCACCACACAGTAACTTGAAGTCAAACAACCAGAGAGCCATTATTACAACAGTAGTTCAAGATTCTCCCGCACGCAATCGCGAATCGCAGCATCTCTCCACCTGTTGCCCATCAACCAACCAACCCTCTCACCCTGTATGCTGTGCGAACAAGTAAGGTAGATCTCACACAAACTCCCGGCAAGTAAATCCATCCCAACCACAACCACAGAAACATGCCAGATCGCCCTCAGCCCAGCCAAGCGAGCCACCCTTTCCCAAACCTTCCAACTGTGAAATGGATCATTCCACTGCTCTCTGCGCCTAGAAGCCCTCTCTCTCTCCACCGGGAACGCCACGCCTCTAACGCGCAACACCCTATCCTACTATTGTAACCTAATCTAACCACCCCAAATCAAGCCCACCAACCGTCCAGGACGGTAGCATGCAAAGCCGAACCAAAGCTCTAGTCTAGCCCAATAATCGTCAGCAACGAATAAAAGCAAAAAAAACCACATCTCTCTTTTGTTCGTGCTTGGTGTGCCTGCCTAGTCTAATGGAACCCGCCTAATACGTAATTAGACTCTCGCCTGACTACGAAAGTGGAAAAAGCTACACCTTGTTTTCCCCCAAGTACTGTAAGCTCCCGCAACACGACGCGTTGCTATAGGAAAGGGAAAATGGAAGAAGAAAAAGTTAACATCAAATCCTACACGCACGCACGGCCGGCCAGCCACGAACGAGCATCGCTTTTGTTTCGCGGCTTCGCAATTTGTTCGTCGCCGGTGCCGTGCTGTGGAGGTGAGGAGAGGGCGGCACGCAGTAGTAGTAGTGAGGGGGTCTCACCTCACTTGGAGGCTGGGGGTCTAGTGGGAGTGGTAAGTGTGGCGTACTATTTGAGGACTTGAATTGCATGGGTATGAGGTTTGAAAGAGAAAGAGAGGGGATTTAATGGTTGCTATGAGCCCTGGGTTTTGCTGGATGTTTGCTTGCTTACTTACTTGCTCATTCTGTGGTAACTCTGCTATCTCATCTCATCTGGAACTCGTGTGGCACAGCTACCTGATCAGTACATTCATTCGATTGCCTTGCTAAACTGACCAAGTCTGAGATTTGCGTTGTCGTTGATCGATCTTGAGAATGGCCACTGACTTGGACCGGAGAGCGGGGGCGATGAATCTGACGGTCAGGCGTTCGGAAGGTGTTAAACGGGTTGCTGCTACTGTTGTCGAGGAAGTTCCAATGTCTAGGTGAGAACGGATTCCCACGACCCGTTCGAGAGGACAGCTCTTCTGGCTCGCAGTTGCTGACACACATATGCAGGGTGGAAGAGAAGCAACCGCATATCGTCACACAGCTGGTCTCGAAAGTCACCGAAGACAACAACGAGACGTACTTTCCAAAACAATGGCTAGACAACTTGCAAGATCACGCCAGCATCTCACAACAGCCGATCCAGCGCAGCACATGGCCAATCTCCCCGTCGGGAATCAAAGTTCGATACTATGCCATCAATCACGACCGCCACAAGCCACTCTCTTTCTCTCACCCAAGACGACATCCAGGTAGTCCCCAACTACCCGCCCACGTCTTCGAACAACTTCCATACGAAATCTACAGCAGCATCTTGGGCCATTTGGAAGCTACATACGAGACCGGTCCCGAGTTCGATAACTCCGGCCGCAAGCAAGCCCTTCGAACTCTCTGTCTAACGAGCAAGAGATGGGCGAAGGTAGCGATCGAGCACCTCTACCGCAACCTGGTCCTTCCCTCAAGCATCATCAGCTCGCTCAGCCAGAAGAGGACTCGGAGGTTCTCGGTGACGAGGCCGAAGAGCCAGCTGGATCTTCTAGTCAGGACTCTGAGCGAAGCGCCTTCTCTCGCTTTCCTAATCCAACATGTCCATGTATCGATGCCGCTGAATAGAGAACTCGTCGGGGGAAACGTCAGTCCGTCCCAACGTCGGACGGCACATCGTTTACTTCGAACTGTGATCGAAACGTGCACCGAGGTGGAGCTTGTCAGTGGCTACTCCCCACCTCCAATCAAAGAGCACGCCGAATGGTACGGCCTGCTCTTCTCTTGCAAAAGGCTGAGGGGGCATGCATGGATGCTAGATCTGGACCAAGCCCCCATCTACTCCCCCAGCAAGTTCGCAGACTCGCACGACAACTGGCAATGGCTAGAGACGCTCGTCCTGAGCAGAACCAACGTCTCAAGCGCCACCCTAGGCCCCGGCCTCATATCTACAATAGCAAACCGCCTGCCCTCCCTGCGCCACCTCACGGTCTCCAACTTCAGCGCGCAAGACTTCCACAACGGCACCCTCCTCTCCCTCAAACAACCCCTCCTTTCCCTCCGCCTCGAAAACCTCCCCGGCATAACAGACCAAGGCCTCCAGAACCTAGCAGCCTCCCCCACCGCCTCCTCCCTCCAATCCCTGAGCCTGATAAATCTCGCGCTCACCTCCCCCTTCCAAACCCTCCAGACCCTCCTCCTCCACCTCCGCCGCCTCCGCCTCGTCCAGCCCACCTCCTCCGACTCCAACTCCAACTCCGACTCCGACGAAACCCTCCAAGCCCTCTACGCGCATAAAATACACACGCTCGCGATAACGTCGGGGGATGTTGATGTTGGTGGGGGGGAGAGTTTTACGTAGTGATAATTAAGGGTGATGGCTTTAGGGGTTTGTTTTGTGTAGATGGGCTCGACTCGACGTCGACGATCGAATGGAGGGAGGCGTTCGCTTGCTTGTAGGAACGATATGTACAAATAGGTAGGTAGGTATTTGAACTGAACTAATACAGTAGGGAAGACGAATGTTAAACCTACCTACTAACCCGTGAAAGGTCGGAAGATTGGTTTCTTTTTTTTTCTTGGCTCCTGTACATACTTCTAGTAGTTCCGCATACCTACCTACATTTGAGGTTTTGTTTAGATAGACTTGATTGAACGTTCCGACACTGTAAGAAATTGACCTGAACTCGTGAGAAGTAGTCCTAGACCCGAATAATTACCTTAAACAACTTCGTGAAAGTCACACGCCTATATGGTTAGGCCGAGGGGAATCGCTTTGTCTATTGTCAGAGTTAAAAGGAGAGCTTGCTAGGTAGGTTGGTGTTTGTATAAGTTGACATTTATCATTCATCATTCATCATTTGAGGGTTAGGGTTGGGGTTTGGGGGTTACACTACCGTACCTATCGAATCTTTCTAATCTTGTCTCTTTGATTTTTGTCTATTATCTCTAGGGAGCATGAATGAATGTATGAATGAGTGAATGAGTGAATGAATACACGTTACTGCTAACGCGATCACCTGACACGTATGCATAAGCACTATCAACATACCCACAACAACAAGAAGAAGAAGAAGAAGAAGAAGAAAACAATCTAAACCTCCCTTCCTCCTCCAAAAAAACCAAAAAAAAGAAAAAACATCAAACCTTCCTCCTAACCAACCCCCTGAAAAAGTCAAAACTATTACTATCGCTCTGCAAACTCCACACCTTGCCCGTCCCCCTATCCTCCCACCCCAGCTCCTCCGCAACCAACAGTCCCCAATCCCTCGTGATCCCCTTGATCCGCGCCCGCACCCCGCCCTCGGCCTCCAGCGTCACGATCTGGCCCGTGTGCAGCCAGTGGGAGGTGTAGAGGGATTCGAAGTGGGCGTCCCAGCCTGTGCGGGTGAAGCGCGTGTAGAGGGATTCGAAGTGGGAGAGGATGGAGGCGAGGAGGCGTTCGTTTGTTGGGGGCGGGGTGGTGGATGTGGTGGAGGTGGAGGCGAGGAGGTGGGAGAGGGAGGTTGTGGGGGCGGCGTTGGTGGCGTTTAGGCCGATGCCGACGACGAGGGTGTAGTCGCCGCCTGAGTAGGAGGAGTTTACTAGGATGCCGCCGATTTTGACATAGGGGGATTTTTTGGCGGTGGAGGCTGTTGTTGTTGTTGTCGTCGGGTCGAGGGCGTAGATGTCGTTGGGCCATTTTAGTTTGATGGGGAGGCGCTCGTATCCTTTGTCGTAGCCTTGGATTCCTTTCACCACGGCGAGCGCGGCTAGGTACTGGACGAAGACTACGGGTGCCGAGGCCGAGAGGGTCAGCGAGTGGCGGAGGACGAAGCTGAAGGGCATGCTGCCTGGTGGCGAGACCCAGACGTTGGAGCCGCGGCCACGGCCGGCGACTTGTGTTGTTGCCGTTGCCACGAGGCCGGCGGGCAGGCGTTCGAGCCAGGTTGGGTTTTTGTCGAGAATGGTGTTTGTGCTGGTGACGACTTCGCCGTACAGGAGGATCTTGCCGTAGGAGCCGGGCGAGTCGCGGTGTTGGGCGTGGTAGTCTTTGAGGTTCCAGAAGAAGGCGGCGTGGTTAAAGTAGGGCGTTTGCTTGCTGGAGGGTGTGCTGGCTTCGTGCAGCAGCATGCGTTTGGGGAGTGAGTTATAGTCGACTAGCCTGTCCTCGGACGGATCAGCCTGGGTTTTCTCATCATTGCCTGCTGCTTCGGCTTCTGCTAGAGCTTTGTGCACGGCGCTCATGTCCCAGCTGTCACCGCTGTCGGCGTGCAGAACGAATGTCTCGTTCTCGCCTTTGATGATTTCTCTCCCGTCTTCTGCTTTGGTCACGATACCGGCTTCTTGCCAGTCTTGCACCAGCTCGGAAACAACACCGGGTTCTGCCGCGGAAAGGTGCAAAAGAGATAGGGACGGTACCGCTTCTGTTTGCTGGCTCACTTCCAAGCCCAGCTTGATCAGGCACGCTTTCATAAAGTCTACTCGTTGCTTTTCGTCTTGGACTAGGGCGTCGACGACTTCGCGATAGTTAGCTGGTCCCGACGGCTCGTCACGGTTGAGGTTGGTACCGGAGAATCTGTCTGATGTAAGCATATCGACATCATAAGGAACCGGGTAAAATCAAGAACTTACTCAGGATGCGGACCGGATAGCAAAGCACCACCCTCTCCGACCTTGCAATACACCATTGCAGCATCACCGCCATCAACGGCAAGCTTGTCCGTATATCTCGCAACAACTTCAACACCTCTGTCTTTGAAAGAGTCGGCGTCGACAAACACACCTCCACCGTTGTAGTACACTCGCAGGCGTTCAGGCACAGCACCACCTCCAGTAGCCAACGCCTCTCTCACAACCTGCAACGCCGCAGCTCTCGTGCCGGCCTCAGACTGGTACTCGAAGCCACCAAAAGCCAATCCCCTGCAGATCCCAGGGAAGAAAGCCAACTCCCTGTCACCAACAACTTCCATACCCTTCTTGCCCACTTCCCACTCGCACCTCGCACAGCCATAATAACCCCCCGCGCAAAGGCCGAGGTACCTGCCGCCCATTTGCACATACTGCTTGATACGTCTGTTGCCGTCGCCGTTGAGAGTCCGAGCGTAGCCCATGTCGGCACCTCCGGGCATGACGAGAAGTGCACAGGAAGCCATCCAGGGTTCTTTGAGGATCTGGTCGCCACTGACGGTGAGGACGGCATAGTTGGGGCCCAGCAGTCGACGGAGAGACCAAAGTGCGTGGCGGACGGAGGAGGTCGTCGAGCCACCGCCAGCATACACCAGGACGTTGACGCGTTTGGCGGACATTGCGGATCTGATGTATGGTTGGATGGATGAAGTGAGGTGGCCAACCAATGTCACGTGCCTTGGTTTCGTCGTCTCGGATGGTCTGCGGGCTCAGCGAGGCCTTTCTTTCCTTTCCACACCCAACACCCGAATATTTTATTCACTGGCAGTATGTCCAACGCCGAAAGTGACCGCAAGGCTGATGGTAGCGCCGAGGACGATGATGAGCCCGATGAGTGGTGCGTTTGTGTGGCGTGCCTGATTGAAGTTGTGAATGCTGGCTGACGTTCGGAGCAGGGACACGAGGATCTTCAGCACGGGATGCGCAGAGGAGAACACTAAGCTGAACGACTGTTTCTATGAGAAGAAGGATTGGAGGGCGTGTACCCAACAGGTAATTGTCAATCCTGACAGACTGTACCCATTCTGGCAATACGAGACTGACAACGTGCAGATGGAGGCTTTCAAGCAATGCTGGAAACAGCAGGGGAACAACGACAGGACCGAGGCGAAGGATGCTTGATACATGCACGACTGTATTATTACTGTACGATAGATCAGTGTACATCTTGTGGCATGTCCAGGAGACCTGCGTTGTATTTTTAAACTGGAAGCTGTTGGAGGACTTGGACGGTATTACTACAGCTGTATGATACATCAATGTACATTACCTTACTCTATAAGCACACCGTGACAACGACTGAGCATCTAAATGACTAATGAAGAAACAACAACAGTATACTGTGATCAACAATTGACATATCAACCGCAAGTCGACTCCAGCATCTTTCGCGAATCAACGTCAGCCGCGGACAACCTTGAACCCGAAGTCAGTCCTTGGTTCCGTCGATGTTCTCGACCAGTCTCCTGCGACCTCATCTTCAACATTGAATCCATACTATGAACGCCTCACATACAACACGCGCAGGCGCAAGCCTTGCAAGCCATCTCACAAATACGTCACGCCGCACCGTTGGTCAGACTCGTCACCGCGCAATCGCAGTCTACCAGCAACACCGCGCCGTTTCCTCCTCCGCCGGCCGATGGCAGCAACAACAACCGCCCACTGCTGCACCGGCACAGCGACCAGCACCCGCAACTTACAAGCCAACGGGGCGCACACCTACACCGCAGACCGCCGCTCCTCAAGTCGCAAGCCCCAATGGATCCAACAACAACAACCTCACGCCTGAGGCCTCTGGATCCCTCCGCTCCCTTACCGATGGCCTAGTCGACCCTCCTCCCACCCTCGACGAAAGCGAGAGACAAGTCGATTGGACCCGCTCATACCACGGTCTGTCCAGCACACCCTTCACAGCCGAGCAGAGTGCCATCCTGCAAGCCGAGCTGGACCCAGACGACATCGAGATCAAGCCCGATGGAATCCTCTACCTGCCCGAGATCAAGTACAGGCGCATATTGAACAAGACCTTCGGCCCCGGAGGATGGGGTCTGGCGCCCAGAGGCGAGACAATCGTGACCGGCAAGCTAGTAACGAGGGAGTACGGTCTCGTCTGCGGTGGACGGTAAGAGAGCGCTATCCATTCTGCATATATGGCTACATGACAATAAAGCAACACGACTAACACCTCAATCCCAGTCTCATCTCTCTCGCCCGCGGCGAGCAGCAATACTTCGACCCCGACGGCATCCCGACTGCGACCGAAGGCTGCAAATCCAACGCCCTGATGCGCTGCTGCAAAGACCTCGGAATCGCTTCTGAGCTCTGGGACCCGCGCTTCATCCGCGGCTTCATGAAGACTCACGTCCGCGAACTGTTTGTCGAGCACGTCACGACTAAGAGGAGGAGGAA
>Ga0265797_10004532_pt1 | contig 21127 bp, 15 predicted proteins | sample P2T30metagenome_FD_192433 | JGI IMG/M metagenome (GOLD analysis project Ga0265797, IMG submission 192433) | Plant litter microbial communities from East Loma Ridge, Irvine, California - P2 T30 | ecosystem: Environmental > Terrestrial > Plant litter > Unclassified | place: USA: California...
TCCCCTCCCCCTCCAAAATCCCAAGCAACCCCCTAACCTCCTCGACCCCAAACGGAAACCCCCCCTGCACCATAACCCGCATCATCATCGCAATCCTCGCACCCGACATATTCCCCTGATTCGTCAGCATACCCAGTATAAACGCTCCGTACACGTCCTTTTTCTCGTTGAGCACGTCCTGCTGCGTTTTAATCGTGCTTGTCTGCGCGGCCTGCACGGCGGCGAGTTCTTCTGCGGCGGCGGCGGCGTTTTCGTCTGCGGCTGCGACGCTGGATTTCTGGGGAAGGGATTCGATGACGCTGTATGTTGATGGTGAAGTTTCGCGGAGCACAGATTTTCCGGTCCAGAAGGCGAGGGCCTGCCGGACGAGGGTGTCGTCCATTTGTAGCATGGAGGATAGTTGCGAGACGTTACGCGCGATGCCTTCGCCTGCTTTGCCTAGTTTGCGCGCTGTGTGTTCTTCGCCGGGTTGGGGCTGGAAGGCGTGTATGACGCTGACTTGCCAGGGGGTTAGGTTGTTGAAGTCTTCGGTGCGGTCGGAGAAGGTGAGGGTTATGGCGGAGGTGCCGAGTGCGTTCATCCAGCGCAGCTTGCGCATACCTTTGATGCGCTCGAAGCGGGATTCGTATTCTTTTTGTAGGGCATCGACTGTGGAGGGTACGACAAAAGTGTCGTCGCGGAGGGAGGGCCAGAAGAAGGAGGAGAGTATTTGCGCGTTGAGAGATGTCTCTTGGGTAGCTGAGGCTGATGCTATTGATTGGGGGGTAGGCGGTAGCGGACGACGAGGTCGAGGTGTGCGCGGCTGCCGTAGCTCGGGGGTGGCAGGGTTCTGGTTGCGAGTATCTGGCGTCTGGAGATGAGAGGCCGTAGCTGTGCTTGCCGCGCGAATAGAAGCGTTGATGCGCTTCGAGTCGAGCACATCGCGAAGCATGACCTCACAAGCTTGCAACTTGTCATCGCCCAGCCGGACCTTGATCAGCTCCAGTAGCCGGATCTCCTTCTCGTATTCCAGATCCTCGCATTTCAGCAAGTGCTCGCCATAGATGTTCTTCAGCTCATTGATGAAGTCCTCTCGTTCCCACAGCGTCAACAAGAACCAAATCACGTCTTCGACCTTTGACTTCTTGTAGTCGGGTGACGCATCTGTCGGCAACGGTTGCCAGTTCATGTCGTTCCAGTTGAGCTCCTCGTCCATGTCTTGCCCGTAGTTTGCAAAGGGCTTTGCCATTTCGCAGGCAATCTCGTGCGAAAGCTCGCTGTTCGACGAGAACTTGGCACCTGTCTCGTCATTAATATCGGTGAGAAGACTTGAAATGATAATCCGAGCCGTGTCTTCCCGGTCTTTCAAGTACCGCCGTATCGGCCTTGCCACCCTCTCTAGCAAAACACCCTTCGGCTCCAAGACGTGAAACGAGCGAATGATGGAGATGTAAACATTCAAGATGTAAGTCGTAGTAGCTCCAGGATGCAGTAATCGCCTCGATATTTGCTGCGAGAAGCTCGACGTCAAATGTTGTTTTGCCCCAGCCACCTTCAGATACTCCTTGATATCCAGCACAGCACCCAAGCTCTTATCCCAGTTCATGACAAAGTCAAACAGGTCGTTAATTCTAGCCCGGCCCAACCGGCTCAGCGCCATCTCCTGCCACGATGCTACTTCGGTGGGAAGAACAGTACTTTGCTCGCACCGCAAGCACTCCAGGACAAGCTCGATGAGCGGACAAAAGCCTTTCTCGATCCAGTTCCTCAATTGAGGCACTGTCGACTGCTTTACGTACCAGTCGACCTTCATGTAGTGGCTGTTGATATAAGAGTCGAGCACCTTGTTCATTGCATGGGCGAATGCTTTCTGTGCGCTTTCACCGCCGAGTCCGACGCTCTCCAGGCCCTGCAGAAGAGTCGTCATGCGCTGGCGAGACCCCGTGTTCTCTTCTGACGCTGAAGCAGGCTGTAGACCGTCCTGTCGTATGTACATGCGATACACCCTACACGCTGCATCATACAGCACATAGCTCAGCGTCTTTGAGAAGCGCTGCGCAGGCATACAATGCGCGAAAACAGCATGTATATCCCGGCTGAACTTGCCGCCCACCGCATCCGCTGAGTCCGCACCCTGTATCTGCATCGGTCGATTCGGCCGTATCGTCGACGCACTCCCACTTCCCTGCAGCGCCGGAAGTACATGCTCGTTCAACGGCTGCATGTAGAAGCCCTGAACCTGCTCCAGCCCCCGTTGCGTCTCCTCCAATATCTCCCACGCATGCCGCAACGCCACCTCTTGACTCCACATCTGCTCGAGCCCCGGTCTCACATAGCTCGCAAAGTGCAGTCGACACTCATTCGTGTACCACTCCACCAAGCTCTCTTCCCTGTCTTCGCTCTTGCCCTCCCCCACAAGCAAGTAACTCAGCGCCTCCTCGACCTCCCGCGTTCGGTGCAGCCGCGGCACAATCGCCGTGTCCTTTGGCAGACTGAGGAAGCGCGTCGCGCAGCTCCATGCTTGGCCCCGCTTGACGACGCGGTGCTGTCCTTCGGTATTGCGGGCTGTGTACGGGCTGCCGAAGGAGGTTCCCGGTGCAGTGTGGCCTAGGTCGGGGGTCGCGACGGGTGTGGGCGTTGTGTGCGAGAACGAGAGGACGGGGAAGACGGAGGCGAAGACTAGGGTTGAGTGGTCCATGGTGGTGTAGTGGGGTTATTTTGTGGTGGAGGCTTGATCGCGGTGGTGATGATGATCAAGGTGGTGAACTGAGTTGAAAAACCATGTCTAGTCTTGCACAGGGTTCCAGGTGAATTGGACGTTTTAGGTGGTGAAGGTGCCGTGTTGCGCTCTTTACTGGTGTTCGTGTCGCCGAATCGCGCTCATCACGAGTTCGGGCAAGCGCCAACGCGGATTCACGTGTGCTCCACCGCGATAACCGCAATGCCAGAGTCGACTTCAAAACGTAGCGCACGTAGACGAATTGATGGTGTGTGTCTGGAATTTCTGTATGATATTTGTCATTCATATCATTGGACCTAGCTTCATAACAAGCATTCAAGTCCGGGGGAATCTACAACTACACTACACCGACCATGAAAAACAATAACCTTGAATCCTCCAAACAACTCCCAGATCCATACCCCATCACATCAAAAATAAAGCATATACCAAGAAACATACGCCACCATATCCTTTTCCTCCCTAACCCGCACTGCCCAAAAATGCAATAAACCACACGCCTGATCTACAAAACCATGTTCCCATCATGGTCTCAAAACGCCGTGTCGCCGCCTGAAAGCCTCGACTCGTTCCTCGTAAAACAATATCTCGCGAACACGCAGTTTCGGTCCTTTTTGTGAGTCATGTAAGAGCGACTCGTTATCGCTTTCTACGTCGCCGTCTTCGCTCGGCTCGCTTTCTGTCTCGTCGCCGACCGGCGCTGGTGCGCTGTCGTCCATGTCGTCATCGTCGTCTTCTTCTGTGGCATCGCTTTCGTCGTCTGAGATCATGGGATCGTGGGCAACGTAGCCTGTACCACTACCGTCCGCGTGCATGCCGTCGTGTCGGAGGTCGTAATTCGACGGCCGATTCTCCAGGATCTCAAAGCACTTGGAGGAAAGACCCATGTAACATAGCTCGATCTCTGGGCGAAGATGTACGATATCGAGAATCTGGTAAGCCAATTCGCGTGGATCAATGTTACTTCCATGCGCGTGGTCGGCGATGTAAGGGATGTAGAGAGAGCGAATGTGCGGTATGTAAGGTAGGCGTTGGAGGAAGTGATGCTGGTACGACGTTAGCCCATACACAAATCACGAAGACCAGTGCAGCATACCCAATCCTTGTAATCGATGGACACAGCGAGCTCACGCAGATTACTCATCCGACCACTGGTGATGAATGTGAGGATCTCGCGATTCAACATCCACCGTCGCCACCTTGAGCTCGTAGTCGTGTGTCCATCGGGTCCCTTCTCACCACTGTCGATCATCAGCTTCTTCAAGCTTGATCTGTGCCGTCGCATGGGCCCCCGATATATCGCGTCCACTGTTACTGTGGAGTGCGAGCGGCCCTCTTGCAGGAAGAGCACTTCGAGACTGTTGGGCGCCAGTGTCTCCTTCAAAAACGTAATCAACGACGGCGAGACAGTGTTCGTGTGTATCCGCTTTAGATTCAGCTGAAAGTCGGAGCGAAGGGTATACGAAGCTTTATAGGCCTTCGACGGCGAACCTGGATATGCCGAGCGAGGTGTGTACTGCCGCCGCAGGACTTTCCACAGCTGTTCATGGTTGTTGCAATGCAGTAGCGTCAGCGTCGAAAGTATTGACCAATCGAAGGCGCGGCGTAGAACCGCCACTGAAAGCGGCACACGTTCGAGCTCCAGCACCTCCAGTTTCAGCTTGCCATCGAGCAGCTCTTCTGCTGGTTCGTCACGCGCGTTTGACGAATTAGTAGGAGGGAATTTCGTTAAAGGAGCGGTCGATTGCTTCTTGGGTGTCCGGTCGGACTCCTCTTGAGACTCCGGCACATGTTCATGCTCAGTCGAGTGATTTGCACCGAAAAGGCTGATTCCTTCAGTGATACTCGAGTCGCCCATAGGATTGCCAAAGTGATCCGTATCCTGCTCTGCGTCTCGATCATTCACAGAAAGAGTAGCTATTGAGGGAAGCGGATTCGGCAGCGGTGCTTTGCTGGGCGTCGCCTCAACCGGACGCTCAGTCATTCCGCTGGTCGACTCCTTTGGCAATGGCGGCGCATCTTCCGAATGGCGCATGTTGTGGATGCGTCCCACCAATATACCAAGAACACCGCCCAGTCTCTTCTCGCCTATCGAGCTCGCCGCTGTGGTCTGCGCATTGTAGTCGACCTGCTGGAGACCGTCCCCTTCCCACACTGTAACCCAATCGCGCTGCTGAGCATGAGGCGCAACACCCACACGAAGCTCTCGCAGCTTCTTGTGCGATCTCGCGACGAGGATGCTCATTTCGTCAAGGTATGGCAGTTCATCAATATCCAGAACGCTCAAGCTCTTCAGCGCAGGGATGACTGAGAAAGTAGGATGTTCAACACGCTCGATGGCAGACACGCTGGCGGGCATATACGGCTGCGGTACGACGACGGGCGGCTGGATGGTCCCAATACCACTCGGATGCGTAGTGTTCGGCGGAGGAGGCACGCCGATGTTATTGAGAATGATAGGCGGCGCGGGTGGAGGCATTGGCGAATCGATCGTGTTGTCGTGCCATCGAATCCAGAGCCTATCCAGTCGGCAGTCTTCACCATCGCTCCGATGCGCGAGGCTGGACAGCGCAAGCCACACGTCGCGCAGCACCCCAGTCGGCATGTCCCACGTAAACTGCTCGAGGTTGATCATGCGTGCAATGGCCAAAGCCACCAGCGTCCCCAGCATCTTCCCGCCCTCCTTCGTGATCATGTACTCCTGAACCCATGCCTGCGGACCGTTGCCCAGTGAAAACTTCTTAGTAAACTGGCCGTAGTAGTTGCCGAAGCGCCGCGGTTGGATGGGGTAGCTTGTCGCTGTGGGCTTAGCCAATGAGCTTGGTGCGTTGCCCTGTTGGCGAAGCCGGTTTTGGTGGGGAAAGCAGTCGTCGCCCATGACCAGCGTGGCCAGGCCGTACGTAAGCGCATCGACGCCAGAGCGCGGCTCCGTGTGGGTGCTCTCGTCGGGCCATACTATGTCGAAGCGCGAGTATATGCACGGTATTGTGAGGCGGTTTAGAGCCGAGTGGCATAGCGAGAGCGAGGTGAGGTCGTTGGTGTGAGGGAGCTGAAGCTTGTGGTCAGTAGCCTTCTTTGTGCCAACACGGTCCGCATAGTCTCAGCCAAGATGTACCTGGTGTATGATGTCCTTGAGCACGTCTACGGGCAAGTCCAGCAGTCTCAGTGGCCCTTTGACGGCCTTCTCCTTCCCCTTGGACACGCTGTCGACCGCCTCGTCTGCCGCAGTAGCCATGGATGCGCTCGCTGGCGCACTTGTTGGCGGGTGCACTTCTTGCGCTACATGGGCCGCCATGCTATGCGCACTGCCCAGCGAAGACGAGAATGGGCGCGTGGGCTCTTCTTCCGAAGAAAACGGCGATGCTGTTCTGGGAGTGCCGGGTGCGGAGAGCGGGGAGGACGCCATGCTAGACGGCGGTGAAGTCGCCTTTCCGAGACATTCACCCTCGCCCAGGTGAAGAGCCGAAAGAAGGACAACACAGCAGATTTGCCAGCGTGCGGCTGCGGTGGTTGGGTCGAGGATTGGCTACCAGAGTTGTGAACTGGTAGGTCGTCGTGTTGCGACGCCGGCCAATGAGGCTGCCCGAGCCCTGGACCCTGCCGCTGATGCAGCCTGTGAACGCACTGGGAAGTCCGTTTCCCGTACAACCGCTGACTGCATGGGGTCACGTTACGACGACTTCGGCATTTATCATCTGGAGCGCATTTTGTAAGGTACGTCGACAAAGTTCAAGGATAGTCACATGTCTAGGAGTGAAAAGTACGCTCGTATGCTAACAGCTTGCAGTATGACTGAAGCCTTTGTTGAAATGAATACCTGCACCACCTCTGACATCAAGCAATGAAAGCTGATGTGATAGACTCCAGCTGCATTACTGCATATTGATGCACCTGAGCCTCAGCGCCGGAAAATGTGGGTATACCCATGCCTATAAATCAGATCTCCTCCCAATGTCTGCACAAAACCTCCTCCCAAATGCGCTCATATGAATGCCCATAAAATACAGAGAAGAAAACATGCTGGCCCTCTCCTGAAGAGAGTCATCACTGACGGAAGTTGAGCGCCGTCTGGTTACGTTCCGGATCGCTCATGCGGATGATCTTGACGTCGGCGGTGTGCTTGACGTTGTTCATGGCCTGTGGTGTGATGAAGATGAATTGCCGGCCGATGGAACGCTGCGCTGCTTGAATGATCATGCCCATGCTGCGCTCGCGGTTAACGCTGTCCATGAAGACGTCGCTGTGTACGTTAGTTTAAGCATCATTAAATCAGGAAGTATACTCACAACTCGTCGAGGCAGCGGATAGGCGAGCCCATAGCGTCCCAGAGAGCGAGGAGAAGACAGACAGTCGAGTAGGACTTCTCACCACCCGAGAGCGTCTTCGTCTGTCTGCCATCGCCACTTCGCTCTGTGATATCTGGTTGCACCTGCACAAAGTCAGAATGAGCTGGACACTGCATTTGACCTTACTTACGTGAATGTCCAGCAGTTGCTTCTTGTGGTCGATGTTGAGTGTACCTCGGAACTTGCGCTCGCTGAGCAAGTAGTTGAACGTGACGCGTGCGCGAACAGAAATACCGGAACGGAACTGTTGCCAGCGCTGCCGGCGGTGGTTCAAAGTGTTGATGAGATGCTGGAGGCTGGTCAGCGATGATGTCAATTTCAAGACATATACTATACTCACGCGCTTCACGCCGTCAATGTCCTCAAACTCCCTCCTCGCGTCTTGGTGCTTCTTCTTCGCTTCGTTCGCCTTTCGCAACAGCTCGTCTTGTGAGCCGCCCAGTTCCCTTTCAGTCTCTTTCCTCGTGTTGGTGAGCGCCTCAAGCATGTTGCCTAACTCTTCGGAATTCTTGTCCTTGGGGACTGCTACGCGCTGTGGGCAAGCGATCACGGCCTTCGCCATTTCTTTGTCGACATCGGCCTGTGCAGAGAGCCGATGTGTCTCCCAGCTCGCCTTGTTCGCCTCAGCTGCAGCTACTTGAGCTATAGCTAAATTCTTCGCCGCAAGACTGTCTTGTCGCTGTCCCTGATACTTTCGAACTGTAGCCTGTGCCTTTTCGAGCTTGAAAACGAGCTCTGCCACCTTGCGTTTGGCAGCATCCATGACGCCGAGATTCTTCCTGTTTTCAGCATTGAGACTGTCTTTTCGGAGTATCATGTCCTCGAACACATCGTTGGCGATGCGCAGTTCGTCTTTGGCGGTGTTCAGTGATTCCTGCAGGACATCGATGGATGCAGCATCAGGAGCGGCCTCGCCGAGCTCGTCCTCCAACTTGCCCACCTTTTCTGATGCTCGCTGGAAGGCAATATGGAGTCGTCTGCCTTGGCTGACGTGGTTCTGCTCTGTTGTTTTACAAGCATTGACATGGCTCAATGTTTCGGTGGCCTCGGCCTCAAACCCTTGCTGTTCTTGCTGAGCGATTTCGAGGCTTGCCTGCTCTTGCCTTATCTGATCCTCCTTGTCGGCTTGCATACGCAGTGGACCTCGGAACTCGTCAATTGGACTATCGTTTATGGCCCCGCCAGAGGTACGGTTGATGACACGACCTTTCCTTGAGTCACCGTTGGCAAAGGTAAAGCACATCTTTACATTTCGTGCCTGAGAACCGCCATTGGCCATGAACTTATAGCCTTCTTCATGCTTTTCGATGAGCACAGTCTGATCGATGCTTTGGTTGATGATCAACTGGTTGCGGACAAGGTCGTTGTCAATTTTGAGAGCCCTCATCCAAGTGAGTAAGCTCGGATCAGGCTCGTTGTGGGAAGTGTCGATGCGATTGGCTTTTCCGATGTATACTGGCATTTCCCAGTTGCATCTTCGCATCAGTTCGCTGAGTATCGTCTGATCTGCCCGACTTGTGACGACGAAAGCATTGAGTGCCATACCGAAGTTCTTCTCCAATATTCTGCCCCACTCGGGACGTAGTAGCTTCACATGGCGACCTAGAGGACCGACAGGTTTTTCGTGAAATCGACCCTCGCGTTCGATCGCCTGGAGCAACCTCTCTAACTCGCGCGGTCGTTGGTAGCCTTCCATCCAGTTAGACTGCCCGCCGCGAAGACGGTCGATGCTCCCTCGAACACGGCGTGCTTCATCTCGTGCCTGTTGAACCTTCTGTTCCGCTTGGCCCTTATTCCGAAGCGCAGCCTTCAAGTTGTCTTGCAGCTTGGGAAGCTTGATACCATGCGCAGTCCATGTCTCTCTCGCTTGCTCCATTGCGCTCTTGGCTTCTTCCAATTCTTGCATCTTCTCCGCATGTAAACCGTCGTCAGCTTCTGCCTGTCGTCGACGCAGGTCTTCGATTTCCCTTGCAGTCTGGTCTACGATTCTCTGCTTCGAAGAAACATCCGAACCAGCGTTGCGCTCGTCCGTCTTTAGCGCGCGCAGCTGGTCCCTCACACCTTCAAATGCTGCTTTCAGGTCCTGTAGTTCTTGCTCGGCTGGATCTTTCTCGACTGTCAGATCGTTGACATCTTGTCTGGCGGCCTCATAAGCTGCATCCGCGCGCTCGAAACCTTCCGAAGCTTTCTCAACGAGCGCTTGTCGCTTCTCTATGAGGGCTGAGACATCAGCAAGGCTTTTGTCGGCTTCCGCCAACACTTCTTCCTCCTCCTCCACGGCGGCCCATAGCGCCTGGTGAGCAATCTCAGTCTCTCGGGCTCGCATCTTTTCGAGACTCTCTGCACGTCTGGCCTTCTTTGCAAGGTCTTCCATCTGCTTTCGAAGATTGGCAATGCCTGCCTTCTGAACCTCTGCCCGGGTGTTCATAAGCTCCAGTGATGCCTCAATCTGTTGGTAGTCTCGGCTCAGGACCTCGAGCTGGGTACCCTTTAGGAAAAACATGTACTTGTCCTTTGGTGTGGAGCTGTTCAGGAACTGTCTTGCCATGTCTTGGGTCAGAACATTCATGGGGTTGTCGATCTGCATGGAAAATGCGTCCAGGATATCCTCCAGTTCGGCTTTCTTCGTCGACACGACCCTGCCATTTTGATCCTTGAGCTTGAATCCAGATGTTCCAGACCGGTTGAAATGACGCTCCACGGAAATTGAGTCACCGTACGCAGACGGCTTGTAAGCCAAGGCGCCCTGGTTCTTGATGCGAACTTGCACGCTGCAGTGGTCTTTGCCCTCCTTGATCAGGGCCTTGAGATTTTGCGCGCGATTTGTCGCAGTCGCTTTCCCACCAAGACATATTGTCAGTGCCGTGAGCACCGCACTCTTGCCGCTACCATTGTGGCCAATGATGAAGTTGATGAGAGGGCCCAAGGTGACCGTCAGATGCTCGTGGCACATAAAGTTCACGCACTGAATCTCCTCAATGATGCCGGAGTCTGTCGCAATATTTTGCTTGTTGGCAGTCGCCTGGAAGTCTCGCTGCACTTGCTGCGTAGCCCTCATCAACTGTTCGTGGTCTCGGCCATCGGCCTCCTCGTCTCCCTCACTATCGCTGGCTTCGTTGGACTGCTCGGCTTCGCTGGACGATTCCATTTCGGGTGTGTGTCGTGGTCGTTTGTTCTGGAGATGTTAGTTTTGTGTCTTGAGGTTTAGGATATGATAAACTTACGCGAGCCATGCCGCCCACAGCATCTATGCCGTTGGTGAGCGCGCGCGGGCGCTTCGCAGACATGACGGCTGCCATGGCGGATGTACCGGCAAGAGTTGCGGCGTGCGTGTGGAGTTGATGTGATCAAGGCGTGGTAGAGCGTCGCCAAACGTTTGCTGCGAGACGCGTTCCTTCCCCGCGTGTGCGCTAGTCGCTAGTTAAAGTGGGTCTCATCACCTACGAGCTCAATCCATCAGTTTGACTTCTGCAGTCTGCTTGCTACTACCACCCATGTGACTTGCTGTCATGTAGTATGAGGCTGAGCTTCGGACATTTCTGTCGTGAAAAGCACCAGAAAACGTTGACTTACCTCAAAAGATTGCCCTCGGCACTTTTTGCATCACGTGCTCACGCGTTGTCTAAGAATAATTCCATTAGTGTGAACCTTGGAACTTCACTGCAAATGGTTTGAGCTACAGATAAAGCTATGTCCATACTCAAATACACAACTATCTTCCATTTCTCTATGTACCTAACTCCCACCTGTACAAACACGATCGATCGAGGGTATACTAAGAGATCAATGCGACATTCGAACAGACTAATATGAATTTACGATGCAGCCCGCTATGCAAGAAATTTCCAATATGCCATCCGCTAACCAAATGTATGCATTTACATGACAACCTGTTCCTATTAGCAATAGTTCTCAAATCTTCAGCACGATCAAGACTTACACAATCACTGTCTTTCGGCGCCTGCCCAATGCCCATCTCATCAAACGTCTTCGGGCCCTTCCCGGGTGTCGACGAAGCCACTGAAGCAGGCGTAGAAGGTTTCGAGGGTGGCGCCGGGCTCGATGCTTTGCTCGGCGGGGCAGGAGAAGCTTTTGGTGGCTTAGGCTGCGGCTGTTGTTGAAGCGTAGCAACTCTATTCGGCTTGGGCATGGCATCGTGCGCCGAAGGACGGCCTGCCGAGCCCGGTCTCGACGACGTACGAGAGGCTTGTCCGGGTCCAGCAGTCGACGGCCTATCGGGCCGTGACGATGTCCTGCTCTCCTGGCCTGGCTGCACCGTCGATGGCCGCGTGTGTTGTCGTGGCTCGAGGGGCGCGACGTAGCCGATGTCTGGCAGGGTAGGTGCTTTCTTGAGCGGTGCGCCGGCCTTCTGGAGCTTGTTGCGTCCAGAATCTGGTGCGCTAAAACCGATGTCTTGCTGGGTCGTTTGGGGACGCTGCTGCTGCTGCGATTCTGGATGCTGTGCACTGGGCCCACCAGGCTGTCTGTAACTCCCAGGTCCGCTCGGTGGAAGGGGACCACCACGGCCTCCGCTTGGCATACGGCCTCCTCGACCAGCTCCTGGACTCATGTTGTCTACGCTTGTGTGTGGACGGTACGGGAGCGAACTCATGTCTGCCCCAGGACCGGCCTGAGGTCCACCACGGCCATATCCACCGTTGGGAGGGTAGATGTTCGGATTGATATTGAACGCCGAAGATGACACTGGCCGGGTGCTCGATGATCGTAACTCTGGTGCAAAACCTCCAGCAAGACCTGGCCTTTGTTGTGGGGTCAATCGTGGCGGTCCATTGTCCATGGGGTAGGGAGTGACTGTCGCGGGCCGGTCGTAGGGAGCCGAAGCAGGTGCATTACCTAGCATTGGAGGCTGATCAGAGATGGGGTAAGGCGTGGAATTATCGGCGCGGGTGCCCATCCTACTTGGTGCTGCAGCAACGGGTGAGCCGTCACCGTAGTCCGAAGGGCTATAGTCATTAATGGAGGGCAGTGAAGGCGCGGTTACTTTCTGCAGTTTCGCTGGACGCTGTCCACGCATAGAGCCATGCTTGGACTTGATCATATTAATCGCCACCTTCTCGTGATCTTTCTTTGACAACGTCCTGTGGGTCTTGGAAATGCTTTCGATGCGTGTGCCAGCGTCCTTGTTCCCATTCTTCTCCGCCTTCTCGTACCATTCGATAGCTTTGTCGATGCTCGCTGGAACATGCATGCCGATCTCATGGAAGTAGCCCATGGCAAATTCTGCAGTAGGAAGTCCAGCGATGGCGGCGCGTTGAGCATATTGGAAAGCCAGGTCTTCGTTCTTGGCGAATTCACTTTCGTGTCCGCACAGAAACCACTTGCTGATCGCCATGTCACCCTCTGCTTCGCCCTGTCGAGAAGCGAGTGCGTTGTAATGTAACGACAGCGTGGGGTTGAATTCACAGCCTAAGCTGCATAGCTCATAAGCCGAGCCCATCTTGAGCTGTGCCTTTGCGAACCCCAGGTATGCGGCTTTCTCGATGTTTTGCCTCGCTGACTTCTCGTCGTAAGGCAGGTATATCTCAGGTACGTTGATTTGAGGCAGCTCTCGCGCCTGTAGCATACCTAGGACATACGCGCCCTGAGGAGCATTCTCGTCGGCCGTTGTGGCAGCTTGTCGGATCAGCTGTACTCCCCTCGCAAAGTCCTGTTGCTGTCCGTGTTGACCAAGTAATGTCATCATGCCGAGTCGGTAGTTTGAAGCAGAGTCGCCCTGCTCGGCACCAGCTTTGTAGTGTTGGAGTGCCTTTATTGGGTCGTTCGACTGCTCGAACTGCATGCCCATACGATACTCTGCCCTCGCGTAACCCTTCGCGGCCGCACGAGAATAACAGCGGAATGCTTCCTTTTTGTCGGCCCGCATCCCAAACTTCCCAAATTCGAGCCACATGCCCCGCATGAAAGCTGCTTTTGGATGGTGCTGGTCTGCCAAAAAGGTCACCACGTTCATGGCATCTACTCGCAACTGATGCTCAACCTGCGGTGTCACCGGTCGTGCCCCTTGTATCTCAGCTATGCGCTGCTCGTGGAGCTGTGCCGAGTCGACGTAGCCCAACGCATCCTGCGCCCAAGCCAGCTGCATCTCTGGGTCATTCGAGTTGAGCACCGGCAACCGCGCATTCTCCAGCACCGCCTCCTTCTCATCGTCGGACGGGGGAACGTTCGGCGGCTTGTTCGGCAGCTTCGGAAACGGCGAGAAGTTGGGCGATTCGTGGCTCTGTGCGAATTGGTTGTAGTCGTGGGAGGCCTGCTGGTGCTGTACAGGCTGGGGCTGCACAACCGGCGGCTGGCGAAACGCTGAGGAAATGCTTGCGTGTCGCGCTGGCGCTGCCCACTGGTCTTCGCTTGCTGGGGGCTCGTTTTGGTAGCTCGACTGTCGCGGTGGGAAGTTTTGCGGCGGCTGGTGGTAGCCCTGTGCTGGCGGTGACATCATGCCATTGATTCCTCGCGGATCGTGTGCCTCCAGCTCCATGTGGGAGATGTTCTGCTGCATGTTCTCCGGCACTTCGGGCATGATCCTGTCGCAAGAGCGCCCATGTTAGCAGGCGACCCTCATAAACACCGCGTCCTCCTTGGGGTCAGACCAACCGTTGTGGCGCAGGCGATATGACTTCCGGGGAAGGCGCAGGCATATAGTAGTCATCAAATCCGCCCGGTACAAATGTAGCCCCCAGCTGGGGCGGGTTCTGTTGGTAGCTCATCGTGGCCGCGACAGACGATATGACAGGGAAATGAAGGCTGGTTTGGCCAAGCGTTAGCCGTTGTCCAAGAAAAAGGTGGAGAGCGGTGTTCCAATCCTTCCGACTTGCAGAAGACTCTCGCGTGAAGATGTCATGGGGGTCGAATAGCTGCCGATTCCGCGCGCATTCAAGTGGTCGTTGTACCTGTGACGCGGGGTAACTTACTTAGCCCCTAAGGCGCGTCGCTGTGATCCTCTTCGACACTTTGATCCTATTCTCTGTTCGCGGTTTCTGTGCGTACAGCTTGCGAAGCAGCTATAGCGTTGCGGTCACCGTGTGGACAATCGAAGGTTGGCGGTAGTCGTGGGGCGTGGATGAGAGTGACAGCAGGCAGGCTGTGCTGAGTGAGAGACACGAACGACCACGAAGGCTGTTTGCCGTGTTGAGACAGTCAGGTCCTGAAGCAGTCCTAGGCGATCTGGTTGTAAAAGGAGCTGATGACGCCCAACTACAAGGTAACAAGTGACATATGCAGGGTCAACCTTGAGAGCCAGAGAGACAGAAAATCACAGGAAGCGACCAGTACGAGACAAGCCGCCGCGAAAGGTTGCTTGTACTCCATTACTATTCTTGTCTGACACTACCGATGCCCTGTGGACCAACTATTTGGGCGTGCGAGAATGCTGCGCCATAGCGAGTTCTGGAGGCTGTGTTGTGACGAAGTCGCTTCAGGCCACCGCTTTTGGCGTTTCGTATGCGCCTGACGAATGGAGTACGGATCGTGTCGCCAGGCTGAGGCGGGGATGGTACGTAAGGATACTGATAGGGCAGCAGGATCAGGAATGTGCAGGGTTGTGGATCAAGGGCTACGAAGTATGCGGCTGCGTGAGGTGCAGTGTCCGCTTGGGACTAGGTTCTTTAATAACGCGACTGGAGTAATCCATAGGAAAGTCAAAGTGTGATGTGGTTGTCTCATTGGAAGCGTGTGCGCAAGATATTATCTTAGTCGACAACAAATGGCAAAATGCTCCTTCAAAAAATGCTCGACAGAAATGCCTCAAGACAAGAGATCAGCACAACATCCTTCCACAAAGCCAGCAAGGTCCAGCTGGAGCGCCTAGTGAACCATGACATCCGCGCCCTGCTGCTGGACACCACCCTGTTGCGGGACCTTCTTCTCGTCGCTTGCAGCCTCGCCGTCGTCCATCTCCATGTCGTCGTCACCGCCCTCAGCACCCTCCTCGCCCTCCTCTTCGTCGTCGTCACCCTCAGAGTCCTCGATGTCGATCTCTTCGCTTCCGGCCTCAGACTCGGCGTCCTCGTCGTTTGCGGGTCCGGCAGTGTCTTCAGCGCCAGCCATGGCTGCGTCCTCGCCTTCGACGGGGGCGGCCTCGGCCTCGGCCTCCACCACTTCTTACTCTTCCACCTCGATACCGTACTGGTCGCCGTCTGCATTGAGGTCGGCCTCGGGCTGCTCAGGTGGGAACTCTGGTGGAGCAGACTCGTCGGAGTCCCTGAGCTTGTTAGCCGTGCCATGACTGTGGTTCTTCGTACACATACCACTTGATCGCAAAGCGCGTCACACGCGGCTTCTCTGCGAGAATCTGCCTCTGCACCTTCTCGATGACGGGCTTCGCAGGGGGCTCGAGTGCCAGTGCCTCGTCTGTGTACTCATTGTTGACGTAGTAGCCGACACGCACGAACTCGCGCTCCTCGTAGCTGCAGCTCAGCAGAATGACCGTGACGCCTATGATCTCGCTGTTTGGGATGCGCGATAGATCTGGGGGGTCGGCGCGGAAGACAAACTTGTTGACGCCGATGGGGAGGGGTCCGACGAGGACAGAGTCGAGCTCCTGATCGTACTCGTTTCTGCGACGTGTCAACTATTTGACTTCCTAATTGGGTGGTGACAATACTTACGAGGTAGCCGAGCCGACATAGGTCAACTTCCACTCCAGATCTATGTACCAGTGTTAAGATAGATGTTCCACGGGCGTGCCTATTGAACTCACCCTTTTGCAGTTGCTCTAGGCACTCGAACGTGATCTCGAACTCGTACGGCGCGTCGAACTGCGCGGGGTTGTTCTTGACCTCGACACCGAGAAGAGAGACTACAGACATCTTGAAGTGTGGCTTGTTGGAAGACTGGCGGTGAGGGGTTATTTGGTGGTTTGATAGATGTTTTCGAGTAAGTGTGTGACTTGTTGATGCTGCAGTAGAGAAGAGCGATTGTAGAAGAGGCAGAAGCAGAAGCAGAAGCTGTGTTTATTGGGGGAAGCGATGAGGGACGTGCGGGTTGTCACATCGTATGGGCGGCAACAATCTTAGCGAGTCGCGAGTCGCGTAAAAGCCGAAACGTGACCTGGCGTTTCGCGCGACGCGTTTTGGCATCTCTCAACCATACAGTCATCAATATTGTGGGAATTGGCTCAGTTGAGCGTAAATCGATTGTGTATCTTGAACTTCGGTCGTGCCTTCCTCAAACGCGTGGTGGGAACGCCCCTTCCACGGACACGCACTACGCTACGAAGTATTACACTCGTCTCGCTAGACGAAGAAATGAAGCTCTACATTGTATGCCAGTTCAAAGACACTGTCCCGTATGAAAATGGCGAAAACATCTCAACAGGATGATTAGTTATCATACAATCAACAACATCTATGTGACGTCATCATGGACGAACTATGCGTAACGAGGGTGGAAACTTCAGTACCACCCTTGGGTCGTTGTATTCCTGTTGTGGATGTCAGACTTCCGAGCGGGAACTGTTCCATTCTAAGAGATGTCCTAACCAAGGTCAGCTTAGTTTGCGCTGACAAAGGCGGGCTTACATTCTCTGTAGGCAGACCTCGATCTCACCACCAAAAGCCACGATTCATTTTGTAACGCAGTGTGATTGTCCATGACAGTCAGCAGAACCTGTGCATATCTCTCTAGAAAACCGTACAACGTAATTTGCAGCAGCGAGCCATAATCCGACCGCCATCTCTGACCTGAAGTAGCACTAGTGTCCGCCTACCTCAACTGCAGTACCACTGAACGGGCATCAGATCATTCTCGACAAGAATGCATCATTGATAGGCCAAATCAACGGACCGTGAGTGACACACACGAAGTCCTTCCAATCACAACGAGGAGGACTAACCCTAAACAGTCAATTTTCGTCCATCTTGCACGCGTACAAGTTACGTCCGTAAGAGATCTGGATAGACTCCACCCACCTATCCGAGCAAACACCAGCCACAACGTGATGTCTTTCCCTACACAGAGTACCTCCCCTGCAGACGGCCAAATCCCACCTTTAGCCACAAATGAAGCCAGGTCACAACTTTCCCCACCTCGGGTCCGCCGTCGCAATCGCCAAATTACATCGTGTCTGGAATGCCGCCGGTTAGTAATCTGAGCCGATAAGTCTGGTATATTGTAGCCTGTGTACTGACATATTATCGTCACAGGCGGAAGCTGAAGTGCGACAAAAGCTCACCATGTACCAATTGCACCAAGAACGGACGCCCCTGTGTCTTCATCGCATCCGGCCTGGACGCAGATGGCCAGAAACGACTAGCGGACGTCAAAGAGAAAATGGGCATTCTAGAAAGAAGTCTTGAAGAGGAAGTCGCTCGAGCAACTGGCCCGAAGCCTGGGGACCTTATTGTTCCTAGAAGGTCTAGTGCACTACCTGGTCAGAATGAGAGCTATAGCGATCAAGAAGAGGACGAGGAGACAAAGGACCTGACCTCTTCTCACCTGGCAATCGAAGACGCATCATACTACGAAGACGACGCTGATGATATTGATGATAATCTCGTCGATCTCGGCATCGCTATGGGCAAAGTGAGGATCACCGAGAGAATCGGAGGCCTTGTACGACCACGATTTTCAGAGGAGGTGAGTTCTCATGTATAGTAGTACATACATGGTCTGATTAGTGTACAGCTTGCGCAAGCTCTCAAAGAGCTTCCCAAGACCGAGCGCACGATTTCCAATCTGATATCCGAACAAGACCCCAGAGACTGGCTCGCACCTAGCCGCGACTACGTTGCACCCTCCTCGAACCTCTTCTTTGCACCCTGTGACGGGAAGACCTCGCTAATGAGCCATCTCCCATCAAAGTCGATCGTCGACAGGTTCGTCACGCACTACTGGCAGGCCGTGCATGTGATTGCAAAAACTCTACATCGGCCCTCGTTCGAGAGATCTTACGAAAGGTTTTGGACTAGCATCAGTGCCGGTATCGAACCACGTGCATCGTTCCAGGCCGTCGTCTTTGCGGTGTTGTTGTCGTCTGTTGTGTCCATGCCCGAGCACAAAGTAATGAAGGAGCTTGCAGTCGATAAGCAGAGTTTGGTCGAAAACTTCAGGCGTGGTGCAGAAGCCGCTCTTGCGAGAGCGAATTTTCTGCGAGCCACGAAATTGGAAACACTTCAGGCGTTCGTGATGTATCTTGTAAGTCCAAACATCTGTGTCCATATTATCGGTACCCTATTTTTCTAACCATACTTCAAGATCCCACTCTGCCGGAGCGAAGTTTCTCGAGCTCATTCTGCGCTCACAGGTGCGGTCATCCGACTTGGTGAATGCATGGGCCTCCATCGTGATCCCACCAACTACACGAACTCGCCTGTGGAAATACAGATTAGACGCCTTATATGGTATCAAATTTGCTTCCTAGATCTTCGAACGTGCGAAGCTACCGGACCGCGCCCTCAAATACGCTACGATGACTACGATACACAATTTCCGCTCAACATTGATGACGAAGATCTCGATCACGCTGAGCACGGCGCAAGGAATATCGACACCAAGAAGGATCGAAAATACTTCACCGATACGACCATCACGCGGATGCGCTTTGAGTGTTATGAGATGCATCGCTTCCTATGGGCCGAGAGGCCGAAGCTTGAGCAAAAGGATGCGAACGGAGTACGCAAAGTTACGCTGGTTTCGCTGTTATCGCGAGTCCAGCATTTCAAGGCCGCCATGGAGAAGACGTATCTGCCCATGCTCAAGAAGGGTGAACCTCTTCACGCCCTCGCGTCCGAGATTTACGGCATTGTGACCGATCGACTGTTCATACTCTTGCTGCAAAAGTACTTGAGCTCCGATCGTGCGAAGATGCCTGTCCGCTTACGACAGATCGTCTTGAGCTCGGCGGTCACTGTGCTTGAACATTCCATGGTGATCGAGCAGCAGCCCGCACTATCTTTTTGGTCATGGTATACTGGCGCCCTGCACCAATATCACAGTTCCCTCCTACTTCTCAACGAGTTGTACGCAGGTCACAACGAGCCAGAAGTAGAAGCACGTGTATGGAAGTGCCTGGATTGGGCTTTTGGCCTCACATTCGAAGGCTCTTACACCGAGAAAACAAGATTCGTGTTGGAGCAGCTGATCGGGAAGATCGAGCTGTACAACAGCCTCAAGAGAGTGCGAGCACCAACTAACATGCCGCATGCCGGCCCGCGCACACACACTCCGGGATTTCAAGCCAGGCAACGAGAAGAAAGAGAGCGCAGTGGAAGCCTGCAGTCCTCGGGACAAGACACTGGTGGCAGTCCAGACAATCAGCAGATGTCACCTCCCCAGGCATCGCCCACTCCTTACCAGCAGACGCCTGCACCTGCGATCTTCACTTTCCCTGGAGCTATGCCCACCGTCGATTGGGGATCCATCGAGCTACCCGCGTCTGCATCGACGTTTCCACAACCTCAGTCTTCGCCCGCACCGTACAGTTTCAACGCATATGCGCCGCCAGTACCTACTGCCGGCTCGGGCCCGGCTACGATGCTGCAGCGGCAATCTAGCGATACGATTAGCCCTGCTGCTGCGATCTACGGAGGCATGAAGACTGGTACTGCGGGGAGTAGTCCGATGGATGCGCTGAACGATATCGATTGGGTGAGTGAGGTGATTGAAATGAAGTATATGTGGCTAACGCATTATAGAATGATATTGAGCAGATGTTTGGCGGCGCGGATGTGGGATCGGGCATGCTAATTCCTCCGCCCTTTACTTTCCCGCAATTTTCGGCTGGCGATCTACAATGGCCGCAATCTTGATCAGTGTATCAGAATTGTAATTGTCAGGGGCTCGAGACATCGCCTTATTTTGACCGTACAAAGTAGTACAATTTGCTTCAAGAAGGATGTGTGACCATTCCTGGTCAGCAGGCGTAGATCGCCTTACTATTGCTAGGTACGATACACAGGACGGGATTGAAGATGCAATATCTTTCTTGGAGGGACATTAGCGCGAATCTTTCCTAGAGCACTGTTTGCAGACATGGTCTTTGGTTTTATGGAGATTGCTTCATTGTCATTTGTGGGTGTTAGGTGGCGGTTTAGCCAACCAGCTATCAAGTGAGTACTCAATTAAGACATGTCGACACATTAATATCGTCATGAGCACCACTTTTCTTACGAGGCCGCATCTCAAACGTGCAACTGAGTGTTGCAAGCTGTCATCGGTCCGCTGTTCAACCTCACGTTTGTGGCTGCTATTTCTGCCTCACCCCGCACATTGCGAAATGCTCCCAGCCCAAGGCTCTTGCTAAAAAGAAAAGTTGCTTCGGTCGCATGTCCGACTCTCATACACCGAGAAGGTCTGATGCTTCGAATCTTCGTCTACGACAACGCGGGTCGTAGGGTGGTTGAAATGTCTGGCTTATCAATACTGGTCATCGAGGCGAATGACGACATTACCCAAGGATACTCTCTCAGAACACACAAACATCTTGAAAGGTGGACGTCATAGTCATTTTGAGGATGTAAAGGAGGTAAGATAAAATATGATAGACTTCAGTGATGGCACACTGCTGATTTGACCTGCAGATGTTCGTAGTTGCCACGATGGAAACAAAATCGGGGAAAGGAAACAATTGGATGCATTTACAGATCAATACAGGTGACACTGTCTAGTCTCTGAAGTTTTCCGAAATGCCCAGGGGATGTAGGCCTAGTTTCTAGGTTCTCACTTCGACCTCCGCGTCGCAAACACCTGCTCACAACTCGCGTTCATCGCGAGTTGTCATCAGTTGCAGCCAGATGGCAAACAAATTGCCGCTAGGTCTCAGATGGTTGTCTCAGCCATCTCTGGATCAGACAATTCTCTCGTCGCCATTGTGACTGGCTGTTGGCGAGACTTTGCAATTCGTAGGTTTGTCTTAGGGCTTGAAGACATTTGGCGTTGCTGATATCATATATGTATGAGGTGCGCGGCGCGAGCCTTTGACGAAGTAGCAGCTTACAATGACACCGAAGGACCAATGCAGCTTCAGGCAAAAGGGCGTTCGAGATTTTCTAGCAACGTAGGCTTATTCCTCCGCTGCCCTCCAGATCGTTACTAACAGGACGTAGCAACC
>Ga0265797_10004534_pt1 | contig 21125 bp, 29 predicted proteins | sample P2T30metagenome_FD_192433 | JGI IMG/M metagenome (GOLD analysis project Ga0265797, IMG submission 192433) | Plant litter microbial communities from East Loma Ridge, Irvine, California - P2 T30 | ecosystem: Environmental > Terrestrial > Plant litter > Unclassified | place: USA: California...
TTATTAATAATTAGAACAAAGGAGTGGCAAGACACATATGCGGTGTGCCAAAGTCCAGTGTTGTATAGTGTAAAGTCAGGGACGACCTTGAGACATTCAAGGCATCTTTGTAATCTCGGACAAGTTGGCCTCGGCATAATTCATCACGTCGGCGTTCAAGTTGAGACTGGTGAATCCAGGAACCTTCAGGCCCTCAACATCACCCTGCATCGCAGTGGCGATCATGAAGTCCTCTTCGTAGGCCTGAATCTTCATCTTGACGTCGTTGACTTCCTTCTTGTGGAGGTGGACTTCAACATCGTCGACCTCCTCTCCCCAAGTGCCGTGCGTGGAGCAGCGAGCTTGGACACCGGGTTTGGGAGAGCGTACTCCGAAAAATTCAAGCGCCTTGATCCAGGGTGCCAACAAAGCCTCACCGGAAAGCTTGATGTATGCCTCCTTGTAGCAGAAGTAGGTATAGAAACGACGGAGCTTGGCGTCGATGAGTTGTTCTGAGTTCATGGAGATCTGGTTGCCACTAGGAGTGCGGAAAAGGAGGTTCTGGTTACGTGCGATGCAGCGGTCGTTGCGGCCAAGGTCGTGCGCGTCCAGGTGAGTACCATCGAGCATGGTCACGTAGTCGACGTCGTATTTCATGCTCCAGCGTTCTTCATCGCTGAAGATGATGTCGTAGATGTCGACCCAGCCGTCCAGACCTTCTTCTTCGATAGTGCGGTGGTCGTCACGCTCGTTGACACAGACGATGTCGATGCCAACAGTGACTGCGTTGCTGGCGACAGCGGAAGGCGAAGGGTATCCAAGTGGGTTGCTGAAGGAGCGAGAAGCGCCGTGTGTGATGCCGTCGTAGCCAATCAGTGCGACCAAACCGTTCTGATGTGAGATGTTGAAGTCGATGCCCTCGATAGGGACGTTGAAGTCGTCGACGGCGCATGGCTTGCCGTGTTTTGGGTCTCCCTTCCTTGCAATGTTCACATTCTTCCACGGGATGCCAAGAGTCTTGCTAATGAAGAGGCGCTTGAGGAGAGCGGAGGCCAGGCTCATGCGAGCGTCGGCAATGAACATCTTGGAGGCGATGATGTTCTGTTCGGCGGTGGAGACGAGAGCCATGGCTTTTGCTGCGCCGTTGGCAGACCAGATGTTGTCGCCGGCCCAGATGGTGCGGGTGTCGATGAGCCATGTTGTGACGGTAGGTTCGCCGCAACTGCTGGAGCCCGCGCTGTCGGGTGGAGTGGGGAGTCCGTTTGCCATGGCGGCGCGTCGTGTGTCGATCAACATTGTTGCTGGTGTTGGAGAGAAGAGGCGGCGGAATAGGACATGCGACCAGGCAAGTATATGAGAGAGCACGGCCAGGGTTGGGGATTGTTATCGGAGTGGAGAGGTGTTGTAGGTGCACAGGCCGGAAGCAGGAGGTGCGGGTATCGAGTATGTATAAGTGTGTCGGCACGGGTAAGAGGAGGAAAGTATAAAGCGGGCGGCGAGTGGTCTGTTGTCGTGGATGCAGGCAGTACGTCGGCTGCAGGGTTTGGGGCGCGCGATGGGCGTGCGGTGGGCGTGCGGCAGGCTGAAGTGGCTGAAGTGGGCTGAAGTTTGAAGGCCGGGATGTGTTGAGTCCAGGAGTGACTTGGTTCGTGCTGCGGACCTGCGCACTGCGGCGGGTATAACGTGAGATGGGACTTGTCCGAGGAGAGTCAAGTATAGATAGATAGAGGATGCGAAGGGAGGAGCAGGAGGAGGAGGAGGAGCGAAGGAGAGAGTCGTTTAGCTGTTACTATCTATATCCGGCGTCTCTGCTGCAGGGATACGATGCGAAGTGGTGCTGACTACTAGTTACTATCTTCGCTTGCCATTCTCCCGTGCTAGTGTCGACTAGTCCGCGAGAGTAGTACTGTATGCAAGATCGGCACATGCAAGTGATTGTATGATGATGCGATTCAAGAGACGGGATTAGGAAAGTAATGTCGTTGATCGTTGGCATGGGAATCGCCTGTTGGAGTAGAACATAGTACTTAGGCCTGATCGATTGGTGCATCAACAAAAACTCAAGATTTGGTTGATCGGCGGCAATAGACGATAGACGATTCCTCCTACCTCCTACCACAACACCAGACTCGGCACCCCATCATGCCACACGCCTAGTTCGGGCTAGCAAGGCAATAAAGGTCTGGCATTGGTCTCTTCACTCACGCATCCAACGCATCGCCCATCTCTGGCCTGGCTCCCCCTCTTGCCGCTCCGGATCTCCAACGTCCATGTCTCATCCATCTCGCCTAGCGCGCACCTTACTCCCATTGACACCCCCGTTTGACTCTGCCGTCTTAGCCTCATGAGTTCACCATGATAGCTTACATGCAACCTCATCGACCGCTGCTGCCTTCATACAACGCTGGCTGGGCTCCGAAAACAGATGGTTGGAGCCTCACGTCATTCTCACCACCTTGACGAGAATGCCAACCCAATCTTGCCAGTCGGTCAGTCCAGTCAGCCGTCCGGCTATGCACTGGAAGCAATACTATTATATCATGATACTAACATTAGCCGCCCATGCCTTGCCTTGCCTTGCTTTGACTAACCCTCCTCCCCGTATCCGATCATGCCAGATCCAGTCTTTTGCCAGAGATAGCTGTCATACATAGCCTTTCGTGGGGCCCTCCTCCCGTGTCCGAACATACAGCCTGGGCCGTGTTACAGTGCAGCGAAGCGAGAGAGCGTGATGATTATACATACAATTGTCATGCATCAGTCCACGCATGTCTAAAAGCTCGAGGTCGATAACACAAAAGCACAGCCATCCTGAGGGCGAAACACAAATGTGATCAATCCCCAACAGTCTGCATGTGAACGGCGCGTCGTGAGTGGTGCGCAGGCAGACTCGTTATTGCTGCGACCGTGCTGGCTACTGCATCACTGAAGGCGCCAGTATCAATATGCCGTCCGAACCGCTTGGTGATCGCTTGGTGATCGCTGTGTGTCTCTCGTTGTCCGGTAATCTTGACGCCTAAGATTAGTAGTCTCTGCGGCGATCACTGATCGAGAGTCAGCCCTCTCGCCACGTCTCAGAACTCCCAGCGCAACGTGATTATTCTCAACTTAAGTCGATTAACAACAATCGGCGGGTTTTGACATGTGCTTGATGCTGCCGTCAGAAGTCTCGAAACGAACGCAAAAAGGCTCTGGTCAGATCCGAAAGTCTCCGCCGCGACGGGTAAATTTGGAAAGGCGAATCTCAGACTAAACCAAACTGGGGGGCTCCTCTTCCCAGTCATTGACTTCCCATGCGTCATGCCACTGTAACCTCGTGAAAACAATCCTCCGACGGTTTGCGGCGGCCCTGTCAAGTTGATCGCATCGCGTGCCAACCAAGCCAGCCAGCCATCTTGACACCCAGCGAACCAAGGCTCACATACTCCAATCCGCGATCTCCTCAAACACAAGCACTAGCCAAGATCGACGCACCCAAGGGAAACGAGAAAAAACCGTAGATCGGCCTTCCAAAAGCAGCCCGCCAAGCACAAGAAAAATCGGTAACTGCCCATTGAAGGTCTGACTGGAAGAAGAGGAGTCACCTGACTCGCGACTGCCTTGCCTTGCCTTGCCTTGCCTTTGCCTTGCCACGAGATCGGAAGATAGCCGATTTTCCACTATACTACCACTGGATAATAATAATACCTACCCGATACGATCTTCATAACCCAAGCCCAAGCGGATCCCGATCCCATACCTCGGATCATCGGAAAGAAAAAACTACTACATCATGCAGCCCTCGCCAAGCACAAGCAGCAACGCCGCAACAACAACAACACCCCTCACGATCGGCGTGCTAGCCCTCCAAGGCGCCTTCGTAGAACACATCTCGCTCCTCCAGCGCGCCGCCACCCACACGTCAAGCCTCCAAAACCTCTCGCTCGAATTCATCGAAGTCCGCACCCCCTCAGAACTAGACTCTTGCGCGGCCCTCATCCTCCCCGGCGGCGAGAGCACCGCCATCTCATTAATCGCAGCCCGGTGCGGCCTGCTCGAACCCCTGCGCGAGTTCGTCAAACTGCACCGCAAACCCGTCTGGGGAACCTGCGCGGGCTTGATCCTGCTGGCCGAGAGTGCCAACAAGTCTCGCGCGGCGGGGCAGGAGCTAATCGGAGGGCTAGATGTGCGGGTGCAGAGGAATTATTTCGGGCGGCAGGTAGAGTCCTTCGAGGCGGATTTGAAGCTGAAGTTTTTGGAAGGGCAGGAGGCGTTCCATTCGGTTTTCATCAGGGCGCCGGTTGTGGAGAAGGTGCTTGATGCGCGGGAAGTTGAGGCGCTGAGTTCTGCAAAGGTTGGCGTGGAAAGTGATGTTGTCAAGGCGCCTGCGGTCAGGGGCACCAAGGCTGAGGTTGAGATTCTTTGTCGGTTGCCTGGAAGGGCGAAGGCGCTGAGGGATCAGACTACGACTGCGGAGATGTTGGGCGAGGATGGCGATATTGTTGCTGTAAGGCAGGGGAATGTGTTTGGCACTTCTTTCCATCCCGAGTTGACGGGCGATGAGAGGATCCATGCTTGGTGGCTTGGGGAGGTTGTCAAGGCTGCTGGGCTTGCTGAGTAGTCGTTGCAGAAGAGTTGGAGTTTTCGGTGCCCTCTTTCCCGGCAAGGATAAAAGAATAGATCTAGATAGAACGCGGGTTATAGAGATCGAAAGAGACTCTAGACGTGGAGTGATTTCTTGAAAGTCCATCGTATACGTGCCTGGTAAATGTTTTTTTCTTTTGGCAAGCTTGGGTTAATGTTATACTCCTTTTTGTTCAAACAGCCAGCGGCAATCCCCACCCAGCAAGTAACCTTTGTGCCTACGCCTGAAAACGCCATGCTCATCACAGTCCTGCAGCTTAGCAGCAGGCCAATCCTCGTCTTCAACAAGCAGCACCACAAGCCGCCTAATCGTACTCATCGGCATACCTCTCCCTCTCCTCCATAATCTTCTTACCAAACCCACCCCTCCCCGGGTCAAACTCCTCGCGATACTCATCCCTCACCTGCCCCCCACTCTTACCCCTTCCATACTGCCTGCCCTCCGCGAAGCCCTCGTCCAAATCGCACCGGATAATCCTCTCGTCGAGCTTGGTGCCGCCGACGTACTTCATGCAGTCCAGCGCGTCCTCGTGCGTGTAGTACTCGACGAAGCAGAAGCCGCAGGGGGTCTTATGGAAGCGGTCGAGGCCCATGATCAGGCGCTTGATGCCGCCGCACTTGCCGAAGAGCTCGTGGATTTGCTCCTCGGTCGTGTAGAAGGAGAGGTTGCCGACGTAGAGGGTTGTGGCGTGCTGGAGCTTGTCGATGGGTTCGGGCGAGGGGGCGCGGTCGCTGGTGGAGGGGCGGCGCTTGCGCTTGTACTGTGGAGGTGTTGTTAGTGGGATGCGCTGGTGTGGAACGGGTGGGTGGTTGTTGAAGGTGTGCTGATGTGCTAGTGTGAGGGATGTGGTGTTTGTTCTGGTCTTACCTTGGACATGGCGTAGGAGCTTGGCCGGTCGAGCCGGTCGACCGTGCTGCCCATGCGGAATTGAGGCATTGTGGATGGTAGTGGTGATGAGTGAGGTTGTGCCAGTCGGTGTTGTGAAGTTGGGTGTTTTATGGTGGGAGAGCAATTGAAGTTGGCGCATGTGAAAGTGAGAGCGCGATGATGAAGTCGGACCTTGAAGCTTGCTGCTTGCGCGTGAGCTTCGGCTTGCACGCGCCCAACTTTTGTGACTTTGGCGATTGGGAGAAACACCTGATCACCACCTCAACTTAGGTGCCTCGAGGAAACGACAAGAGGCGAAATCTACGGCTATCCCTCAACATGCCTAGAGCTCTCTCATACACGCCTGACTGGATGTCACGGCCCAAAACGGCCTTCAATCTCTTTCAGCCAAAGCAACCCGCCTCTCAGCAGCCCTCGGAAGGATCTCGAAAGACCATTGCGCACCGCGGCACGGAAGTGTTTGTCGCGGTTGGAAAGGAATTAAGATGGAGTGATCTGAGCCTGCTGCGTGACGCTGAGGCGGACGGTCGTGCTAGTGAGCTCGGACAAGGCTACAGGGTATGCATTCAATGTGAAAGACGAACAACAAGCTTATGCTAACTCGGCATCGCAGGTCCTCAGACTACCTTCGCCGTGGAACATCTCCCAGCTCTCCGTCTCTCCCGACGGCAACCTTCTCGCCGTCTTGACCGCTCACACCTGCCATGTCTGCGTTCTGCCATCTTCCGCACACTTGCGCAGCGGCGACGACTCAGAGATCCGCCCCAAGTCTTTCCAGGTTGGCCCGACTGCACACGTCCTGGAACAGTCTCCTCTGGCAACGGCCCTGTGGCACCCTCTTTCGCAACCCGGCGTCCCGACGCTTGTCACCATCACAAAAGATGCCTGCGTGAGGCAATGGGAGCTGGACATCAACAACCGCTACACCTTTGACGAGCCCTCGATCGCAATCGACTTGAAGAAGCTCGCCAATGCTACCACGACACATGCGGATTTCAGTGCGAGCAAGTATGGTGTTAAGAAAGGCTTCTCACCAGATGAGGTCGAGATGCAAGTCGCGGCTGCCGCATTCGGCGGTTCAGGAAACGAGGATGAGAACGGATGGTCGAGCATGACTCTGTGGTTTGCCATGACCGAGGGAGATACCTACGCCCTCAGCCCCTTCTTGCCGAGCCAGTTCCGTGCGCCTAGCACTTTGTTGCCTGCCCTGACTACCGCAGTCGTGGCAAAGGCGCGTGCAATCCAGCACGACCCGCATTCGCTCGAGAGCGAGAAGAGAAATGCCGAAGCACAGAAGAAGTGGTTGGCCGAGCTTGACGTTCAGGAACCGTTTGAGTTCCCCGGCGAAACCGAATTCGACGTGATTGAAGTCTACTCACGGCCGCAAAGGTTGGGCGCCATACCAAAGCTACAAGGACCCTTCTCTTTGACACCTGAGCCCGACTTCGGAGAAATCACAGACATCCACGTCATTGCGCCAACTATTGATCGCGAGGAGTGGTTCGGTGAAGATCTGGAGGATGCACCCCTGGGTGAGGAAGGCTTGAGTCTGGGAGTTGTCTGCCTGGCGACCAATACCGGCAAAGTGCACGTATGCCTCGACCTTGGTGGTGTCGAGGCTGAGTGGTTGCCCGTCTCTAGAAGCCGATCATACGGCTTGGACGACATCGAGGACGGAAAAGAGTTGCTCGTTTTCGAAAGCGTGGACCTCAACTCTACATCATCTGGTGCGACATCCTCGTCATCGTTCACGACATCTCCCAGCGATCGCTACGAACTCTTTGTTACAACGCCTTCGGGCGTATTCAGCCTGGACTTTAAGCCTTGGATCGGTGATCTGGAAGCCGAGCTGGCGAACTCGTCCGACGCTGGAGGCGAGTTCAGACTCGATGTGATTCTTGACTCTGGGTCAACCCTTGTTCAGCAGCCCATCGACTTGTCGGCGCATTTGAAGAACGACAAGACCATCCCGACTGCTGCCATTGCAATCATGGATCCTTCTCTTGAGTACTTCCTGTTCACGACGACCCCCGCGGGACCACACGCCGCTACTCTTGAACTTCCTTCAACACCATCTCACCCCTACGAGCCTGAACAGCTTGCTCTCCCTCCACCGGAACCTCGTGAACCCTACCAACCACCCAAGGAGTTTTACACCCACTCACAGATCAAAAACTTCCTCGGTCCTAGCCCCAGCGAGCTCACTCGCGCAACGATGAAGGGTCCCCTACGCTTCTCGGCCGAGACTCTGCAGATTGTCACCGATGCCCATCGTATTCTTTCACACGAGACCAACCAGCTCGGCCTCGCAGCTGCCGACCTCTTCCGCCGCTGCGAACGTCTCCGCTCCGAACTCTACGACCAAGTGATCAAAGTGCGCGAGATTGCTGCGCGTGTCGACGCCGTCACAGGCGATGATGGCCGTGATGGTGAAGCTGCCTTTGGCGCCAGCGCATACGGCGAGGTAGTCGAAGACGCGCAGATGTTCGGCGCTGAGAAAGTCGACCACCGCGTGATGGTGGCAAACTCGAACACGAAGAGCCTCAACGAGCGCGTGGAGCGACTAAGGCAGAAGGTCGCCATGCTAGGCGGCAAAGAGTTGAGTGCAAAGGAACGTGCTTTCGCGGAGGAAGTCAGCAGGCTGCAGGCCAGTCTGGCCAAGGGAGAATCACAGATGGGTGGCCCGCCTTCGCCATCGCCTGTCCCTGCCCCTGTGACGCCCGACACGCTTCTGCACATCCCGAACAGCCCTTCATCGCCAAGCAACAATGGTAGTAGCAGTGGCAGACGCGACAGGAAGGCAGAAGGCGCTCTCACGGCCCGGTTCACAGAGATCGACGACATGCAGGAGGATCTCGTCAAGCAAGCGAACCGCGCCGTGGAGCGCTTGAACGAGCAGCAGGAGGGCGACGAGCAGAGGAAGCAGGCCGGCGGCGGCGTCGCGGCCGAGTTCAGGAAACAGCGCTTGCAGCAGGTCATGGCTATGCTGGAGCGCGAGACTGCTCTGGTCGATGCCGTCACGGATAGATTGGGCCGCTTGGGCGTGGGCTTGTGATTGATTGATGGTCGGTGATGATGTTTTGATTGTACCGCCGCCATTGGATGGCATGCTTCGCGAGCAGGGATACTTTTGTACGAGCAGACCGGACCGAAGTGAATGGCATGAATTTTGAGTAGGAGGCGCTGTTGCGCGTGACCTATATCTCTCTCTCTCGTCTTGCCTTCTGACGGCTTTAGGGTTGTTATCGTGTTACTTGAACGCCCAACCGAGCCTTGCTTCTTGCCTTTAGTCGTTTATTCGCTCAACTGTGCTGTCATATCTTGCTTTGAGGCACATGAAAGGGCCTCCCACATGCATGCATGCAGGTCCCTGGTGAGGCTGAATACCGCACGTGAGCTTCGGTGCAGGCTTCGGTGCATTAGCGTGCTTCTTGGTCCTGCAGTCAGATACGTACTTACTAGGTATCTACTGTAGACGATTGCGGCTGTTGTGATACGTGCTGCGTGAATCATCGTCAGAGGGCGCAGCAGGTGGCTTGTGGCTTGTCGCTGGGATGTGTATTGTGTTCTTGGGGATTGTGTTTTTGGGTCTGGGAGGGATGAAGTCTAGATGGGACTGCTCGTGGTCTGTTGTCGCGAACTTTTGATGCTTGAGAGGGTTGTTTACCGCAGGTAAATGCGCACCAACCGAGCTATTACATGTATACGTCTTCCACCCACCATGTACTGAAGGAAAGCATTGGAGTAACTGCCCACAAGTAGGTACTGTACCTTCCAGCATACGCAATGGCACATCAACAGGTAAAGCTGCCGGCTTGCACGCATGCTTCCATCCGCTCTTCGAAAACCCCCCATGTCATTCGATAATGCCGCAACTGCTCGGGCAGCAGCAGTCAATGGTCACGCTGCTCAAGGACCAACCAGTAGGAACGAATGCCTCGACGACATGCAACGCACGTGCAAGAGAATACATGTAGTGTCCCTTGGTCGTCGCCTCGAAAACTAGCATCAAACTAGCCTACGCCTTACAGCAGACAAAGTCACATGAGCTTCCATGCATACTTCCACGTCGCCTTCCATGCATGCAAGCGATGCGATCCTTCGTCGCTATCGCGCCAATGGGAAGTGAAGCCCTGCCGTTCTGCTTGGGCGGAGGTCATGTGAGTACTGTGGAGGTAGATATGAGGTGCAGTAGGTGAGTACCTAGCCGAGCAAAGAGAGTCATGTGCCATGGGAGTTCGAGATACGCTCAGCCTTGCCAAGATTGTATTCGGATGCAGGAGCCGGGGTGGTGGGTTTGGCGTTGGCGCGAGGTGACGTGGAATTGGAGATGGAGAGAGTTAGTGGAATGGAGATGACTTTGAGGGACGGGTATTGCGGTTGTGGGCTTGGGGATGGAGAGGAAAACACTCCGGATGGGCTTCTGGCGGTGACTGGAAGAGGCTCCCTCAACCTCACGAGATAAATCGCGCGAGCGACATTTGAGATGATCAATCGTTGCTTCGCTAGCAAGAGCGATGGCCAAAAGCTACATACCAAGATACCAAGAATACAAGCTACCTCACACCTTCTATCAGCCCTACAGAGATGCATTGCCAAATCACGGTTCGTACTCCCCTTGGCGGAGCCCGGCACCGTAGCCGCACCACCTGCACGACCTGCAGCCCAGTGGAGTCACAATCGTCCAGCTGACGCTGGCGCGAACCGGGCTGACCGGTTTGAAAGTCAATTGAACCAATAGAAGTCGGAGATGTTGCTCGAAGGATTCAGACGACGAGGCGGCCATGTATCGGCGACGGCATGCTGCTTCCGTGGTGTCACGGCTTTCCAGGTCGCGAAAGCATCCCAAGAGACGGAGGCCGACGTGGCAGAGATGCTACTTAAGAGTGGTGATGTCCCCGTCTTGAAGAGGAGTTCGGACAGTATATCCAGACACCATCAAGACAACTCATCAGCTTTTCGAACAAATTACATCACGTTTGACATTTCCAACTAAACAAAACACGCCAATCCTACAAAGGAATATCAACAACGATCTCCGCAATGTCCAGCTCACTCAGCCTCAAGCGCAGCAACTCCTCCTCTTCAGCCCAGTCCGAGGCTAGCAACAACGCAACGGCTCGCAACAACACCAACGAAGGCAACGTCAAGCGACGCAGCAGCGACAACAGAGGCCAGGGCACTTTCATGCAGTGCGGCCGTCACAGCAACCAATGGCTCTTCAACGACATGTCACTCGTGGACATGGCCAAGAGCGTTTTTGGAAAGAAGGACTAGGTCTTCTTGAGCTAGGTATCATGTCATCTTCAAGATGATGCCTAGAGCAGAGTAAACGCTTCGAACACCAATCAAGCAACACGCCAACAGCAACATGGGGAAATTTAACCGCGCCAAACATCAGACGTTTTGTCCAACTCCAGACCATCATCATGGAGTCTGGCCACTCTCAGCGGCATCGGTGCACGGTGCGCTGGATCGGAGAAATATGGTTGAAACTGGGGCAAAGAGGAGTTGATGGCCTTTGCAGGCAGGCGACATGCAGAAGACGGGCTTGGGGAGACTTGGCCACTGCGTAGCGATTGAATGCGGCATGCGGGAATGTTGGAGAACGAGGGCATACGGACAGGGTTTGGAAGGGTTCGCAGGTGGAGGAGAGGAGTTCGGGGTGGAGAATTTGGAGGAGGATGTCATTCGGCCGACTGCGTATCTATCAGACTGTAGGCGTATCATTCGGAACAAAGACATCAAACCCGCCGATCACGCACCTCAGCGCTGGAATCTGGCACAAAAAAATGTGAGAATTCGCCGGTGGATGAGCAAGACCCGACTCCACCGTTGTATGCACGCACGATCAATCCTTCCCACGCCACTCACTCAGAGCACCACTGTAATAATATTCTTCTGGCATCCGTTGGCCACCTCTCTTCTCCAAAACCCTCTCCATCTCCCAGTCGTCCATACTCTTTTCTCTCTACGCTAGAACACCGTAGCATCTCTTGCTAGTGCGTCATACTTCCGATCATTCAATCTTTGCCTGTTCCGCCGATTAACACAATGGTAGCTACGCCATTCATCAAGATGTCGGGAGCCCTGGACACATATGCGAAGTACGTCTACACCGCAAGAGGCTCTCATCTGTAGCAACACACGAAACGCCGCTTCGACACTTCCGGAATACCACGGGCAGGCCCAATGCTAACCCGTACGTCAGCCCCCTCAACTCGAGGTACTCCTCGCAGGAGATGCAATACATCTTTTCGCCTCGCAACCGTTTCAGCACCTGGAGACAGCTCTGGGTCTACCTCGCCGAGTCGGAGCGTGAGCTCGGTCTCGACATCTCTGAGGAGGCCATTGCCCAGTTGAAGGCGCACCAGCGTATTGAGGACGATGAGTTTGCTGCTGCCGCTCTCGAGGAGAAGCGTAGGCGCCACGATGTCATGGCCCACGTTCACACTTACGGTCTTGTTGCACCGCAGGCGGCCGGTATCATCCATTGGGGTGCGACTTCTTGGTTAGTGACTCCGGATTGGATTTCCTAGGTCCTTCTCTGATACATTGAGAGTGTCCAAACTGACGATTGAACAGCTACGTGACTGACAACGCCGATTTGGTATGCTGGAAATTAACTAGATTGGGGTATGCTCCCTACTAACAAGCCCAGATCTTCCTCAGGGACGCATTGAACCTCATCATTCCCAAGCTGGCTTCTGTCATCCACGGCCTCTCCAAGTTCGCCATGGAGTACCGTTCTCTGCCTTGCCTTGGCTACACTCACGGCCAGCCCGCGCAGCTCGTCACTGTTGGCAAGCGTGCCTCTCTCTGGATCACCGACCTCATGTACGACCTCCGCAACCTTGAGCGCGTCCGTGACGACCTTCTCAGCGAGTTCCGTGGTGTCAAGGGCACGACTGGTACTCAGGGCTCTTTCCTCGCTATCTTCAAGGGCAACCACGGACTTGTGGAGAAGCTCGACGAGCTCGTCACCAAGAAGGCCGGCTTCAACGAGGCAGAGATCTCCACCTCCCAGACTTACTCCCGCAAGATCGATGTCGATGTCCTGCACGCTCTCGGCTCTTTCGGTTGCACTGCTGAGCGCATTGGTGGTGACATCAGACATCTTGCCATGTTCAAGGAGATCGAGGAGCCCTTCGAGGCTGACCAGATCGGTTCTTCAGCCATGGCCTACAAGCGTAACCCCATGAGGAGCGAGCGTCTCTGCTCGCTTGGTCGCAAGCTGAGGAACTTTGGTGGTGACGCCGAGCAGACCTACGCTTCTCAATGGCTCGAGCGTTCGCTTGACGACTCCGCCATCAGGCGTATCACTCTCCCCGAGGGTTTCCTCTGCGCTGATGCTTGCATCATGCTGGTATGTTATATATGCGATTCCAAGACTGGTCATGTTCTGACGTCCAATCACAGCTCAACAACATCTCCTCCGGACTTGTCGTCTACCCCGCTGTCATCAAGAGGCGCGTCGAGATGGAACTGCCATTCGTGAGTCTCGAGTCCAATATGCTCAGCTCAGCACACCACTAACCGTCCTTCCAGATGGCAACCGAGAACATCATCATGGCCATGGTCGAGAAGGGCTACTCCCGCCAGGACACCCACGAGGAGATCCGCGTGCTCTCCCACCAGGCCGGCGCCGTCGTCAAGCAGGAGGGCAAGGACAACGACCTGATCGAGCGCATCAAGGTCACGCCGTTCTTCCAGCCCGTCCTCGCCGAGATCGACAGCCTGACCGACCCCAGCAGCTTCATCGGCCGCTCGCCCGAGATTGTCGAGAAGCTCGTCAACACAAAGGTCAAGGCCGCGCTCGAGAAGTACAAGAACCAGCTCGACGGCGATGTCGTTGAGTTGAACGTGTAAGATATCGCTGCTTGAGCATGCACATACGTTCCTCTTGTTGTCTCTCTGGGCACGTTTGCATGAATTTGGATTAGTTGGTAAGGAAGTAAAAAAAGTAAAGCTTTGATAGAATGAGCCCATGTTAATTACAATGCAAAAATACAAAATAAAAGCATCAACACAATATCCGCAAAGGAAATCCCAGCCACCAATCTCCCAAATCGCTTCTGACAACAGCCACCAACTCAAATCACCAAGCTCCGTCCCTCGACCAGTACAGCAGCGCGCCTCCAATAAGCCCACAGTTCGCCAATCCGATCACATGTCCAAACGCCGCCTCTTGCGCTCCATACCACTTGACCACCAAATAATCCACACCCGTCGTCAACAAGCCGGCGAAAATACACGTCCCCAGCGCCTTGCGGTCCCGCCAGTAGCAAGCGAAAGCAAGGAGTGTGATGCCCTTTTCCAGGTTCCGCGCTGCGAGGGCGAGGGTCAGGCCGCGCTGGATGTTCTCGGTGGAGCTGGGGGATTGGGAGGGCGTGCCGGCTTCGAGGTCTTTTTCAGAGGAGGGTGAAGAGGAGTCTTGGATTGGTAGGCCGAAGCCTTTTGCGAAGGAGGCTGGGTTTGCGAAGCCGGCGAGGCCGAAGAGGGTTATTTCGGCGGTGCCGATTAGGATTGCGAGGCATTCGGCTGGTGGGGGGAGGTTGGCGAAGAGGTTGCGGGTTGGGGTGGACATGATGGGCGGTTTTTGGTGGTGTTGTAGTGGCGGAGATGGAGATGGAGGTGAGGTAGATAGGTTGTTCCTCAGGAGGTGTATACAACTTATGTTTACACTTCCGATAGCTCAAGACGGCAGGAGCTGTTATAGAGAGACGTCATCGGTTTCGGACTTCGGGACAACGTTTTTGGGGATGAGATCGAGTCATTGCCCCAACTCCAACCCTACGTGATGAACAAGGATACCAAACCAAACCAACGACGCTCTAAATTAATGGCGCCATCACTCAGCCTCACTGGGCTGTGCCCACCTTTAGCGTGTCATGGCTTCCAGGTGGCATGGTAAAGTGCCAGAGTGGGCTGTTCGACATACCCCTCACATGCATATACAGCTAATCATGTGATCTTTCAAGGTAAGGAATGTCAAAGACGGCGACTCCGAATGGTAGCGAAGGTAACAAAACACATGAGCGCGTACTGCACTGCGACATTCCTCTGTCCATTCCCTCCATTATCGCAGTCAAGTGTAATCGGCAGCGCTAGCATCCTTAGCAGTCTCGGCGTTGTGAAGAGGCGACATCATCGTTCGTTAGCCCCGCAACCAACATGGATAACTCCCGTTTGTAGAAAGGAAGGAACAACAGACTCGGCTTCGCCACACTCGACTCGGCTCCTGGCTCGTTGTACAAGACATTCCTGTCCGTCAGCTGAATCTCCGGGTTTCTTCAACCCTATATCAACCTACAAATCTGCCGACTCTCAACATCTCACTTTGCGACAACACCATCTGACTCAACCCCACCAAGCGAGCAGTACAAGAGAGCAACATGTCTGGCTACTACAACAACGGCCCTCCGCCTCCGCAAGGCGGTTACGGTCAACCTCGTATGTCACCTTCATCATTTCTCCCACTTCACTTGCTAATACACGGCGCGCAGCTCCTCAACAAGGCTATGGCCAGCCTCCCCGTGAGTATCCGAGACTCCGAGATCGGATCCAAATTCAGACATCAAGTCTTCAAACTGACAAGGTAGCAGCACACCCACAGCAAGGTTACGGTCAGCCTGGCTACGGTCCTCCACCAGGCCAGCAGTTCCAGGGAGGATACGGAGGTCCGCCTCAAGGTCCGCCTCCCGGCCAATTCGGTGGTCACCCTCAGCAAGGCTACCCTCCACCTCAGCACACTGGACCTGGCGCACAACATCCAGGACAGTATGGCGCACCGCCTCCAGGTCCTCCTCCTGGCCAGTACGGCGCACCTCCCGGACCTCCTCCCGGACAGTATGGTGCACCACCTCCAGGTCCTCCTCCCGGACAATACCAGCCTCCAGCAGCTTATCAGCAAGCGCCTTCGGGACCTCCAGCACCACCTAGCCCTGGCTATATTCCCGGCCAAAAGTCAAACATGAACATGTCTGGCGCGGCGGACGTACTTCGCAAAGCCATGAAAGGCTTTGGCACAGACGAGGATGCTCTCATCAAGATTTTGGCACCCATGGGCCCTCTTGAGGTTGAAAGTGTCAAAGACGCTTTCAGACAGAACCATAAGCGTGATCTTATGAAAGACGTGCACTCGGAGACTAGCGGTTACTTCCGAGACGGCCTCGAGGCAATCCTCCGCGGACCACTTGAGCAAGACTGCTACACTCTGCGTGAGGGACTCAAAGGTATCGGTACCAAGGAGGAGTTCCTCGACGAAGTTCTCCTAGGTCGCACAAATGCCGACATCAACGCTATCAAGGCGCATTATCAGCACATTTACAAGCGTTCGCTGGAGAGCGACATGAAGAGTGATCTCAGCGCTAAGACCGAGAGGATGTTCGATATGATCCTGGCTGCACGAAGGACAGAAGAGTCCGCTCCTGTCATCCCCCAGCAGATAGATAACAACGTGAATGAGATCTACAAGGCTACGGAGGGTAAGAGGACTTGACATTCATCAACCGCCACGCATGACACTCATACTGACCAACTTTCAATCAACAGGCAAGATGGGAACCGACGAACTGCAAGTCTGCGCCATCATCTCATCAGCCAACACCGCCCAGCTCCGCGCCATGGCCCAAGCATACCACACCCGCTACCAGCGTTCTCTCGAAGAGTGTATCCGCAAAGAGTTCTCTGGCCACATGGAGGACGCCCTTCTCTACATGGTCCGCAAAGCAGTCGACCCAGCCAAGCACGACGCCGATTTGCTGGAAGGCGCTATGGCCGGTGCGGGCACTAAGGACACAGCTCTTGTCCGTCGCATCATCATGGTCCACTGGAACCGCGACCGCCTCCAGCAATGCAAGGGCGCTTACAGGCATTACTACAAGAAGGAGCTCGCGCAAAGGATCAAGGATGAGACGAGTGGTGACTACGAAAAGCTCATGGTGGCATGTGTCAGCCCATGATAGGAGCACAATGAGACTTTGTGCTTTGAGCCGGGCTAACTTTCAGCTTTAGATCTTTGAGGTCTAAGAAACCGAGATACCATGTGCTCGGGGGCGGTTCATCCAGCACTGAGTTTTTGACTCGGAGGTCCATGGTTATGGACGATCAATCAATTGCTGCAAGAAGCAGCCGAGGTTTCTGCGATCATAGCTCGACTATATCTGTTGCAGTGTTATCCCTGCGGAATAATATTTTGTCACTGATCTTCATCATTCACCCACTTCTTCTCAAATCGCTTGTCCGTATCGTGCCCTTCAAGTTCCGGGCGAGAGAGCAAGTCATCCTCGTGAAGGTGGGACGACTTGGTCACTGCCAGTGCTCAGGAGCAGATTGGCTATCACTCCGTACCCTTTCTCGGTAGCATAGCGTATCGGAGTCCAGTCAGATTTATCTCTCCAGTAAACGTCGACTTTGCCGGTGTCAAGTAGTAGCTTGACGATCGCTTCTTGGCCGTTCCTAGCAGCCCAAAGTAGCGCAGTCCCGCCGAAATTATCTTTCCAGTCGACGTCAACTTTGCCCGTATTGAGCAACAGCCTGACCACTGCTTCATGTTCACATTTGGTAGCCACAATCAGTGGTGTTTGGCCGATCACATCCTTGCAGTTGACGTCAACCTTACCTGTCGCTAGAAGAAGCTCTACCGCCGCTTCTTGACCATACTCACTGGCTAGGGCAAGTAGAGTCTGACCGTCTTCGCCTTCGTACCCCACATTGACTCTCCCGGAGTTTAGCAGTAGCTTGAGTATGCCTCCATTTCCTTTCTGGACAGCCCATAATAGTGGAGTCTGACCGTTCGTGGCTTTGGACTCGACGTCGACCTGTTTGGTATCGAGAAGCAGCTTGACGATCGCTTCGTCTTTTCTTCTGACGGCCCACAGGAGAGGTGTCCAGCCGTAGTCGTCTCTCGAATCTATCTCCACTCCGCTGTCGCTCAGAAGCAGCTTTACCACTGCTTCTTGTCCATTCTGAGTAGCCCATAGTAAAGGAGTCTGGCCATCTTCATCTCGGGAGTTGACATCAGCCTTCCAGTCACGAAGAAGCTGGACGGTCGTCTCTCGTCCGTTGCCAGAAGCCCATGATAATGGGGTCCGACCAAGCCTGTCTTTCGAGTCAATTTCAACGTTGCCGGTCTTGAGTAGTAGCTTCAGAACCTCTCCATGTCCCTCTCCAGCGGCCCACGACAGTGGAACTCGGCCTTCGAAGTCGCGTCTGTCCCATTGCGCTTCTCCAGAGTCCCACCGTCCGAACAAGAGTGTGAGTCCGAAACGTGCGATCCAGTGGCTTGCTGAAAGCCCTTTTCCTTCATGGGCGATTTGTTCTCCGGAAAAGAAATCGTCTCTACTAGACTTGAAAAGCGCCTGGCTGGAAGAGCTGAGATTTTCGGCATTGGAGAGGAGGTCCAAAGCCTTCTTTTCGACTTGTCTGCCCAGATCGGAAGCAAAGTCTATCTCGGATAGGTTTCCAATATGGGGACCCCAATTCACTGCGGCGTAGTTCAGCAGCGGTAGTGCTTTGACTCGGCGGTCGTAGTCTTGCTTTGTTGAGCATGGGCCGGCGGACAGATCGTCGAGGCACAGGTAAGCGGCGCAGATACCCGCTGTCTCAACCTCCGCGCCAGGTAGCCAATGTTCTCGATTCCTCTGCAAGTACTCTTGAGTGGTATAATGTATGAACCTGACAGTGCCGCTTTGTTCGTCGATCGTCACCAGTCCCGCGCAGATGGTGAGAATCTGTTCGGTGTCGAGGAAATTGTCTTCGTCCATGACCGTCTCATCAACCTCGACGGCAAGCGCGTGGAGCAACTCCTCAGTCCTGAGTGGACGGCGTGCACAGAGAATCCAGGACAAGGTCTTCTTTGCCACCTCACTCGGTTCCTTCCTCTGCGCGAAGATCCTCTCCATCGCAGCAGAATAGGCTTTGTCGTACGCATCGGATCCTTTCGGCAGGGTTTTGAGGGCTATTTTCACTTGTTTCACATTCACTTTTTCTACCAATGAATCCATGAATAGCTGAGCCAGCAGGAACCTGTGAAATTCATCGTCAGTGGATCTCCAACACTAGTAAGAGAGGTAGCTCAACCCACATTCCTCCCGTAGCTTTCACAACGCTAGAAACAAGGATTCCCAGCAGATCGGGTTTTGATGCAACCGGGCTGCGAAATTCACCAAACCTCGATATGATATACATCTCGAGATCATGGTCGGAAGCTCTGACTTCGAGGGTCGGTTTGTCCGAAATCGATGTATGGGATTGGACGTCGGGGAGAAACCGTGAGGTCACCAACAACCGCACACTACACTGCTTGCGTAGTGCTTCGATGGATGACAACAGCTTCTGGTAGGTATGTGTCTCACACTCGTCCAAGGCATCGACCAAAATTGTCAAGCCGAGCAACGCCCGCGAAACCCCTCCAAGGACTTGCTCGACCTCCTGAATCGAAGGCGTAGATCTCTTCTTTACGTGGGCTGTGTAGAAGTTCTGTACAACCTCGGGAACTCCCTCCTGAATATCGACAATTTGGCGGAGTAGACTGCAGAGCATGTGCTTGGCAGACTGTTCGCTCCGCCGTTTGTAGCTGCAGTAGATGAACACGGCCGGACGTTCAGCGTGATGCTGATCTCGGAGAAGACGGTCAATTACAAGTGCTGCCATCATTGTTTTGCCAGCGCCGGGCACGCCGGGACAAAAGAGTGTCGATCGCTCCGATCGCTCCCATTCCTGGTACTTTGGATCTTGCAGGAACCACTCTCCAATGTTGGGTTGTCGTCGGTCGGTGTAGTCGCCATGTTGTACGGAGTAATCTGCAGGGCATATCCAATTTATCAGTTCTCGCTTACGCTGTGTAGCGGCATGGTCCTGGAGACTTGTTGTATGGTTCTTGATTACTGCCGTGGTATTTGTGATGGCGCTCGTGGAAATGTTCAGGCCGGCGAGACCATCGTGAACCTTGTGCATATCAGTGAGAACCGCACGAGTCAACGCACTGTTTTTTTTCCCGGTCAGCACGCATTACTAAAAGGATGAAACGATTGAACAAACGTATGATCGATCTCCAGCGCAATCTGTACGAAGGATTTTACTCGCTCTATCTGCGAGAGCAGGCGTGCAACCTCTTCCTTGCTGAACACCCAAGCTAGCGCTTGCCTGACTTTGCCGTGCCCACGACTAGACGTGATTTTAGCGACAACGATCTCGAGAGTGAGTCGATATTGGTGCAGCGGACCATCGGGTGCTGTCAGACTGGACGTTGCGTGTAGCCACGGGTTTTCGGGATCATGGCAGTCTTCTATGAAGTCATTGAGTCTACTGAGTAGTTTTGCGAGGTTTGTAGCTTCTTGGAGTACTCTATCGCGATCGGTGGGGGCTTCTTTGGCTTGCTTCGCGTAGACGATGAACTTCTTAGTGAGCTCTAGAAGGGATATCACCCCGAAAGCAATGCTCAGGGGATCCATCTGCTTAGGCGGACGAGATGCGGAGGTTTTGAGCTGGACAAAATCGAGTCTCTCGGTGGTAACAGGGCGGTTGTAGGTGATGGATGTCGATGGATACTGCTACTTAGGACTCTTGCTCTCTTTGAGGTGCGGTGATTTATCAAGGAGAGTTGGAGTTCTTCTATCGAGAACGACTGAGTCTCAGTGGCAGTGAGGTGGTTCTCGATGACGGGTCGTGATGAGATAGCACATAAGGTATAGCGTGCCGTTGGGATGCTGTCACGGAGCCATATGATAAGTTGTTCGCGTTAGCTGGAATGCTCAATGTAAACTGCTTGGGCGGGGGAGGAGTGTGCGCATCTTCCCGATAATGTAGGATGCAGAGGAAGGCTCTCTACCAGAATGCTGAGTACATAGTGCCGAAGGAAACCCAGCCGGTGAGGACGTCAGACTGAAATAACGTACAGCAGACCCTAGGCCTGCGATCCTGCTGAAAGGTGCAGACTCGGCGACTTCAGGATATCGATAGACTGGCTGGAAAGTGCCTTCGCTAAACCAGGCGAGCCGATCACCCATGAATTCTGGGCCTAAAAGAGGGCAGACATAGGGTTTTCGTGCACCTGGTGTGCGATAACTGCAGCCTTTGAGGCATGCATGCATGTGTGCATGTATGCATGTATGCGCCTGGTGCTCTAAGCGCCAGCCGTGAAGGATGGAGAGTGTCGGTTGTGTTGTTGACACAGCGCTCAGCATCCTGCAGGCGTATATGCGCGTGTTCTGACAATTGTCGTGTTATGCTCTAATTCGTTCGCCTAATCGCAAGGGTTCTTACTTCATCTTTCTGACGCAGACTAGAGCTAAGGTCTTGAGCGGCTGACGTCTAGGCCATGATGGTGAAGCCACTTTAGCGGACTGACTGCTCTGATGATGATGGCTGAGCAACAAACCGAACAGAGGGTCGCGACACGCATAGCAGTGGTTGAGGTGGGCGGCGTCAGGCGTCGAGAGCCGAGCGTTTTTCCTACGTGAGTCGAGACTCTGCAGCAGATTTGCTGCCCTTTGAAGGATCGATTGATGATGAGTTGCTCTATCACATCGTTGTTGTTCGATGAAGGCTGAAGCTTATCGTACAGTCGTAACTTCCGTAGGTGTGAATGCGGCGAAATCGGACGGATGTCCAATTGTCTAGGGTTAGGGTT